>QMCD01000129.1_pt1 | contig 75807 bp, 61 predicted proteins | sample 1821841 | NCBI WGS metagenome assembly QMCD01 (sample SAMN01991225, study PRJNA193472) | Termite gut metagenome, whole genome shotgun sequencing project. | isolation source: worker | host: Macrotermes natalensis
AAAATGAAAAACAGCTTTCTGTCTGGCGGAGTGGTGTGGAGAGAAGTAGTAAATGTCTCTAATTTTCAGTGAAAACAGCTTACAGCGAAAATAATTCTATCCGACAAAATATTGACTGATGCGATTACCGAAGCAGGGTATGAAATGGTAAGGATTTATACTAAATTGTCAATTTTGTGTCGTAAATTTGTGCAAAACCGATAATTTATTATTAATTATTTCATTTTATTATTTATTTATCAGTGTATTTATGTTAATATATTGATGTATGACGAACTAGTTATTTTGTTCCTGAAAATAGGCTATAAAGCTGACGAGAAGGTAAAGCGTATGAGAAGAATCCCTTTAATGATGCTAACTCCAGATATGAAACTTGGTAAGTCCATATATAGCGAAGCTGTTATGCTGCTTAGAAAAGGCACAGCCAACTTGAACCGCTATATCAACAAGCTGAGTGAATTGGGCATCGACACCGTTTATGTCGATGATAAAGTCAGTGAAGGTATCGAAATACCCGACGCAATCTCGGAAGAAACCCGTAAACAATGCAAGGAGGCATTAACAGATACCTTTTTACATATTCAGCAAGGCGGCAGCCTTGAAAGTAAAAGATTATCCGAACTGGTGTCACATCTAATAGAAGAGATTGTGGGCCAGCCCAATATCATCGTCAGCCTTCATGACATCGGCAGTTCCAAGGATGAAACCCTGCTACATTGCGTAAACACGGCAGTCTATGGACTGATATTGGCCAACCGGGTGGGCATGAGCGAGATTTCCCAGCGCGATCTGGCCCAAGGGCTTTTGCTTCACGATATCGGCAAGATTGCCCTTGACCAGAAGATACTGTACAAAAGAGAGCGGCTTACTGATGATGAATTTGCCCATATTATGCAGCATCCGGTTTTGGGCTATGACATCCTGAAAAAGGATCCGCTTCTTACCGAAGCGACCAGGCGTATCGCCTTAAGCCACCACGAACGTCTGGACGGTTCCGGCTACTTAAACGGTGCCAGCGGCGGCGAGCTTAATTATCTGACTAGGATTGCGTCAATCGTGGACGTTTACGACGCATTGACCGTGAACCGCTGTTACCGTAAGAGCTTTACGCCAAGTAAAGCGGCGGATATCCTGATGGCTGATGCAGTGGAAAAACTGGATGCCGAGCTGACCGCCAACTTTTTCCAGAGCATTGCGATATATCCCAACGGTAATCCGCTGATTCTGTCGGACGGCAGCATGGCCATCGTAAAAGAGCAGAACCCAGGGATTCCCTTCCGGCCGGTCGTGCGTGTGGTCGAATCAAAGAACGGCAAGAATATGCCCGGCGAAGACATCGACCTGTCCACCGTGCTGAACATCACTGTTATTGAGGACGATCCGGAGATTATCTCCGCCATGCAGATGGCAATGTAGACTGGGGGCGAATCTCCTTGACAAAGCTTTTTTCGACAGCTATATTTAATAGAAAGAGCAGCAATAACACGCCCTTTGCCGAAACCGGTAAGGGGTTTTTTGCTCTAAGAAACGAAAGCTGCCAGTCAGCGGCCTTTAGAGCATATTAGATACAATCTCATTGACCAAGAAAGGAAATCACCATGAGCAAAGAACTAGCCAAGACCTATGACCCCAAAGAAATGGAAGAAAAATTATACCAGAAATGGGTAGCAAAGCGGTATTTCCACGCCGAGCCCGATCCTGCCCGTAAGCCTTTCACCATCGTCATCCCGCCGCCGAATATCACCGGCCAGCTTCATATGGGGCACGCGCTTGACAACACCATCCAAGATATCCTCATCCGTTTCCGGCGGATGCAGGGCTACAATGCCCTATGGCAGCCCGGAACCGATCATGCCAGTATTGCCACGGAACTGCGGATCCGGGAAAAACTGAAAGAAGAAGGCATTGACCGTTATGATCTGGGCCGCGAAGGTTTTATCAGCCGCGCCTGGGAATGGCGGGAGGAATATGGCGGCCGCATCATTGAACAGCTTAAGAAGCTCGGTTCTTCCTGTGACTGGGAACGTGAACGTTTTACTATGGATGAAGGAAACAATAAAGCCGTCAATGAAGTCTTCTGCAAGATGTACCATAAAGGCTATATATACAAAGGCAGCCGGATGATTAACTGGTGTCCGGTCTGCAACACCTCTATTTCCGATGCCGAAGTCGAACATGAGGAACAGCAGGGCCATCTCTGGCACATGAAGTACCCTCTGATCGAAGCTGACGGTTCCCTAAGTAAGGACACTTTTGTGACCTTTGCGACTACCCGCCCGGAAACAATGCTGGGCGATACCGCTGTAGCCGTCAACCCCAAAGACGCTCGTTACCGTGGCCTAGTCGGCAGAAAGGTCATGCTGCCCTTAATAAACCGGGCTATCCCGGTCATTGCCGACGACTATGTTGACATGGAATTCGGAACGGGCGTGGTTAAAATCACCCCCGCCCACGATCCCAACGATTTCGAGGTGGGCCGACGCCATCAGCTGCCCGTGATCAATATTATGAACGACGATGCCACCATCAACGAAGCCGGCGGCCGTTTTGCCGGTCTGACCCGTGAGGAAGCCCGAAAAGCCATAGTCCGGGAATTTGCCGCGATGGATCTGCTGGTCAAAACAGAAGACTATGCCCACAGCGTCGGGATCCATGACCGTTGCAATACGACCATAGAACCGCTTATCAAGCAGCAGTGGTTTGTTAAGATGGAGGAACTGATCAAGCCGGCGATACAAGCGGTCAAGAACGGGGAGATCCGGCTGGTGCCGGAAAGGGTGGAAAAACTCTATTATAACTGGACAGACAATATCCGTGACTGGTGTATCAGCCGTCAGCTCTGGTGGGGGCACCGGATCCCGGCTTATTACTGCGGCCAGTGCGGCGAGACCGTGATCAGCCCGGAGCCGGTGGAAAGATGCCCTAAATGCGGGCAGGAACATATGGAGCAGGATCCTGATACCCTGGACACTTGGTTCTCCTCAGCCCTATGGCCGTTCTCGACCCTGGGATGGCCGGAACAGACCGAAGACCTCAAGTACTTCTATCCTACCGACGTACTGGTCACCGCTTACGACATCATTTTCTTCTGGGTCATCCGGATGATTTTCTCCGGTTACGAGCACATGGGAGAAAAACCTTTCCATACGGTTCTGATTCACGGGCTGATCAGGGATTCGCAGGGAAGAAAGATGAGCAAGTCGCTGGGAAATGGCATCGATCCCTTGGAAATCATTGATAAATACGGGGCCGACGCGCTGCGGTTTGCCCTGATTACCGGCAACTCTCCGGGCAATGATATGCGTTTTCATATGGAGAAAGTCGAGGCAAGCCGTAATTTTGCCAATAAGATATGGAACGCCTCCCGCTTTATCATGATGAATATGAACGACATAAGCAATGCCGCCTCTCTGGCAGCAGCAACGGCAGACACAGCCGCTCCGGCAGCAGCATCGGCTTTCTTAACAGCATCCGTTCCTGCCGACGCGCTGCAGCCGGTAGACAAATGGATATTGTCCAAATACAACCGTCTGGTCAAAGAAGTCACCGAGCAGATGGAAAACTTTGATTTGGGCATCGCTGCCCAGAAGATATATGATTTTATCTGGGACGAATTCTGCGACTGGTATATTGAGATGGTTAAGCCAAGGCTTTATGCCGGAACTGGCCAGGCCGAAGACGGCAGCCTTCCTGAACCTAAGGATGCGGGCAGTCATTCCGGCCGTGAAACTGCCCTGTGGACCCTGACCACAGTTCTCACCGGAGTGTTAAAGCTGCTCCATCCATACCTGCCTTTTATCACCGAAGAGATATACTGTACCCTAAAGCCCGCTGAAGCATCCATCATGATTTCGCGCTGGCCGGAGTATCAGGAGGGGTGGAATTATCCCCATGAAGAAAAGGAAGTCGAGACCATCAAAGAAGCCGTCAGGGGGATAAGGAACATCCGGGTGGAAATGAATGTCCCGCCCCGCCGCAAATCCAGCATATATATAGTCAGCGAAAAAGAGGAAGTCAGGGATATTTTTACCGAAGGCCGCCTTTTCTTTGCGGCACTGGCCAATGCTTCCGATATTTATCTGCAAACGGATAAAACCAGCATACCCGAGGATGCGGTCTCGGTAGTAATAGCCGATGCGTCTCTCTATATTCCCTTTGCCGAGCTAGTTGACATCGCTAAAGAGATTGAACGTCTTACCAAAGAGCAGAAACGCCTTGAAGGTGAACTTGCCAGGGTTGACGGAATGCTGGCCAATCCAAAGTTCCGTTCGGCGGCTCCGGCGGATAAAGTGGCGGCAGAAGAAGAAAAGCAGTTGAAATACCGGCAGATGAGTGAACAGGTCAAGATGCGCTTGCAACAATTAAGAAATTTGGGTAAAATGAAGTAAGGGCTATCCCTTTGGTGCTAAAATCTATTTTGCCAACGCAGGAGAATTTCATGGACAATGACGGCATGCTTCCGCAAGGCACTGATCCGGCCACGACGGAAAGTATTATGGATAAGGCTTCCTCGGATACCATGCTTCCACGACTCGATATCAACCGGTCTTATGCCAAGATTGAAGAAGACAGTATGAGAGCATGGTTATATTTAATGCCTCCCGAATCCGGAGATATCAAATATAGCAAGCAGGAAATCAAAGACTATCTAAAGCGGAGCGGAATTGTCTTCGGATACCATGAATCCAACATCTCCGCTATGGCCAACAAGGGCGTTTACTGCCGGGAGATCGTGGTTGCCGAGGGGCGGCAGCCGGAAGAAGGTGAGGACGGTTATTTTGAATATACTTTTGATGCCGAAGTAAAAGGCCCACAGATCATGGAAGACGGAACGGTTGACTATACGGCGGTCAATAAGATAGTCAATGTCCGTGTCGGGGATAAGCTTGCAACCTACCGTCCGGCCAGACAAGGTTTTGATGGCAGCGATATACTGGGCAATCTCATAAAAGTGGCAGTGGCTAAGGAACTGCCGATACTCCGAGGAGCCGGTATCAGCAGGAGAGATACTGAAGATATCTACTACGCGGAAAAAGAAGGCAAGGTCGAACTGCGCGACGGTAAGCTTGATATCAAGAGCACCCATGAAATATTCGGCGATGTGGATCTGACCATCGGCAAAGTAGAATTTTTCGGTGACATAGTAATAAACGGCAACGTATTGTCCGGCGTATTAGTCCGTGCCGGAAGAAATATAGAAATTAGAGGTTCTGTCGAAGCGGCCTCCCTGTTTGCCGGCGGCGACATCATAATGCAGCGGGGCATCCAGGGGCAGCAGCGTGCCAAGGTATCCGCTAGGGGCAGCGTATTCGCCAAGTTCATTGAGCAGACGATCGTAACGGCCGGTGTCGATGTGGTCGCCGATAGCATCATGAACTCCCGTATCGTGGCCGAAGGCATGGTCAAGCTGTCCGGGAAGAGAGGTATCATCGTCGGCGGCTACACCCACGGCCTGCTCGGGATCGACACGGTGACTGTGGGCAATGATGCCGAAACCCGAACCGTGGTTCATGCCGGCTGTGAAGCGGATATGTTTGACAAAGGCATGGAGCTGAAAAAGCGGGAAGTACAGGTCAGGCGTAATATTGATGAACTGCGGGAGACCTTGGAGGAAATCGAGAAAAAGACGGCCATATATGGCGATAAGGTGCAGACGATGGACTCATCGGCTTTGAGGGCCAAGAATCAGGAAAAGGAGCTGCGCGAGGAACTGTCGATACTTGTCAGTGACCAGCAGGACATCCAAGCTTATATTCAGAGGGGAAAAGGGGCTCAGATCCGCATCGACGGCAATATCTACCGCGGGACAGTTATCTGTGTGGCACAACTGCAGATGCCGATTGAGAAGAATACCAGTTTTATGAATTATATTGCACAGGGGGGGGCGATTGTCGGGAGCGTTATTGTGCATTAGGTGGGCAGGCGACGTATTGCCGTTTTGGGTCATCGGCGTATTGCCGTTGGAGGGTCATCGGATTTTGCCGTTTTGGGTCATTGGCGTATTGCCGTTGGAGGGTCATCGGATTATTGCCGTTTTGGGTCATTGGCGTATTGCCGTTGGAGGGTCATCGACATATTGCCTAGGCATCATCGGCTCCGGTTCCGGCTCCCGGAAATAAGTACAACTAAGTTTCTCACCTTGCAGTTTTGGCTGCGGCCGCTACCGGCGTTCAAGCGCCATCCATGGCGCGTGAAGCCTTGGCCGGACCTCCGTGTCCGGCCATAGCTAGGTTGTTTTGACGTGAGAAACTAAGATGCACTAATTTCCTCTCGCAAGTCACCTAAGCCGATGATGCCTAGGCAATATGTCGATTCGGTATCGCAACTTGACGGTTGGAAAACTTATGTAACGAAAGGAATCATTAAAGCTGTGAGTAAAAATTCTTTTGGTATTGGATTTTTCTTTATTATTGCAATGTTGACACTTACGGCCTGTAGTAGCCGATTGTCTGATACCGGTGAGAGTAGCTCTGATGACATATTACTGCAATCTATGGCAGCGACAGATTTACCCGGTCAAGTATTAACCCCAACGACACTGGCAGCAACACCAACTGATATAGTAGAAACCGTCAGCTTTGTTGATAAAAATTTTGAGTCAGCTGTACGGGAGATAATCAACAAACCAGAAGGTGACATAATGCAAGAGGACGTAGCGGAGATAACCTCTCTTGTTATTGACAAACGTAAAATCACTGACATGACAGGCATTGAATACTTCATAGCCCTGACTGAGCTGACATGTTCCGGTAACCTGTTCACATCAATTGATTTGCGCAGCAATGTTAATCTTACGTACCTTGACTGTAATAACAATCCGCTTTCTGCCCTTGATATCTCCCAAAACACGGCTCTGACCTATCTTGACTGCCGCTATATTCAGCTTGAGGAGCTTGATGTCTCTCAAAATACGGCTCTGACATACCTTGATTGCGGTTATAACCGGCTTTCTTCTCTTGATCTGTCAAACAATAGGGTCTTGACCCACCTTGCCTGTGGCCCCCACAATCTGCTGACTTCACTTGACATAAGCCAAAATACAGCCCTGTCTTATCTTGATTGCAGCATTAACTGGCTGTCATCGCTTGACATATCTAATAACCCGGCCTTAACACACCTGAAATGTAGCAATAATTACCAAATGACTGAACTGGATGTATCTACCCATACGGCTCTTACTTACTTGAACCTCAGTTATAACCAAATCCCTTATCTAGACGTATCCGCAAATATCAACCTGCAATCTCTTTATTGCGATGCCAATGGAATCACATCTATTGATGTATCTAAGAATACTGAGCTGCTCTGGTTTTCCTGCGGATTTAACGAACTGACTTCACTTGATGTTAGCAATAACACTAAGCTGCAGTCACTTTGGTGTTTTGATAATCAGTTACAAGCCCTTGATGTCACCCAGAACCAAGAGCTCACTTTTATCAACTGCGAAAATAATAAAATGAAGGATCCCTCCGCTGTTGTCGGAGTAAATGAGAACAAGACAGAGCTAATCTTTTATCACGTATAATATAGCTATTATTATATAATATTTTTCCTTCCGCCAAAACTAATGAACCTGACCTTCTAAAAACCACCAGTTGGAATACCGAATCGTCATATTGTGCCAGCATCATCGGATCAGGTGAATCCGGGAGAAAATTAGTGCATCTTAGTTTCTCACTAAAAATAACAGTGATGGGCGGCCAAGGATGGCCGCCCAAGGCATCACGCGCCATGGATGGCGCTTGATGGCGGCACGGGAGCAGCCGATACTTTGGGTGAGAAACTTAGTTGCACTTATTTTCGGACGACTGAACCGGAGCCGATGATGCTGGCACAATATGACGATGACCATAGAACGATAAAGTAGAATAAAGTAGAACGATAAAGTAGAATAAAGTAGAACGATAAAGTAGAATAAAGTAGAACGATAAAGCAGAAGGATGACAGTAAAAGGATGACCCAGATAACCTACAGCGAATGTGTAGAATATATCCTCAATATCCCCAAGACAAGCCACAAACATACCACCTCGGGTTCAACATATACCCTGGCGGACATCCGCGATTTCCTTGCCTTTATGGGTGATCCTAGCGTGAAGAAGCACATCATCCATGTGGCAGGTACAAACGGAAAGGGCAGTGTCTGCGCTTATCTACGCGGTATCCTTACAGAGGCGAGAATCACTGTTGGGATGTTTACCTCGCCGCATCTGGTCACGATACGCGAACGCATTGTGATCGGGGACCGGCCGGTAACAGAAGATGAATTCACGGCCGCCTTTCGTGATGTCAAGGAAGCCGCCGAACGTTTTTCACAGCAGCGCAACGCCGCTTTCTGCCCGACCTTTTTTGAATTCCTTTTTTTTATGGCCATGAATGTTTTTGCCAAGCATGACATCGAATACATTATTCTGGAAACCGGCCTGGGCGGCCGGCTGGATGCCACCAACGCGATTACTGCGCCAAAGCTCGGCGTCATTACCCCGATAGGCTACGACCATATGGAATATCTGGGCGATAGCTTGGCAGCAATCGCTGGTGAAAAAGCGGGCATCATGAAGCCAGGAGTCCCGGTGGTGATATGGGATGAAAGAGAAGAAATTACCCGTAAGCTGCGAGCGGTTGCCGCGGAAACCGGCTGTCACCTTTTTCCGGTTCAGCCAGCCGACATAAAAATAAATGAAATAGAAAATAAAACCATTGATTTTTCTTTTCATTCTCGTTATGATAGGTATGTTAGGCTATGCTTGTCTACCACGGCATTGTATCAGCCGGGCAACGCCGCTTTGGCTGTCCGGGCGGCAGAATTGCTGGAAGATAGGCGGATTTCCTGGGATAATGTCCGGGTCGGATTGTTAAAAACCGCTTGGCCGGGCCGTATGGAAGAGATTGAGGCAGGGATATTTTTGGATGGTGCCCATAATGAAGACGGGATCAGGGCTTTTTTGGATTCTGTCCGTGCCGACGGCTGCCGGGGAAAAAGGTTTCTATTGTTTGGCGGGGTCAGGGAAAAGCAATATGGCCGTATGGCCGCTATGCTGATCTGTTCGGGGCTGTTTGCCGAAGCTGCCGCGGTGCCGCTGGAGAATAGCCGCAGCTTATCTAGGGCAGAACTGGCGGAAGCATTTGACGGGGGCGGGGAACTGCCGGCCGCTATTTATGAGGATGCCGATGAAGGGCTTGCCGCCCTGAGGCGGAAGAAAAAAGACGAAGATGTGATTTATATTACCGGTTCCCTTTATTTGGCAGGACAGATAAAACGCGGTAAGGAGAAAATCTTATGATAAATTTTGAGGATGAATTAAAGAAATTCCATCCCAGCCTTGAGGTTGAAGACGCTGAGGAGGCCATATATAATCAGGATCTCACGGACATGACCGATATATTGATCAAGATGGTTAAGAAGGCAGATATTGAGATCGATTCAGAAGAATAAGGAGAAATATCATGGTATGTTACCAATGCGGACGCCGTTTGTCAGAGAATGATTTCTGTACCGGCTGCGGAGCGGATGTTTCCCTATATAAGAAGATACTATCCGCTTCCAACCGTTTATATAATGTCGGGCTGGAGAAGGCAACGGTGCGGGATTTATCCGGCGCGGCCGCTGTTCTGCGTCAGAGCCTGAAATGCAACAAGAACAATATCGAGGCCAGGAACCTGCTGGGATTGGTTTATTTTGAAATGGGCGAGGTCGTGGCGGCTTTAAGCGAGTGGGTCATCAGTAAGAATATCCGCCCCCAGAAGAACATTGCCGACGACTATATCACGATGATCCAGACGAATCAGAGCCGGCTGGACACTATCAACCAGACCATCAAGAAATATAACCAGGCGCTGGCTTACTGCTGTCAGGATAGCAAAGACTTGGCGATTATCCAGCTGAAAAAGGTGCTTTCTTATAATCCCAAGTTTGTCCGGGCTCATCAGCTGCTGGCACTTTTATATATCAGTACCGAAGACTGGGAAGGAGCCAAGAGCGAGCTGCTAAAATGCAGTGAGATAGATACCAATAACACCATAACCCTGCGTTATCTGCAGGAGGTAAATAACTTGGCGATGCCGGAGGAAGCCGTAAAGGGAGGCGTGGCTAGGAAGAAGAGTTCACGAGAAGCCATCCGATACCAGAGCGGCAATGAAACCATTATTCAGCCGGGCAAGACTAGGGATCTCAAAGGGGCGTCAGCGTTATTCAACATGGGGCTCGGGGTAGTGATCGGACTTGCCATAGCATGTAGCCTGATCCTGCCGGCTCAGATCCAGAAGGTCAAGGCGGAGACGGAAGATAAAGCCCGGTTGGTAAGCGAAGAGATGGACACCAAAACAGCCACGATCGATGAACTGGAGCAGAATGTCAATGTCCTGACGGCGGAGAACGAGCGCTTGGCGGCGGAAGTGGCGGAATATGAAGAAGCCGAAAGTAATACGGCGGCTGTTGACAACCTGCTGATGGCATCCAGCCTATATCTGCAGAATCCGGAGGATCTGGAAGGGATCGCCAGCTATATGGATATGATCACCTTGGAGGAGATTGCGCAGTCTTCGGCAGCCTTTGCTGATCTGTACGAGAGCATGCTGGGGGCAGTCGGACAACCGCTGGGGGCGATCTGTTATGAAGCCGGCCATGCCGATTATCGGGCGGGAGAGTACGATAAAGCGATTCCGAATCTTTTAAAGGCCTTCCAATATGACCGGGAAAATGGCGAAGCGCTGCTTTATCTGGCCAATTCTTACCGGGAGACCGGCGAGACGGATAAGGCCAAGGAGGCTTATGCGCAAGTGATTGAATTGTTCCCTGATACGGAAAAGGCCAATAGAGCGGATAGCTATCTGGCGGAGATCAGCACATCAGGAAACGGATAAGCAACGATCGGATAAGTTAAATAAAGGGATAAGCAACGATCGGATAAATGAAATAAAAACTACTAAGGAGAACATAGCGGTCGGCTATGTTCTTCTTGCTTGCGGTAGATGACGATAATAGCGGTAAAGGAGTATCTTGCATGGAAATAGGTTTGAATGACTTTAAGGTAATAGATAATTACCTGATGGTGAAGATGCCGGAAGAGATCGACCACCACAAATCCCAGGCCATCAGCCGGATAGCGGATGACTTTATTTTACAAGAGCAGATCGGGAATGTTGTCTTTGATTTTGAGGACACCCTTTTTATGGACAGCTCCGGTATTGGGATCATCATGGGGAGATACAAGAAAATCTCTTTTTTTGGCGGCAAGGTCTATACAATAAATACCAATTCTCGGATCAAGCGGACACTGATGATTTCTGGCTTACATAAAATCATTGAAATCATGGAATAGGGACTTACCAGGATGACGGGAATAGCAAGAGTAAATAAAAGTGGAGGAGCCAAATGAACAGTAAAACAGAGGAACAATTTTTAATCCAGAAAATGCGGGAGCGGGAAGCTTATGGTAAGCGGAACGATAAGGAACACAATGAGATGCAGATAGAATTTGACGCGGTTTCCACCAATGAAGCGTTTGCCAGAACGGCCGTTGCCGCTTTTCTTTCCCCGCTGAATCCGACGTTGGAGGAGATTTCCGATGTTAAGACAGCCGTATCGGAAGCTGTCACCAACGCGATCATTCATGGTTATGACGAAGAGTACTTTAAGCAGTACCGGATGAAGATGGAAAGCCAAGGGGAAGAAGCGGGAATGAAGGCAAAGGTGTTTATTCACTGTGTCTTGGAGGGTGATGTTCTTCATGTGGAAGTCTGGGACAAAGGAAAAGGGATCGCCAATATAGAACTGGCCATGGAGCCGCTTTATACCTCCAAGCCGGAGCAGGACAGGTCGGGAATGGGTTTTGCCTTCATGGAAGCTTTTATGGATGATCTGGAAGTAATCTCCGAGCCGGGTTACGGAACCACTGTGCTGATGAAGAAAAAAGTCGGGGTCAGTTCATGGATCGAGCATGAGGAGTAGCCTATGGAAGAACTCTCAGTACTGATTGAACGCTCACAGGCAGGAGAAAAAGAAGCAAGAGAAGTACTGATAGAGAAATCTGGGGCTGGTGCATCATATCGTAAAGCGTTTTCTGGGGCGAGGCTGTGAAATGGAAGACCTGCTGCAGATCGGGACCATCGGCTTGATGAAGGCAATCGACAAGTTTGACTGCTCTTATGAGGTGAAATTTTCCACCTACGCCGTGCCGATGATCAGCGGAGAGATCAAGCGGTTTTTACGGGATGACGGCATGATCAAGGTCAGCCGTTCGATTAAGGAGAACGGCTATAAGTTAAGACAGGCTTCAGAGCGGCTACAGCAGCTTAACGGCAGAGAGCCTACCTTATCGGAGCTGATGGAGGAGACCGGGTTTCTGGCAGAAGATATCATGATGGCGCTGGAAGCCGGCGCAGAAGTAGAATCGATCAATAAGGCGGTGTACCAGGCCGACGGCAATGAGATTTATCTGGCTGACAAGCTGTCCGATCCCGACAAGTCGGAGCATATCGTCAACCGGCTGCTGTTAAAGCAGTTGCTGTCCGAACTGGAGGAAAATGAACGGGAACTGATTCAGCTGCGGTATTTTCAGGACAAGACGCAGACGGAAGTGGCCGGGAAGCTGGGCATATCGCAAGTGCAGGTAAGCCGGATGGAAAAGCGGATCCTGCTTTCGATGCGGAAGAAAGTGACGGGCTGAAACTTTAAATTTGTTTTATGATATTATTAATAACGTATTAATTTTTATTTTTTTTGGTAGTTAAGCTTTTCAAAGTCGGTCACCTGATATAAAATCAGTAGGAGAACTTGTTTTCATAATTGTATTACTAACTGAAATGAGTAAGTATAATTATCAAAGACATACCGATGGGAGCAAAAGATGAAAAAAAGATTGATTATAGCCATGGTACAGATCGGAGCGGTACTGATACTCCTGCTCATAACGATACAGGTTACCCGGGAACACAGCAGGGGCCAGACAGAGGGCGAAAACAGCCGGCTGGATATGGCGGCAGAGGATATGAACGGGCAGGGAGAGCTGCCGGAAGACACAGCGGGCAGCAGAGACAGCACGGCCGCACCTGATGACGGAGACGGCAGCAGAGACAGCACGGCCGCACCTGATGACGGAGACGGCAGCAGAGACAGCACGGCCGCACCTGATGACGGTGACGACAGTGAGGTAACCGTTTGGCCGGACATGGCCGACGGAGGCACATCGTCTGCTCCGGGAACCTCAGCGTCACCGGCTCCGATATATCAGAATGTCGAGTTTGAGATCGACAGCCAGCTGGGCGAGATCCAGTATTACTGGGACGATAATAATATGCGGGCGATTACTGAGCTGGCTTTTCTGGAACACAATAAGGCCATGTCCTATTCCCTGACCGGCACGGATGACTATTATTATTATGGGGAAGCCGATGTTGCCGGGGTGCCGAACGGACAGGGGATTGCTGTTTATGCAGACCACTGTTATTATTACGGATCTTGGAAGGATGGAAAAAGGAACGGGGAAGGAACCTTCCTGCATTATCATATCTACGAAGTGCAGAAAAACAGGGATGAGTACAGCTATCATTTTTATACGGGCGGCTGGGCCGACGACCGGCCGGAAGGCAGCGGGGCGGAGCATTTTGAGTTTAATATGCACAATCTTGAGGACGGTCTTGCTTACAACAGCAACCTGATTGGCACTTATCATAGCGGGCTGTATCACGGCGATTTTTATATTACGACATTATCCAGCGACAATAATGTCAAGGAATGGGACGCAGCGGCGCAAGACGGTGTTTTCCAGTACTATAGCGACAACCGGGATACGAAGGGCAGAAGAACAGTCATGGTTGACCGGAAAAATGACGATAACTATATCTGGATGTTGCCGGCGGACAATAAAAACCTAGGCGTGATGTGCCTGAACGTGAGCGGGCAACGTCGGATGGAACCGATAAAATAATACCCGGCCGGGTCAGAACGACAGGAGGTTACCAAAGAATAATGATGCAGAATAAAGACATCAGTCACAAGGCATCGCAGATCCAACTGCACAATAATATGCTGATTGTATGGGACGACAAATACAATTTAGGCATCCCTATCCTCGACGAGCAGCACCGGGGAATCGTCACGACTATCAATTCCTTACATTTTGGCATCCAGAATCATTTTATCGACAGCATGCTTATGCCGGTAGTTCATATGTTGAACGACTACTCGAAGATCCATTTTAAGCTGGAGGAGACCTTTATGGAGCAGATTGATTATGTCCATGCCAAAAGGCACCGGGAATTACATGATGAACTGCTGGAGCAGCTGGCATATGTCGGAAGGCAGAGCCTGATGAATCACGATCCCCGGCAGTTATTGGATTTTCTAAAAAGCTGGTGGATAACCCATATCTGCAACGAAGATCTGCAGTACCGGGATCATCTGCTGGCATCGGCCGCCAATCACGGCCATATGCCGGAACGGAAATAAACCGGTTCCGCGCGGTGTTTTGCGCCCGAAAGCGGGCAAAAGGATTGACACTATAAAGTAAAAATAGTATACTTTTCGATGACCGGACGGAACCGTGTTACGGACGTCGGGACTTATGAATGGAGAGAATACTATGGGCAATAAAGTTTATTATTTTCAGGACATCGTACTTAAACTGCAAAAGTACTGGAGTGTTCAGGGCTGTTTACTTGGATATCCGTATGACATTGAAAAAGGGGCCGGCACGATGAATCCTAACACATTTCTCAAGACGCTGGGGCCGGAGCCTTGGAACGTGGCTTATGTGGAGCCTTCCCGTCGCCCCAAGGATGGCCGCTACGGCGATAATCCCAATCGCCTGTACCAGCATCATCAGTTTCAGGTCATCATGAAGCCAAGTCCGGATAATATCATTGACCTTTATCTTAACAGTCTTTCAGAGCTGGGCATTGAGCCACGGAAGCATGACATCCGCTTTGTCGAAGACAACTGGGAGTCGCCGACGCTGGGCGCTTCGGGTCTGGGCTGGGAAGTCTGGCTAGACGGCATGGAAATCACCCAGTTTACTTATTTCCAGAAGATCGGCATGTTTGAATGTCGCCCGGTTCCGTCGGAGATTACTTACGGGCTGGAGCGTATCGCCATGTATCTGCAGGATGTGGACGATATCTTTTTGATCAAGTGGAATGAAAAAGTCACGTATGGCGACATCTTTAAGAAGCCGGAGTTTGAAAACTCCCGTTATAGTTTCGAGACATCGAATCCCGATCTGCTTTTTGAGCTCTTTAATAAATATGAAGCGGAGGCAACGCGACTTTCCGAGGAAGGCTTAGTCGTCCCCGCTTATGATTTTGTGCTTAAGTGCTCACATTCCTTTAATGTGCTGGATGCCTGCGGTGCCATCAGCGTTACCGAGCGGGTGCGGTTCATCGGAAGGATAAGGGCATTGGCGCATAATATTGCCGCGCTTTATATTGAGCAGCGCAAAGCGGCGGGTTTTGCGATGGCTGCTAATAACAATAATAATGAACTTGAGGAGGGTGTCGTCAATGGATAGGAATACATATCTCCTTGAAATAGGGGTGGAGGAACTGCCAGCCAAACAGATTACCCGGGTCATCAAGGCTTTTAAGGAGACAGTCAAGACCGAGCTGGAAAAGGAAAAACTGCCCTATGCTGAACTGCATGTCTGGTCTACGCCGCGCCGGATCACCGTCTTTATCGACGGGATTGCCGATAGCCTGCCGGAGGAGCATGTTACGGTCTCCGGGCCGGCGGTTTCCATTGCCTATCAGGACGATGAGCCGACGCCGGCCTTATTAGGTTTCCTAAAAAAGAATTCGGCAGATGAGAGCGAAATCATAGTCAGGCATAACGGTAAGTTCGATGTCGTTATGCTGGAGAAAAATGTCGCCGGGTCTTGTTCCCAAGACATTCTGGCGCGGATCGCCTCGGACTGGGTCACTAAGGCCAGCTTTGACAAATCGATGCGCTGGCGGGATTACAATGTGATGTTTTCCCGTCCCATCCGATGGATATTATCTCTTTACAACGATGAGCACCTGCCGCTTGCGATCGAAGGACTTGCTTCCGGTGTGGTGACTTACGGGCACCGCACTTTGGCCAATCAGTCTTTTACGGTGGATAGGGCCGGGGCTTACTTGGCGGTCATGGAAAGCGCCAAGGTGGTGGTGGAGCCCGATAAACGCCGGCAGCTCATTCTTTCCCAGATCAGCCAGATCGAAAAGGAGCAGGGCTTATCCGTCCCGGTGGACGAAAAACTGCTTGATGAAATCATCAATATCGTGGAGTTCCCGACGGTTTTTATCGGTCATTTTGATGAGGAATTCTTATCCTTGCCGACCCCTGCCATCGTAACGCCGATGAAGGATCATCAAAGGTATTTCCCGGCCTATGATCAGGACGGGAAGCTCGTGCCGCGCTTCCTTGGCGTGCGGAACGGCGATGATTACGGCATGGAGACTGTCGCTAAGGGCAATGAGAAAGTCCTGCGGGCCAGACTGAAGGATGCCCGTTTCTTCTATGACGAAGACCGGAAAAAATGCTTGGCAGACTATGTCGACAGCCTGAAGACGGTGGTCTATCAGGTCAAGCTGGGCACGATCTATGAAAAGGTCATGCGGATCGATGCCTTATCACGGTTTATGGCCGCCCAGCTTAATCATGAGGAAGTCTGTCGGAAGGAAGGCATTAATGAGGAAGTCTTTATGGAGACCCTGCACCGTGCAGTAATGTTATGCAAGGCCGACCTGAATACTTCGATGGTCAATGAATTTGATGAGCTGCAAGGGATTATGGGCGCCATCTACGCCTGTGAGGATAAGGAAGCAGCGGCGGTCTATAAAGCGATCGAAAGCCACTACCTGCCGCGCTATTATGGCGACCGCCTGCCGGAAGATACTATCGGCAAGATCATCAGCATCGCCGATAAAACTGATTCGCTGGTCGGCTCTTACGGGATCGGCATCATGCCCAAGGGCGGGAAAGACCCGTTCGGCCTGCGCCGGATGATGATCAGCATCCTGTCGGTGATGATGGCGGACGAGGCGCTTTCTTTCAGCATCGCCGGGCTGCTCAGGGAAAGCGGCAGCTTACTGGCTGGCCGCATGGAGGTCAGTCCCAATGACGTGAGCAGCCTTCTTGCCGAAGCGTTTCACCAGCGGCTGCGTGTGATGATGGATGAAAAGGGCTGCCGTTTCGACGTGATAGAAGCCTGCTTAAGATTCGCGATGGAAGACGTCCAGGCTTTCTTGCGACGCTGTGAAGCCTTGAATCAATATGACCGGGAGAAGCTGGGCGCCATCACCACCAATATGTTGCGGCCGCTCAAACTGTCGGCCCAGGCCCAGGCGGAGGGAACAGTGAATACCGCCCTGTTTGCGACTGCCGAGGAAGAGGGCTTTTACGGAAGGATCAGCAGGCTGCTGCCGGAAATAAACAGTGACCTTGCGGCTGCCGATATTAAAGATGCAATTGACCGGCTGGAACAGCTGGGCGATGCGATTGCCCAGTTTCTTGATAAAATCATGGTTATGGACGAGGATCCCGCCGTTCGGGAGAACCGCGTCCAGCTGATGAAGATGTGCGCCGATGTCATCCGCCAGGTGGCTGATTTTGAGAAACTGCAGTTTTAGGATAAGGTTCTGTAGGCATCGATGTAGACGGTAGAATTGGAGGCAGGCAATGCAAGATGTTTTTATTACGGCAATCCACATTGATAAGGTGAGGCATCATTCTCAGTTGTCGGAAATATTTGCCGATTATATCTGACCAGTCAACCACACCCAAAGAAAGCGAAACCCGATGTCCAAGCTCCGACTGCCCGAAAACTACCCATACCTATATGAAACCCACATGCACACCACCAATGGCAGTATCTGCGCCTACAATACCGGGGCAGAGATGGCCATGGCCTATAAGGAGGCCGGATATACCGGCATCTTTGTCACCGAACACAACTGGGGCGGCAATACGGCAGTACAAAGGCAGTTGCCGTGGCGCCAGTGGGTTGACAGGTTTGTCCGAGGGTATGAGGAGGCTAGGGCATGGGGACAGCAAAACGGCCTGGCGGTTTTCTGGGGCTATGAGGCGGGTTATGACGGAACCGAGTTCCTGATCTACGGCATTACCCCGACATTTTTAAAGGAACACCCGGAGCTAAGGCAGGCTTCTGTCAGCGAGCAGTACCGGATCATCAAAAGCGCCGGCGGCATCGTGGTCCATGCCCATCCTTTCCGGGATGCCCGCTACATTCCTAAGATCCGGCTTTATCCCGAATATGTGGATGCCGTTGAAGGGATCAACGGATCTCATCATAACCGGTTCCAGGCCGGCGGACATTCTGACCATGAAGATTTTAATCGGAGCGCAGTTGCCTATGCCCGCGAGAATAAGCTGCCACTGACGGCCGGTTCGGATATGCATAACACAAGGCTTATCGGAGCGGGGATGGCCTTTGTAAGGAAACTGACAGGTGCTGCCGATTTCTGTAATAGCATACTGACCGGGGAAGATTATCTTTTGACAGATGGGATCTGCTGGTATGACAGAAACGGGGAAACGGTAGCCCAAGTGATATGGGAACAGGAATAAAAATCGCGCCTCTGTAAGATAGCTACAGAGGCGCATAGATTATGGCGACAAATCTATTTAGGGTACCGCTTCAGCCGGGGTCAGCAGTTCAACCATACTTTTCAGTTCGTTCAGGGCAGTCTTTATATCAGCGAGTTCAGAAAGTATCTGAGCGGAACTATCTGTTGCAACTTCTTCTCCCGAGGCGTTCCTAATACCGATAGCGGTTTCCAGTCTGACTTTCAGGCTCAGCAAAGTGCCGGTCAAGTTGTTGATCGTATCGCGAACTGAGTTCAAGGCGGAGCTGCTCAGTTCGCCTATCCCAGTAAGGCTGATGCTGGTGATATCCGACATAATGGTGAGAAATTCGCCCACAATTCCGCCCAAGTCTATTCCTGACGCAAGGGCAGATGCAATTATGGAGGCTATCTCAGCCGCGTCACTGACCAGGGAGCTGAACTCCTCCTGAATCTGGGAGACCAGGTCATCGGTACTGGGAATGCATGCGGTCAGCGTTGAAAAAGAAAGTACCAGTATCAAGATAATAGCGAGTGCTTTTTTGATCATTTATCCAATCCTTTCAGTATAGTATAGTATAATATATGAAAAAATGACAAAAAGTGATAATTTTCAACTGTTTACATCTACCCGCAGTCGTAGAACAGCTTGACCCTGCGGTTACAAGTGCGCTATAATAATACGGTGACAAGGTGGCACTGACGCAGGCGGTGTCTTTAGAAATACATGGGGTGTAAGATGAAATATGATGTTATCATAATCGGGGCCGGTCCAAGCGGGATATTTTGTGCTTATGAGCTGAAAGAAAAGAATAAGGAATGGAAGGTGCTGATGATCGAAAAAGGCCGTTCCATCGAAAAAAGGCAGTGCCCGAAGCGCACCACCAAAAGGTGCATCGGCTGCAGCCCCTGTTCGATCACTACCGGTTTTGCCGGCGCCGGAGCTTTTTCGGATGGAAAGCTTTCTTTATCTCCGGATGTGGGCGGCAATCTGCCGGCGATTCTGGGATATGAGGAGACCCGTGCGCTCATCCAGGAATCCGACAGTATTTACCTGAAGTTCGGAGCCGATACCGATGTATATGGCATCGACAAGGCGGAAGAAATCCGCGATATACGCAAAAAGGCGATCAACGCCAACTTAAAACTGGTCGAATGTCCGATCAGGCATCTCGGAACGGAAGAGGGCTACAAGATATACTCCAAGCTTCAACATCATCTGGAAGCAGCCGGGGTAGAGCTTATGTTTAATACCAAGGTAGAGCAGCTGCTTATCGAAGGCGGACGGGCCGTCGGAGTGGTCACCGACAAGGGCGAAGCCTTCTACGGCGCGGAAATAGTCGCGGCGGTAGGCCGGGAAGGGGCTGACTGGTTTAAGGACAAGTGCGGGGAGATCGGTATTGAGACCACGCCGGGAACGGTCGACGTGGGCGTCCGTGTCGAGGTAAGGGACGAGGTCATGCAGTTCTTGAACGAAAACCTCTATGAGGCGAAACTGATCTACCATACCCCTACCTTTGACGATAAAGTGCGTACCTTCTGCACCAATCCTTCCGGCGAGGTGGCAACCGAATATTATGAGGGTGGCTTGGCGGTGGTAAATGGACATGCCTATAAATCCGGCGAGTTCAAGACCAACAATACCAATTTTGCCATCTTGGTCAGCAAGAATTTTACCAAGCCCTTTAAGACGCCGATCGAATACGGCAAGCAGATCGCCCAGCTGTCCAATATGCTGTGCGGCGGCAAGATACTGGTCCAGACCTTCGGCGATTTCCGCAGAGGGCGGCGGACGACGGAAGAAAGGCTTTGCCGCAATAACCTGATCCCTACCCTGAAGGACGCGGTGCCCGGGGATCTGTCGCTGGTATTTCCACACCGTATCATGGTGGATATCGAAGAAATGATCTTGGCGCTAGATAAGATAACACCTGGCATCGCAGGTGACGAAACCTTGCTGTACGGCGTGGAGGTGAAGTTTTATTCTAATAAAGTCGTGGTCGATAAGAACTTTGAGACTAGTGTCAAAGGACTCCGTGCTATTGGCGACGGCGCCGGTGTTACCAGAGGTCTGCAGCAGGCATCTGCCAACGGGATCTGTGTGGCAAGGAGCATACGGCGGGCGGCTGCCCATCGTAACGAAAACCGGCAGTAAGGGCCGGAAGCACCGGCCTGACACTTACCGGCAACAGATAAAGGCAGCAGATAAAGGCAGATTAATAAAGTGGAAACTATGAAAAGCAAACGATTATTGACAATAATATTGTGTGTCATAATGTTAAGTGTTCCGTCTGGGTGCGGGCGGGATGAGGCGGATACGAAGGTAGTCCTGACGACCGGCTTTGAGAAGGACGAGATCTTCCGGATCGAAAAGATGTCCTGCACCTTGCCGGAGATGAGAGTGTATCTGACCAATGAGCAGAACCAGTATGAGAGTGTATACGGCAGCCAGATATGGGAAATTGATTTTGACGGGATTACTTTGGAACAGAGCGTCAAGGAAACCGCTCTGGCTCAGATCGCCCAGATAAAGACGATGAACCTCTTGGGTGAATTAAACGGGATTGCCTTGGAACCGGAAGAACAGGAAAGAGCGGCGCAGGCAGCGGAGACCTATTATAACTCGCTTAATGAGACAGAAAAAGAAATGATGGGCGTCACCGAAGCGGTCATCGTAAAGCTTTATACCGAATATGCCTTGGCTGATAAGGTCTATCATGATATTATCAAAGATATTAATCCGGAGATCAGCGATGACGAGGCTAGGACCATAACCGTCCAGCATATCCTGATCAAGACCTATGCGCTGGATGGCACCGGCAAAAAGGTCGATTACACGGAACGCGCCAGAGCGGATGCGCTTGCGAGGATCCAGGAGATCATGACTCAGATAGAGGCCGGGGAAGAATTTGAAAAACTGATCATGCTATATAGCGAGGACGATCAGGCCGTGTACTCATTTGGCAAAGGCGACATGGAAGCGCCCTTTGAAAATGCCGCTTTTTTGCTGGAAACGGGTCAGGTCAGCGACATCGTGGAAACCAGCTTCGGCTATCATATCATTAAGTGCATGAATACTTTTAACCGGGAAGAGACCGATGCCAACAAGATCAGGATCGTAGCGGAGCGCCGGGAGGAAGTGTTCGGCCAGGTGTACAACGAGTTTGTCGGAACGCTGACGAAGAACCTGAATGACGAACTCTGGAGCGGAGTGTCCTTTATCCATCACGATGAAGTGACGACAAAGGATTTTTTCGATGTTTACGAGACGTTTTTTGGTGCAGGATAATGTTACTGTGTTCCCCATATTTATTTTTATAAAAATTTTATAAATGTGAAAAGTCGCGGAAACAAAGGCTTTCAAGCCAATTACTAGCACTCAGGACGTATGAGTGCTAATTTCATCTTGACATTTACTGACAGCGGAATTACAATTCAATACAGAGATTATGACTTGCGGACAGCATTTATTCCCACAGGACTTACGGTACGCAGTGCCGTTAAAAAAAGGGGAAGAGTAACTGATATCTAGTAACATTAATAAGAAAAGGAGTGACTATCGTGGAAAAGAGACAAGGAAACCTATCAATTAACAGCGAGAATATTTTTCCCATCATCAAGAAGTGGCTTTACTCGGATCATGACATATTTTTTCGGGAGCTGATATCCAATGGCTGTGATGCCATTACCAAACTGAAAAAACTGGATATGATGGGGGAATATGCCCTGCCGGAGGGTTATCAGGCGAAGATTTCGGTTATGGTCAATCCGGCCGAAAAGACTTTAACGTTTACCGATAACGGAGTCGGGATGACCGCCGACGAGGTGGAAGAGTATATCAACCAGATCGCTTTCTCCGGGGCCACCGACTTTATCGAAAAATATAAGGATAAGACCAATGAAGACCAGATCATCGGCCATTTTGGCTTAGGCTTTTATTCAGCCTTTATGGTGGCTGACGAAGTGCATATCGATTCGCTTTCCTGGCAGGAGGGCGCCAAAGCGGTACACTGGGAATGTGACGGCGGCACCGAGTTTGCGATGGAAGACGGCGACAGGCAAGAAGTCGGGACGACCGTCACCCTGTTCTTAAATGACAACTGTCTAGAATTCTGCAATGAATACAAGGCCAAGGAAGTGATCAAAAAGTACTGTTCCTTTGTTGCCACGGAAATATATCTGTCTCAGAAGGACACCACCGATACCCAGACTATCAACGCCGAGGAAAAGCTGGACACTGATAAGGTGATCGAAGAGATCAAGCCGGAAAAGGAAGAGGACGGGCTTAAGCTTAAGATAGCTAAACGCCCTGAGCTGCTGAATGAGACCAATCCCTTGTGGATGCGTCATCAGAACGACTGTACCAAGGAAGACTACCTAGCTTTTTACCGCAGTGTGTTCCAGGACTACAAGGAGCCGCTGTTCTGGATCCACCTGAACATGGACTATCCGTTTAACCTTAAGGGGATTCTCTATTTCCCCAAGATCAATACGGAATATGAATCGATCGAGGGAACGATCAAGCTCTATAACAACCAGGTCTTCATCGCCGACAACATCAAAGAAGTAATACCGGAGTTTCTGCTTTTATTAAAAGGCGTCATCGACTGTCCCGACCTGCCCCTTAATGTGTCCCGGAGTGCCCTGCAGAATGACGGCTTTGTTAAGAAGATCGCCGACTATATCGCCAAGAAAGTGGCCGATAAGCTGTCCGGCATGTGCAAGACAGAAAAGGAAGCCTATGAAAAATACTGGGATGATATCAGCCCCTTCATTAAGTTCGGCTGCTTAAAGGATGACAAGTTCTGCGTTAAGATGACCGACTACATCCTGTTTAAGAACCTGGACGGCAACTACCTGACCCTGCCGGAATGTCTGGAGGTCAACAAGGTCGATCCCGACGACGAAACCGAAGAAGGCGAGGCTGCCGCCGGAGAACCTGCTGCCGGAGAACCTGCCGCCGTTGAGCCCGCTGTCGGAGAGCCTGCCGCCGGTGAAGAAGCCGCTGCAGTTGCGGAAGATGCTGACGCAGAAGTTGTCGCTGCCGGCGGGGATGCCACTGACAAGCCTGAGGTTGTAGAAGCCGAGATCGTCGATGATGAAGGCAATCCCATCGTCGCAGACGATGACGAGGAGGAAGCCGAGGCAAAGGAAAAAGTGATCTACTATGTTACCGACGAGCTGCAGCAGAGCCAGTATATTAAGATGTTCAAAGCGGCAAAGATGGATGCCGTCATCCTGACACATAATATTGATCAGCCGTTTGTAACCCAGCTGGAGTCCAAGAACGAAGGCATCAAGTTCCAGAGGATCGATGCCGACCTGACTGACAGCTTTAAGGCCAAGACCTCCAAGAAGGCTGAAAAAGAAATGGAAGAACAGGCCGAACAAGTCGCCAAGATCATGAAGAAGATCCTGAAAAAAGACCAGATTACCGTCAAGGTGGAGAAACTTAAGAACAAGAAGATTGCCTCCGTGATCACCCTGTCGGAAGAAAGCCGCCGGATGCAGGACATGATGAAGATGTACTCTATGCCCGGCATGGATATGGGAATGTACGGTAAAGAAGGCGAAACCCTGGTTTTAAATGCCGGCCATCCGCTGGTACAGCATGTGCTGAATAACCAGGACGACAAAAATGTCGGGATGATCTGCGAGCAGCTATATGACCTGGCCTTGATCCAGCACGCCCCGCTGGAAGCGGAAGCCATGAGCCGGTTTATCGCCCGCAGCAATGACATCATGCTGCTACTGGCAAAGTAAGGCCATATGAAATATAAACATTAACAGTCAATACATCAATATATAACAATCACAAATACCTCTGCATAGTATAAGTTAAATATATATGCAGAGGTATTTTATGCCTAACGAAAAAGGCCGCTTACAGATCAATGTAACTTCATCTGATGGGTTCCTCCCGATTCAGGATGCCGTTATCACCATTTCCTTTACCGGAGAACCAGACAGTACAATAGAAGAGCTTACCACCGATTCTTCCGGGCAGACGGAAGAGATCGAACTGCCCGCTCCCCCGATAGACTACAGCATGCAGCCGTCGATGGAGCAGCCCTACAGCGAATGTAATATCGAGGTCAATGCCCCGGGATATGAGCCGGTGCTGATATCCGGCGCGCAGATCCTGCCGGAAACAAAAGCGATTCAGCCGGTCACGATGCATCGGCTGGAAACGGAGCAGAGGGGAGAAGCAGTGGCAATACCGCCGCATACCTTGTACGGGGATTATCCGCCCAAGATTCCCGAAGAGGAGATCAAGCCGGTGGATGAAAGCGGGGAAATCATCTTGGCGCAGGTGGTAGTTCCCGAGTACGTCGTCGTCCACGATGGGCCGCCGAGTGACACGGCAGCCCAGAATTACTATGTGTTATACCGGGATTATGTCAAAAATGTGGCCTCAAGCGAGATCTATGCCACATGGCCGGAAACTACAATTTACGCAAACATATTGGCGATCATGTCGTTTACCCTGAACCGGGTATATACCGAGTGGTACAGGAGCCAGGGCTATCCGTTTACTATTACCAGCACCACGGCATATGACCATAAGTTTATCTATGAAAGGAATATATACAGCAATATTGACTACCTAGTGGACAGCGTATTTGCCAACTACCTGTCGAGGCCGGGCGTAAGACAGCCTATTTTGGCCGCTTATTGCGACGGGGATAAAGTGAAATGCGACGGTCTCAGCCAGTGGGGCTCAAAGGATCTAGGCGAGGCCGGCTACACGGCAATCGAGATATTACGGAATTTCTATGGAAACGATATGTATATCAACACCGCCGAAAGAGTGTCGGGCGTGCCTTCCTCGTGGCCGGGTTATGACCTGTCTACCGGTTCGTCGGGGGAAAATGTCAGGGTCATCCAGCATCAGCTTAACCGGATCGCTGTCGCCTATCCGGCAATCCCCCGGGTGGCCGAGAACGGCACCTACGGACCGGAGACGGTGGAAGCTGTGCGGAAGTTCCAGAGTATTTTTGACATGCCGCAGTCGGGGAGCGTGGATTATCCGACATGGTATAAGATATCGTATATCTATACGGCGGTTGCCAGGCTGGCGGAGCTGCAGTAAAGGGGAGCCGTTTAGTAATAAACAGCTGCTTTTAAAGGAAATCAAAAGTTTAAGATGACTGGCTCCGCGGCCATCGTCAGATTGCCCGGAGCCGATGAGACCCGGGCAATCTGACGATTCGCTATCCCGGCCGGCAAGTTAAACAGCGCAAAAAGCCCCGCGGTTATGTCTGAACAATAACATTCCCGGGCTTACAGCTTATATGGGAAATTTCTTTTATTTACATCCTTTGCATGGATATGCTATGATATCAGCATGCAGCAAGCTATCCGATAAGAATAATACAGTGAGGAACGTAAAATGAAAATGATCAGAAGATTCACGAAAGTAACTGCCGCTTTTATCCTGACCGTCGCAATGGCTATGATGCCGGCGATGTCGTCACTGGCGGCAGTGGGGCCAGGTTCGGCCATTGCCACGGGCGTGGATGTGTCCAAGCATAACGGGGCGGTGAACTGGCCGGCGGCGGCGGCAGCTGGCGTACAGTTTGTTTTTATCAAGGTAGGCAGCACCAACAGCGGGATAGATCCTTATTTTCTGTCTAATATCCAAAATGCTAACAATGCCGGCATCCGCACCGGAGTGTATATCTACTCATACGCCACCAATGTGGAACAGGCCGTTAACGAGGCCAATCTGGTGCTGGAATGGATAAAGGACCAGAACGTGACTTACCCGGTGGTCTATGATGTAGAGGACGCTGTACATAGGAATAAATCAAAAGAAGAGCTGGCGGCGATGGCCAATGCATTTTGTGCGGTGATCGATGCGGCCGGTTATTATCCGATGGTCTATTCCAGCAAGAACTGGTTCGAAGGCCGGATCGGCACGGTGAATTATGATAAATGGGTAGCCCAGTACAATGATGCCTGTTACTATAACGGCGCCGTGAGTTTCTGGCAGTCCACGTCCCATGCCTACATAAACGGTTTCAATGGCAGGGTGGATTTTAATTATCAGTACAAAGATTACTCCAGCCTGATTATTCCCGAAGGATTCTTGGAAAGAAACGGCAATATCCGTTTCTACCGGAACTGGCGGATGCAGAGGGGCTGGGTGGATTATGGGGAAGGCCGTTATTACCTTGATGCGGCAGGCAATCTGCAGAAGGGCTGGTTTGCGGATCCGTCCGGCACCTATTTTCTGACCCCGGAAGACGGACGAGCCGCCAGAGGCCAATACCCCGTAGACGGCAAGGATTACTATTTTACCGCTGAAGGGAAGAAAACCGTCGGCTGGGTCACCATCGGCGAACAGAAGCTGTATTATGATCCCGCCGCCGACGGCGTGATGAAACGGGAATGGTACAGTGACGAAGCCGGCCGCTTCTACTATTTTGACAAGACTGACGGACACATGCTGACCGGGGTGGCGACAATCGACAGTAAGAATTACTTTTTTGGCGACGACGGCGTAAGATACAGCGGCATCCGCGCCCTGCCGGAAGGAGCCTGGTATTATGACCCAGCTACCGGAGCGATGCTGACTGGCTGGATCAATGCTGGGGAGCAGACCTATTATGCCACGCCGGAAGGCAACCTGGTAGTGGGTCTATATACGATAGAGAAAAAGGAATATTATTTTGATGCCAGCGGTATCTTGCTGCGCAGTCAGGTTGTGGATGTGAACGGTGTCCCTTATGTACTGGATGAACAGGGCGTGGCGACGGTTCAGCCGGCGCCCGAACCGGTGGCGGAATAATGATTATTATTATAATATAAAATATTTTTCTGTTATATGAACTTTCACTTGTATTCTCATTTGCGCTATGGTATCATATGATAGATTTCTTTTACGGTACAGGAGATTACTTCAGTGACAATTGTTCATAATAAGATGTGATATAAAAGATAACGAAGAATTGAACTAAATCAATACATAGGGGAAAGAGAAATGCGCTTTCTGGGAAATAAGGAATCTATAAAACACGAGATTTATAGCCTTTTAGAAGATAAAGAATTGAATAAAAAAGGGCTTAAGTTTTTTGATGCCTTTTGTGGTTCTGGTGTTGTGGCAGATTCTGTTAAGGGAGATTTCGATATAATTATTAATGACATACTATCATGGTGTGTTATTTATACTAAGGGGAAGATATGTGCAAAAAGTTGCGATTTTGCAAATCTCGATAATGATCCATTTGTCTTTCTGAATGATAATAAAGAAATGAAGCAAGGTTTTATTTTTAATAATTATTCTCCCGGTGGTTCTAATAGAATGTACTTTACCGCAGAGAATGCAAGTCGCATTGATTATTTCCGTTATCAGATTGAATTGTGGAAGGATTCTAATAAGATCAATGATAATGAATATTCATATCTTTTAGCTTGCTTGATTGAATCTGTTTCTCATGTTTCTAATACGGCCGGAGTGTATGGTGCGTTTCTCAAGAATTGGGATGCAAGAGCGTTAAAGCCTATTCAATTCATAAGCGTTGATTCATGTGTTGAAGTATATCATGGGGTTGAGTTCCATAATAGAAGAATTGAAGATATTATTGCTGAAGTTGAATGCGATGTTTTATATATAGACCCGCCTTATACGCAAAATCAGTACGGAACACAATATCATCTTCTTGAAACACTTGTCTTAGATGACAATCCTAAAACAAGCAAGATAACAGGTTCTCGACCTGTAACTCCTATGCGCTCTGACTGGTCAAAGGAATATAAGGCGAATATATTGTTCGATAAAATCATTGCAAAAACAAAGGCAAAACATATTGTTTTTAGCTATAATACTGATGGCTTTATGTCAAAAGAATTTATTGAATCATGCTTAAAGAGATATGGAGTAGCTGATTCATTAATTTGCAAAAAAATATCCTATAAAAAGTATAGGAATTGGAAAACGACCAGAGATAACGAACACTTTGAATATTTGTTTTATATTGAGAAAAATGATGTAGAAAAAATTGTATATGAATGCCCGTTAAACTATGTCGGCAGCAAGGCTAAGATGATGCCCGAAATAAAGAATTTTTTACCAAAACAATCAAAAAAACTCGTTGATGCTTTTGGTGGCGGCTTTAATGTCGGAATCAACTTACCTTTGACACAAATTGTTTATAATGACATTAATTATTTTGTAACCGAATTAATTAAGTCGTTCAGAGATTATGATACATATGAATATTTGCTTTATATACGAAAGATTACAAAAAAATATGATTTGAAAAAAGGAAATGGTGTAGCTTATATAAAGGCTCGTGAGGCGTATAATTCGCAACAAATTGAAAAAAGAGATCCCCGTTTCTTGTTCACCCTTATACTTTATGGGTTTCAGCAGCAAATTCGCTTTAACGGCGACCACGGATTTAATAATCCGGTAGGAAATCGTTGGTTTAATGATAGAGTGTTAGAGAAAATGATAAGCTTTTCGCGACGGATCAAGGAACTTGAGTGCGTCTTTTATAGCCGTGACTTCAAAGAACTTGATAAGATCATAGATACTGATACTTTCGTTTATATCGATCCGCCGTATAGATTGACATGTGGGGCATATAATGATGGGAAACGTGGGTTTGATGGGTGGACTATAGATCACGAATCTGCGCTATTTCAATTCCTTGATGAACTAAATTCACGGAGGATTCCTTTTATGTTTTCATATATACTAGAAAACAGTCACCTCACGAATGGACATATACACGATTGGTTAAACCAACGCAGCAATTATTCTATCATAGAGATTTCAACCGGCCAGGGAAGGTATGGTGTTCGCAAGGAGGTATTAATTTTAAATGATGAACTTACCGCATTTTACAATTAAAAATAGATTTCAAAAAAGACCTGATTTATATCAAGATATTTTAACCCCTCATATTTTAGCAGATGTCTGTCAAAGAATAACAGGTGAAATCGAATATACATGCACCTTTGACAATAGTGGTTATAACAAGGGTAGAATGGCCGTACTGCAATATAGAGGTGGCGTGTCCTATATTTCGTTTTCTGACACAGAATCGGCTGGGCGAAATGCAAGTATGCAAAGTGTACCGAGTGCCTTAATGAGTTATTATGAGGAAATGCGTCCACAAAAGCAAATATACTTCTATTTTTTACCATCGACTGGAAACCATGAAACAAGTTATTTTTATTTTATGTACAGACTTATGCTTACCGCAGGGGTAAAGTTTCTAAATCATAACGATTTTTTAACGCAGCCGCTACATCCATTCAATTCGGTAGAGGATGTTATTTCAGCACGGAATATTAATAGGGAACGAAATCAAAGCAATAATTCCTCGTATGTAACCAAAAGCAATAACCATGTAATTCAAATCTTCGGGAAAACGTACGGAGCTAACAAATACGAAACTACTTTATTTTGTATTGCTTTTTCTCAAATATCAACCAGTAAAATCGAATTATATCAAATTTGTGAGCAGGATTTGAAAGCTATTCCACAACGATGCTCAAATGTGATAAATTCACTTGGCAATGTAAAAATAATACAGACAGACCTCGTTATGGAGCGTAATAATTTCGAGAGAAACGATAGTTTGCGTTCGCCAAGATATATATACAATTTACTTGCAAGACTGGGAGCAAAAAAATGTGCGTTATGTGGGTGTGAAATACCTGAAATAATCCAAGGTGCTCATATTTGGCCTGTTGCTGCGATAAAGCGTGAAGCAGGTATAACTTTAGAACAAAAGCTAAAATATGCAACAGACGGTAGTAATGGAATATGGCTATGCGAAAATCATCATAAGATGTTGGATGAGGATATCATAACAATTGATGTGTCAGGGAATGTTCGCTGCCGAGCAGATATGAAAGGAGCAAATAAAGTTTTTATTGATTGGTCAACAACAACAAAGAAATTAGCACCAGAAATTATGACAGCATCATTCAAGACATATTTAAAAAAGCGATATATCTTATCGGCTTAATGATTTGCTGTAGTCTCCTTGAGTATAGGCGTTAGAATATCCTACAAAGTGATGTAACATATACTCAATAAGGTGTTGTGTCAATAATCCGCCATCTCGCATAACAGTTGGTTATTGATTAGTTACGTTTCCGTTGGTTCCGCAGATGCATATAAACGGTATTTTTAGAAATATTCAACTGCTCAGCCACTTGGATCACGGCATCCTTAATATTAAATATGCCCTTTTCTTCCAGCCGGACCACAATTTCTTTATTCTTGTTATTGAGGGAAATATCGTCATCATCCATGATTTCCTTCTGAATCTCGGCAACTGCTTCGGAAATCAAGTCATCCACATTCTGAGAGAAGCTTTCAATCATATGCGGGCCTTCATGCTCACGATGGGGATCCGGCAAGAAATGTGTCAGAAAATCCCCCAGCGCAATATCCATATAAAAATTAAGACATATTAGTCCGATGATCCGCTCCTGTTCACCGATAACCGGGATGGTACAGGATTTAATAGTAATCCCGTTCTTATTGACATTAAAGTAAGTCTTAGTTTTTTTCTCACCGCTTCGCTCCATGTCCTCCAGCATCTCCAAGGCTAGGTTGGTGATGGGTGCGCCCACCTGCCGGCCGGAATGATGGCCGTTAATAACCTCGACCGCCGAAGCCTGAAGGTTTTCTAGGCTGTGAAGAATAACTTCACAGCCTGCCCCTAGGTAAGCACCCAGACCCACAGTAAGGATTTGCATAGATTTTAGAATCTGTTTATCAATTTCTGTCATGATAATTTCTTTAGTTGGCATAATCTACCCCTTAATTTATAATAACCGTTCCCCTACAAAATCTCACCGTTTGATTGTATCACTTTTTGATACCAATAGAAACTGTCTTTTTTATATCGCTCCAGACTCCCGTTTCCTTCATTGTCCTTATCGACATAAATAAACCCATACCGCTTTTCCATCTCGCCAGTAGACACGCTCACCAGATCAATGCTGGCCCAGGGGGTATAGCCGATAAGTTCAACTCCGTCGCCGATCGCTTCCTTCATCTGCTCAATATGCTCCTTAATATACTGGATCCGGTAATCATCATGAATCTGCCCGTCTGCTTCCAGCACATCCTTCGCGCCTAGGCCGTTCTCCGTCACCATAACAGGAATACCATAGCGGTCATAGACATGATTTAACGTATAGCGGAGTCCTTTGGGATCAATCTGCCAGTTCCAGTCGGTGGCCTGCAGATAAGGATTTTTGGCCCCGCCCATCACATTCCCGGATACCTTCGCGCTGTTCTCGTCAGAACTGATACAGTTCGACATATAATAGCTGAAAGAATAGAAATCAACACAGCCCCTTTGGATATCATTTAGGTCTGCTTCGGTAATCTCGAACTGAATCCCGTTTTTCTCGAAATATCTCTTTATGTAGTAAGGATAGACTCCTTTCACCTGAACATCCCCGCTGAAGCAGTTGCGCATCATATCTTCCTGCTGTGTCAGGATCACGTCCTCTGGCTTGCATGTCAGCGGATAGACCGTTATATGGCAGATCATCGTCCCGAAGCAGAACTCCGGATTAATGGATTTCCCTAGCTGAACGGCCTTGGCGCTGGCAACAAACTGGTGATGCAGTGCTGCGAAACGGGCATTCGGCTCATCAACCTGAGAAGTAAAGTACTCCGTACCTTCATTCAGGATGCCGGCATGGTTCCAGTTCCCCAATTTGGTGGTCAGACAGTTGATCTCATTAAATGGGATCCAATATTTCACTTTATCCTTGTAACGCTGGAACAGCACTTCGCAGAACCGCAGATAGTGATCGATGCAGTCACGGCTGGCCCAGCCGTTGTGTTTCCCCGTCATGGCAAAAGGATTTTCATTATGATAGATTGTAACCAGTGGCTCGATCCGGTATTTGCGCAATTCGTCAAACACCTTATCATAGAATTCCAGCCCTTTTATATTAGGAATGCTTTCGTCGCCGTCCGGAAATATCCGCGTCCAGTTAATAGACATCCGGAAGATAGTAAACCCCATCTCCGCGCACAATGCGATGTCTTCCTGATAGTGATGATAAAAATCCACGGCTTCATGGGAAGGATAATAATAATTCTCCTTGTCAATAACCGGAGTGATCCGCCGTGGCGTCTCATGCGTGCCTCCGGTCATTACATCAGAGATGCTGACTCCCTTTCCGTCAACATCCCAGGCTCCTTCACATTGGTTGGCAGCGGTCGCTCCGCCCCAAAAGAAACCTTCGGGAAATTTTTTCTCAGCCATGTATTACCTCCTTTTATGATTCATAAAATATAATTCACTAATATAATGAAAAATATTTTAGTGTCAAATCAAAAATAACACATAAAAATTAAAATTTCAAGAATAATATTCAAAATATTAGTAAAATTTTTATTGACTGAAATAAATTTTAGTGATATGATGGATGTAAATAAAATAAAGTTCATCATAAGGAGGGTGGAGAATGAAGGAAATTTCATTGACAAAGATAACTTCCGAAAAAGCACCGCCGGCCATCGGCCCTTATTCGCAAGCGGTGATTGCCGGCCAGTTTCTGTTTACATCCGGCCAGATACCGCTTGATCCGGCCACTGGCGCGGTAGCCGGGGAAGACATTGAACGGCAGGCAAGACAGGTCATGGAGAACTGCAAGGCCATACTTACCGAAGCGGGATATACCTTGGAGGATGTTGTCAAAACCACCTGCTTCCTGAAGGACATGAAGGATTTTGCGGTATTTAACCGGGTATATGGGGAGTATTTTCCCGGTCGGCCGGCTCGCTCCTGTGTGGCGGTGCGGGAGATACCCAAAGATGTCCTGTGTGAGATGGAACTGATAGCGTACAAATAATATGGGGAGCAAAGAGAGGAGGATAAATAACTATGAAGTACACAGAAACAGTAAAAGCGATTGTAGAACACACGGGAGGAAAAGATAATATTTCCGTGGCTACGCATTGCATGACCAGGCTCCGCTTGGATCTCAAGGACTCATCTAAAGTAAATGAAGAAGCCTTGAAAAAGGTCAGCGGCGTTATGGGAGTCGTTAACAAGGGCCGTCAGACCCAGATCGTGATCGGTGCGGCCGTCAACGACGTCTATGCCGAGTTCATCCGTTATACGGGCCTTAGCGAGGAAGCGCCGATCGATCAGAACTTAGATGATCTCAATACCGTCAAGCAGGACCTGAAAAATAAGAAGGGCAATCTGCTGACCGGCTTCTTCGAGACCATCGCAGGTATTTTTAACCCCATCGTCCCGGCCCTTGCCGGAGCCGGTCTGGTCCGTGCGGTGCTCACGATTGCCGTAGTCTTAGGCTTGGACAATACCGGCAACACCTATACCGTAATCAACACCGTCGCCAACGGAATCTTTACCTTCCTGCCCTTTTTACTGGCGGCTTCCGCAGCGAAACAGTTTAAGATGGATATCTTCGTGGCCATGACGATCTGTGCCGGTATGCTGTCTTCTTCATGGGCGGGTCTGATCAGTGAGGGCGTGACCAGCTTTTCCTTCATCGGCATCCCCTTTACGGTCGTCAACTATTCCTCTTCGGTGCTGCCGATTGTATGTGCCGTCTTCTTTGCCTCCTATGTGGAAAAAGGGTTCCGGAAAGTCATCCCCGGCGCACTGAAGATTATCTTCGTTCCCTGTCTCACGTTACTGGTTGCCGCTCCGGTTTCTCTGATGACAATTGGCCCGCTGGCTACTTGGGTCGGTAACCTGTTAGCGAGCGGCGTCTCGGCACTGTTTGAAATGGGCGGAATTTTTGCCGGTCTGATCTACGGCGGCATCTATTCGTCGATGGTTGTATTGGGCATCCATCACGGCATGGTTCCCGTGCTGGTACAGGGCATTACCAATCAGGGTTTCAACTATCTTTCCCCGGCCAGCGGTTCAGCTAACATGGGACAAGCCGGCGCAGCCTTCGGGGTCTGGCTGAAATCCAAGAACAAAAAGAACAAAACCGTTGCCGCTTCCGCCGCCATGGCCGCCATTACCGGCGTAACCGAACCGGCCATCTACGGCGTCAACTTTAAGTACAAGAAACCCTTCATGGCAGCAGCGATCGGCGGAGCCTGCGGCGGTGCCTTCACCTCCATATTTGCCCTGAAAGCCTTTGCCATGGGCGGCCCTTCCTTCCTGAACTTTGCCATGTTTATCGGTGATGATCCGAAAAACATGTGGCTGGTCATGGCCGGTTTTGCGATTGCCTTTGCCGTTGCGTGCGTTATGACTATTGTATTGGGATTCGATGAAGAAAACACGAAGTAAATCTAAGGCGGCTTAGTACGCCGAAGCGTTAAATTAATTAGTGTTGTTATTAGCTGAATAGTATGATAGTGAGGGGCTTGGATATGAAGTCGAAGATGACAGCAGCGTTTAGAAATGCCAATGGCGGTTTGTTTTCGCAGGCGGGAAAAGCCGATGTGGGTAATGCCTATCAGGAACTGGAACGGCAAGGCGTTGCCTTGATGGGATGGGCGGATCCTTTTATGCCGGATTTTTCTTTGCCGGAACATCTTAAGGAAGCTACGGCGGCTGCTTTGGAGTTGGCGATTGCCCCGCATTATACGGCTCCGGTCGGCAATGTTGATCTGAAATATGCGATTGCCGCTAAGTTAAGAGAGAAAAATCAGCTTAGCGTCGATCCGGAGCGTAATATCTTGGTTACCCCCGGCTCGGATGCGGGACTATATTTTGCTATGCTGCCCTTTATTGAGGCAGGCGATGAAGTCTTGGTTCCGCAGCCGAGCTACCCCAATAATATATTGAATGTTTCCATGATGGGGGGGCGGGTAGTTCCGGTTCCGCTTAGGGAAGAAAAAGGCTATCAGCTTGATATAGACGACCTAGAACAGCGGGTATCGCCGAAAACGAAGATGGTTGTCCTGACCCATCCTAACAATCCGACCACCACGGTGTTTACGAGAGAAGTGTTGGAAGAACTGGCGCGGTTTGTTATCGGGCATGATCTGATCCTCGTCTGTGACCAGGCCTTTGAAGACTTTTGTTATGAGAATGAGATGGTGACGCCGGCTTCTCTGCCTGGCATGTTTGAGCGGACGGTGACGGTGTTTTCTTTTTCGAAGGGCATGGGGCTAAGCGGTTACCGGGTCGGTTATCTGGTCTGCCATGACGTGATTATGGACTCTTTGTTTGCCAATGCGGTTGCTGTGCTGGGAGCGACCCACACTGCTGCCCAGATGGTGATGACGGCGGCGCTTCAGGACTGCCGTTTTATGAAGGAGTTTGAAGCGGCGTTTGACCGGCGGCGGAAGGCTGCCTATGAGATCATTAATTCGGTTCCGGGCATCAGCATGCTGATGCCGGAATCGGGATTTCTAGGATGGGTCAATGTGGCGGAATTAGGAAGTTCTGCTGATATCGTCGCTTACCTGTTAAGGGAAGCTAAGGTGTCAGTTAATGACGGCATCCATTACGGAACCGGCGGCGAGGGGCATTTCCGGATTGTTCTCGGGGTCTTCCGGGAAGATGCCCGCGTGATAGATGCCCTGACCCGTATCAAAGAGGCATTGCGGCAGTATCCGCGAACCTAGTGTTCTGACACTTCAACCGATCTTATATCCTTAGTCGATCCAAACATTCTGTTCTTCCATGTCTTCGGCATGGCGTCCGATCATGACAGTAAATTCGCCATATTTGTTTAGAGAAAATCCGATAGTCTCATAAGATAATAGTAAATAACTCGCATGACTGTCAAAGGAATGCTGAAATACGGGGTTTATATGGTTATAAAATCTACAAATAGACGGATTTCCCGGACTCACGTAGATTTATTTGACGGGGAGCGGCCCGAGAAGGCACAGGTCTTTGCCGCGGGTCTTAGCTTTTACAAGCTTTTCCTGCTTTTTTTAATCGGTTCCTTCTTAGGCGATATTATTGAGACGGTTTCCTGCCGTATTAATCTGGGAGTATGGATGAACCGCAGCAGCGTTGTCTGGGGACGTTTCAGTATCGTGTGGGGGCTGGCAATTGTCTTGGCTACCCTTTTGTTATACCGGTGCCGCCATCGCCCGGGTATTTTGATTTTTGTGGCAGGAACCGTTCTGGGCGGCATATATGAGTTTTTTAGCAGTGTTTTTCATGAAATAGTCTTTGGTAAGGTCTTTTGGGATTATAGTCATTTTCCATTTAATCTGAACGGCAGGGTAAATCTGCTATTTTGTTTATACTGGGGTATTGTCGCCGTGATCTGGATCAAAAAGCTATATCCGCTTTTTTCAAGACTTATTGAAAAAATCCCGCCACGGCCCGGTGTCGCCCTGACTTGGATATTGCTGGCATTCATGCTGATAAATATCGCAGTTTCCAGTATGGCAATGGCCAGATACAATAGCAGAAGTGATGGAGCCATAGCAGAGAATGTCGTGGATGAGTGGCTTGACTTCCATTTTGACAACGCCAGAATGGCGGCCACATATCCTAGCGCCGAAGAACGATAGAAGACAGATTGTATACGATGTCCTTCCGCCGGACATAATATTAAAAACTTTATATTAAGGTAATAAGGAAAATGGACAGCCACGACAAGCCTTCCGTTCCAGCCGGACTTACGATGCAGGAAATGTTTATGAAATATCCGGTCGGAACTAAGTTGGACGGAAAAACAGTGACAGGTTACCGCCAGACAAAAAGCCAAAGCTCGGTAGTGACAAGTGACAACAATACCTATGATGTCACCAATGATTATCAGCCGATAACTCCAAACCCAATGGCATCAGAATCTTAAACCACGAATATCAAAAAATATCCCTTTAAATATCCTGCCCCCTCCTTGCACACAGACAGAAAAAAATGGTATACTATATCGAACGCAGACTTATCCATTTATCAGGGGGCAGCAATGAGGGAAATTATCGACCGCATACTGGAAGGAGAGTTTCAGCCGGATACCGGTGTCTTGACTTTTTCCTGTACCACGATTGACATCCGACTGGCGCCGGGCGCCGATTACGAAGGTACTTTCGAAATATACGGTTCCGCCTGCCGCCTGACCGAAGGCTATCTATATACCGACAGCCTGGAGATGGAATGTCTCACCCCCCGGTTTGCCGGTTCCGTATCGGAGATTGTTTACCGTTTCCGCGGCCATAACACCCGCGAAGGTGACGTGTGCCAAGGCGAGTTTGTCATCGTATCCAATCACGGTGAATACGCCATACCCTATAAAATATCCGTTGTTCCGGAAGAAATTACCTCCTCCCTAGGAACCATCAAAAATCTTTTCCACTTTGCCAACCTTGCCCGGACCAACTGGGAAGAGGCCGTGAGCCTATTCTACAGCAGCAGCTTCCGTAAGCTGTTTTACGGTGCGGACAAACAGTATTATCCCATATACCGGGGACTTTCCGGCCTCCACCGCAGTCAGGCCAAAACCGAATACCGCAATGAACGGAACGTCGAAGAATTCCTCCTCGCCATTAAGAAAAAACAGCAGATCACCTATCTTGTCTCCGAGACCGAGATCAAGACCGAGGCGCATGAGCGCCCCGCCGAGTATTATCTTTCCGTCAACCGCAACGGCTGGGGCCATACCTTCCTGCAAATAGAAACCGAAGGCGTTTTCCTGAGCGTGGACAAAGACACCATCCGGGAAGAAGACTTCCTCGGCAACTTTTACCGTCTGCCCTATTACATCGCGGCCGATCAGTTACATGCCGGCCGCAATTACGGCCAGATCCGCCTCTACAATGCCGATGCCGACATCATCATACCGGTCACCGTCATCAGCCGCAGCGTTCCCAAACAAAAGAAAAGCCACATCCATGAGAAAAAACAACATATCCTCCAGCTAATGAACCTCTACACCGCCTTCCGCACCAAGAAAATCTCGTCCTCAGCATGGCGGAAAGAAACCGCCGCTCTGGCCGATGCGATGATTGCCGCCGATGACAGTGATCTTGCTGCCAAGCTGTTCCGTACCCAGCTCCTGATTACCGCCGAACGCTACAACGAGGCCAGCTGGATGCTGGATCATGCCGCCGCCCGTCTTAATGAAGATGAGAACTGGCAGCCGGCGCTCTGGTGTTACCACCAGTACCTGACCACCTTGATCAGCGGAGAAAATGAATATATAGACGAAGTCGCCGCTCAGCTGGAAAGAGTCTTCACCCAATATAACGACGACTGGCGGATTGCCTGGCTTCTGACCTACCTCCAAGAAGAATACCGCCGCTCTCCCGCTAGGAAATGGCAGCTCTTAGAAGAGCAGTTTATGCGCGGCTGTACCAGCCCGGTCATATATATCGAAGCCCTGCACCTGCTGAAACAGAACCCGGCTCTCCTAATGAAGATGGATCAATTCGAGATCCAAGTACTTACCTATGCGGTCAAAAAAGACTGCCTAGACACAAACAGCCCGGCCAAAGACAGCGTCCACCAAGGCTTGATAAGCCAGATTGTTTACCTGATTTCCCGTTGCCGGGAGTATTCCGGCTTTTTGCTGCGCATCCTGGAAGCCTGCTACCGCAGTGTTCCTTCCGACGAGGTCGTCAAAGCCATCTGCGCCCTGCTCATCAAGGGAAACCGCACCGGTACGGAGTATCTGACTTGGTACCGTCTGGGAATCGACAAGGAAATCCGCGTGACCCGCCTCTTTGAGCACTATATGATGTCGGTAGACCTAGAACACGAAGAGAAACTGCCCAAGATGGCTCTGATGTATTTTGCTTACCGTAGCGAACTGGATTACCGCTATAATGCCTACCTCTACGCCTATGTTCACAAATACCGCGAAGACTTCCCTGAGCTATACGAAAGCTACCGCGAAGCCATCGAACGCTTTGTCGTCCGCCAGATGTCCCAAGGCCGTATCACCAGATGGCTTGCCTACCTATACAAGAACTTTGTCTCCCCCGAAATGATCAACGAAACAACCGCCCAAGGCCTAGCCGATGCCCTGTTCACCGTGACCGTGCGTGACTGTACCAGCAAAGCTGCCCGTGCGCTCATCGTCATATATGACAAAGGAAGAACCGAAACCGCCCATCCCCTGACCGGCCGGCAAGTCTCCCTGCCGCTATACGGCAGCAACTTCCACATTTTCCTGGAAGATGCCGCCGGCAACCGCTATATTGATGACGGCAACTGCATCATCGAAAAATGGCTCCGTCCCGACAAGCTGGGCCGCTTAATCGCCCCCTTCATCACCGCAAAGACCGGCTTCGACATGTGGCTCTGCGAAAAAGGCGACGAAATCGCGCCGGTAGCCGCCCATAACCTATCGGCCATGCAACGCCTCTTAAACTCCGAGTTCGTCAGCGAAGAATACCAAAAAACCATCAGGTCCAGCCTGATCCGCTACTACTACGAGCATGACATGATCCCCCAGCTGGATGAGATCCTAGAACATCTCACCGCCGCACAGGTAGACAGCGATGATTATGCCGAAATCCTCAAGCGGATGATCTCCCGTTCCCTCTATCAGCAAGCCTACCAATGGCTCGGCACGGTAAACAGCAAGGCCCTTGACGCCAAGCTGATCCTCAGGGTACTAAACAGCGTCATCCCGGAAGATGCCATAACCGATGATAAAACCATGACCACCTTGGCCCACATGGCCTTTCATGCCGGCAAATACGACGAAAAGCTCCTGCGCTACCTGGCCCGTTACTACCACGGATCGATCCGCCGCCTCCGGAATATCTGGAAAGCCGCTGCCGACTTCGGCATCGAAACCTATGACCTCAGTGAAAGACTGCTCATCCAGATGCTCTATTCCGCCTCCTTTGTCGGTGAGCAGATGCAGATTTTCCGCGACTATGTAGCCGGCGGCGGCCGGAGCAATGTTGAGATGGCATTCCTCGCCCAATGCGCCCACGATTATTTCGTCAACGATAAAATAACCGATAATTTCATCATCGACCAGACCGAAAAACTCCTGAACCAAAAAGAAGAACTCCATCCCGTCTGCCGGTACGCCTTCGTCAAGTACTATGCGGAAAACCGCAGCGAGATCACGGACAAAGTCCGCCCATCCCTGGAGCTTCTGCTAAAACAGATGATAAGCCAGAACATAACCTTGTCCTTTTACAAAGAATACATACCGCTCTTCCCTTTCATGGAACACTTCCTCGACAAGACCATCGTGGAATACCATGCCAAGCCGGGAAACAAGGCAGTGATTCACTATCTCATCGAACGCGACGGAAGCGACAAAAGCGAATACGTCCGCGAAGAAATGAAAGATATGTACGGCGGCATATGCGCCAAGCAGTTTGTGCTGTTCTTCGGTGACCGCCTGCTTTATTATATCGCCGAGGAAGAAGATGAAAAAGAACATTATACGGAAAGTGCCGGCCTCAGCTATAGCGAGGCCGTGAGCGAGTCCCATGATTCCAAATACAGCCTCATCAACGATATCGAGATTGCCAGGAACCTCCAGGATTATGAGACGGTTGACAGCTTGATGTACGAGTTTTATAAACGGGAATTTGTAGTCGCCCGCGTATTTCGGATGGTATAAGCAAAAAACCTACCAGTTGGGCTATATGGCGACGCCCCCAGAGGCAATACCCCAGAGGCAGGAGAAGTGATATGGAAAGCAGAAAGAGCAATAAAAAACCAAAACGCAATAGCGGTTCAGTCCTGATCGGCTATGACCTAGGTAACCTGAATTCACAGATCAGCTACGGCAAGCCCGGCGCCACTGAGCCGGAAACCGTCTCGGCCGTAATGGGGACGGAGCAGTACAACATCCCTACCGTGCTGGGCAAGAAACCCGGCGCCAGCCAATGGTCCTATGGCAAAGAAGCCTTGCGGTGGGCCGATATGGAAGAAGGGATTCTGGTGGAAAACCTGTTTGAACTGGCACTGATCGGCGAGTCGGTCCTGATTGACGGGGAGGGCTTTGATCCGGTGGCGTTGCTGACCCTGTTTGTGAAACGGAGCCTGTCCTTACTGTCTATGGAAATGAGCCTGCCGTCTGATCTGGATGCGATTATGTTCACGGTCGAGAAATTAGATATGCGGAGCATTGAGGTACTGAGCGCGGTGGCGGAAGGCTTGGAACTTCTGCCGGAGCAATATTTCTTTCAGAGCTACCGTGAAAGTATTTATCAGTATATTGTGCATCAGCCCAAGGAGCTGTGGAATCAGCATGTGCTGATATTTGATTATAGTGTCTTTCTTAAGGCATATGTATTGGAGAGTAACCGAAAGACCACGCCGATGGTGGTTTTTGTGGAGAAAATGGAATATCCTCATCTCATCAGGACTTATGGGCTGGCGGAAGAAAAACGGCAGGAATGGAGCGAAAGATTCCTGGAGATTGCCGAGCAGCTGGGTTGCGGACGGATGATTTCGGCAGTTTTTCTGCTGGGCGACGGTTTTAAGGAAGCGTGGACCGGCGAGTTTATGAAGTTTCTGTGCCGTGGCCGTCGTGTTTTCCAAGGTAATAATATGTATAGCAAGGGCGCCTGCCATGGCGTGATGGAGAAGCGGAAGCCTTCGGAGATTGCTGTTTCTCAGGTGTTTTTGGGGGAAGATAAGCTGAAGGCCAATATTGGGATGAAAGTCTTGCGTCATGGGGCAGAGTCCTATTTTGCCGTTCTGGATGCCGGGGTAAATTGGTATGAGATCCGCAATCAGTATCAGCTGATCATGGAGGAAGGGAATGAGCTGTCGTTTATTGTCACTTCTTTGACCGGCGGTGTGGTTACGGAACAGATCATTACCTTGGAGGGGCTGCCGGAACGGCCGGCGCGGACAACGCGGCTGCTAATTCAGATCCGGATGCTTGCGGCGAAGAAGGCGCAGGTTACGGTGACGGACATGGGATTTGGCGCGTTGTTTCCGGCCAGCGGCAAAAAATGGGTCCGGGAACTGGATGTGACATCTTAATTTTACCCCAGATAGGAGTGCTGATGAAAAAGCCATTATTGTGTGTCGGACAATATGCGGAAACCCCTTATTATTTTCCGAAGTTATGCGTTCATATTCGTTCCGCCGAGGAACTTTGCTATTTATTTAAGACCAACCCTTTTATCTTGGATCAGGATATTGTCGATAAGAACTTGGCGGACTGGCTGGCTTATGAATGTGGGCTGACTGAGCTCGGTCACAAGCTCGGCGAATTTTTGCGTAAGGTCGGTTCGACCAGCATGTTTGTGATGACCATCCTGGATTATGTCAATTACTGTACAGATGCTGAAAGGGAAAAGATTGCGGAGATCCTGCAAAGCAATGTCGGACTGAACAGTTATGAAAAGAAGAAGAACCGGGCTGATTTTCTGGTGGAAAACGGCAAGTATCTGCTGGCACTTAGGGAGTATGACCTGATTCTGGATATGATACCGGAAGGGGAGATTTTGATCGGCGGCCGGGTTTTTCATAACCGGGGGGTGGCCTTGGCGCACCTGTTCCGGTTTGAGCGGGCAGCGGAAAGCTTTCTTAAGGCCTATGAACTTACCGGCAGTGAGGAAGCGGGGATCCAATATCTTTGCGCAGTAAGGAAGCAGCTTGCAGAAGGGGAATACATCCGCTTTATTGCCGACCGGCCACGGTTCCACAATCTTTCCTTGCAGGTTGAGCGATTACTGGGGCAGGCCGGAGAAAGTTTTGAAGAAACACAAGAGAGCCGCCGGTTATTTGCCTTAAAGATGTATAAAGAGGAAGGGAATGTCAATTCCTATTATGAGGAGATAGGACGCCTTGCGGAAGAAATCAAGCGGCGTTATCGGGAGAGTGTTTTGGAGTAGTAGGAATGATTGGGGTCAAAAAGAATGGCTGGAGATAAACGGAGCGGGAAGATGGGATTGTTCAAGAAGATATGGCAGCGGATCCGTAGGGATAACGATGAAGAATATGAGTTTGAGGCATGGAATGAGGTTGTCTATGACCGGAACGATGTCCAGATCCATGATAAAGAACAGCGCCGGGACTATGTCAGGAGTTGCTTAGAGCAGATCGGTGAGGCCACAAAAGAGGTTGAAAGCCTGCAGTTCGAGTATAATGTCGTGACCTCTTCGCTGAAGGACATGGAGGAGATTGAGGCACTGCCGGAAGAAGAACGTCAGCAGCTGGACGAGGCCGCAAGACGGATCGAGAAGCTGGAAAAAGACCGGTCCGGTTATCTGAAGCGTACCGAGCGGATGAGCGAAGCCCAGTATCACAAGCTGGAGTCTTTATCAGATGAGATTCAGGAAGGCTATGGCAAGCTCAAGGAAGCCGAGGACTATCATACCCTGGTTAAGTCCGACATGAAGAGGCTGGGTAATGAAAAAGAAGCTTACCTCTTCCGTAAGCATGAGCTGCAGCGGCTGATGGAAGATCTGCGGGGCATGATGATCATCTGCATTACGGCGGTTATTCTGTGTATTGTCTTGCTGCTTATCCTGCAGTTCGGGTTCCGGATGAATACACAGATCGGTTATCTGCTGACAGCAGCTGTGGCTGCGGTAGTGATTTTTATTGTTTTTATCCGGTATACTGATTCCGCCCGGGAGCTTAAGCGGGTGGAAAAAAGCATCAATAAAATCATCCTGCTGCACAATACGGTGAAGATCCGCTATATCAACAATACCAATCTGCTGGAGTACCTGCGCATCAAATATGCCGTCTCCGGCGCCAAGGAACTGGATCAGCTGTGGAAGCAGTATCAGGAGGAAAAGGAAGAGCGGGAGATATTCCGGAAGACCGAAAAGGAACTGGACTCCAGTGAACAGGAGCTCCTCCGCATCTTGCGGCGGTATCAGGTAAAGGACAGCGCCGTCTGGCTCCATCAGACGAAAGCCCTCCTCGACAAGAAGGAAATGGTGGAGATCCGGCATGATCTGATTATCCGCCGGCAGTCGCTGCGGCGGCGGATGGACTACAATAAAGAAGTCGTGGCGCACAACGCCCAAGAAGAAATCAAGGACCTAGTGGAAAAATATCCGCAGTACGCCGGCGAGATACTGAAGCTGGTGGCGGCTTATGAAAAGGAATTTAGCGGATGACAAGCTAGAAACTAGATTTGACAGTTAATGCTTATTCTGATAGACTTTAGTATGCTAATGTAAGAAATATGATGGAAGATTATGAAGGAGGACGTTATGAAAAATCGAAAAGTTTTATTATCATTCATGGCAGTTTTTATTATGACATTATCCTTGCTGGCCGGCTGTGCCGGTACCGATACGTTTACGGTCGGATTTGACGCGGGATTCCCGCCGTACGGCTACATAGGCGATGATGGGGAATATACTGGCTTTGACCTGGAGCTGGCAGCGGAAGTGTGCGAGCGCAACGGCTGGGAGCTGGTGAAGCAGCCGATTGACTGGGACGCCAAGGACATGGAGCTTTCATCAGGCAACATTGACTGTATCTGGAACGGCTTTACAATTAATAACAGAGAAGATGAATACACCTGGTCGGTGGCTTATGTTGACAGTTCCCAGGTATTTGTGGTCAGGGACGATGCCGGCATTATATCTTATTCAGAACTTGCCGGCCGGTCGGTAGGCGTCCAAAGTGACTCTTCGGCCCTGACGGCTCTAGAAGACAATGCAGAACTCATGAACAGCTTCGGTGAACTGGTACAATATCCTGACTATAATACGGCTTTTATGGATTTGGAGGCCGGAGCGATCGAAGCATTGGCAATTGATATCGGTGTGGCGGAAAGACAGATCAATGACCGTGGTGCCGGTTTTACCATGCTTGCGGAAATACTGGCATCAGAGCAATATGGAATCGGCTTCCTGAAAGGCAATACCGAGCTGAGAGATCAAGTGGAATCAACCCTTATGGAGATAGTTGACGACGGAACCTTTATGGAGCTGGCGGTTAAATATGGCCTAGAAGATGCTGTCTGCTTAGGGAAATAGCAGCTAACTATTATCAATGACAAGTTTTTGTAACTGCAGAAAGGCGAAGAGATGAGCATAGCAACGATGCTGCTGCGACTGGCAATAGGTTTGTTATCAACAATAGAGATATTTTTGCTGACCCTGCTATTCTCTTTGCCTTTAGGTCTTCTGTTTTCCTTTGGCAGAATGTCCCGCAATGCGCTGCTAAGGAATCTGACAAAGACATACATAGCTGTCATGCGCGGCACTCCCCTGATGCTGCAGTTAATTGTTGTATATTTTGCTCCATTTTACATATTTAATTTTACTTTAGCCGGTTTTCGCTTTCCGGCTATCATTATTGCCTTTTCCTTAAATTATGCCGCCTACTTTGCTGAAATATACCGTGCCGGCATTGAATCCATTCCGGTGGGGCAATATGAAGCCGCTAAAGTACTTGGTTATGGAAAGGGTCAGACTTTTTTCAGGATTATCATGCCTCAAGTAATAAAACGTATCATTCCGCCGGTCACTAACGAAACCATCACGCTGGTAAAGGACACCTCACTAGCTTTTGTTCTGGCTCACGCTGAAATGTTTAACCTTGCCAAGCAGATCGCCGCCGAAGCTTCCAATATCATGCCCTTAATGGTCGCTGGCTTATTTTACTTTGTATTTAATCTTTTGGTCGCCGTCCTTATGGAACGTCTGGAAAAGGCCACCAGCTATTACCGTTGAGCCGACTTTAATATAACATAATCAATTATAACTTATAACCCTTACAGGAGCCGCTATGAATCTACTGCAGATCTCCCATATGAAAAAAAGCTTTGACGCCCTCTCCGTGATCCAGGACATCTCCCTTACCGTGAATGAAGGTGAAGTACTGGCCATCATCGGGCCTTCCGGTTCCGGTAAGTCTACCTTGCTGCGCTGTGCTACGCTGCTAGAGCGCATGGACGGCGGAAGCTTAAGCTATCTCGGCGAAAAGGCGGCCTGGGAAGAAGACGGCCGGTGCGTTTATGCCGATAAGAACCGGCTGAAAGAAATCCAGCGGTACTTCGGTCTGGTCTTTCAGAATTTCAATCTCTTTCCGCATTACAGCGTCATCAAGAACATTACCGATGCCCCGATCCGCGTTGCCAAGGCTCCCCATGCCGAAGCCTATGAACAAGCGGAACAGCTGCTTGCGCAGCTTGGCCTGCTGGATAAAGCCGATGCCTATCCTTATCAGCTTTCCGGTGGCCAGCAGCAGCGCGTATCCATTGCCAGGGCGCTGGCGCTTAAGCCGCGGCTGCTTTTCTTTGATGAGCCGACATCGGCTTTGGATCCGGAGCTGACTGGCGAGGTACTTAAGGTTATCCGGCAGCTGGCGCGTTCGCACATGACCATGATCATCGTGACCCATGAAATGCAGTTTGCCAGAGAGGTTTCGGACCGGATAATTTTCATGGAACAGGGAAAGATTCAAGCAGAGGGGACACCGGAGGAGATTTTCCGCTCTGACTGGGAGCGGATAAAAGAATTTATCGGTAAATACAACTGACAGCAGGAGGAAATAATGGGCGGATTTTTTGGAGTTGCCGCAAAAGGCGATTGTTTATTTGATCTATTTTTTGGAACGGATTATCATTCTCATCTGGGAACCAGGCGCGCGGGGATGGCGGTTTATTCGCCGGAAAAAGGGTATGACCGGGCGATCCACAACATTGAAAATGCTCCTTTCCGTACCAAGTTTGATCGCGATGTGAATGAAATGCAAGGAAATTACGGCATCGGCTGTATATCCGATTATGAGCCCCAGCCTTTGATAATCCGCTCCCATCACGGAACATACGCCATCGTCACGGTGGGAAAGATAAACAACCGTGAGGAGCTTACCGATGAGATCTTACAGAAGAGCCATTCACATTTTCTGGAGATGAGCGGCGGCGACATTAACAACACCGAACTGGCCGCGGCGCTGATCAATCAGGAAGCGCAGCTGGTCGAGGGAATCCGCCATGCCCAAGAAGTGATCGAAGGCTCCATGACAATCTTGGTAATGACAGCGGACGGTATCTATGCGGCTAGGGACCGTTTCGGCCGGACGCCGGTGTCGATCGGCCGCAAAAAAGATGCCTACTGTATTTCTTTTGAAAGTTTTGCCTACCTGAATCTCGGCTATGTTGCCGAGAGGGAATTAGGCCCAGGTGAGATCGTGCTGGTTACCCCGGAAGCGGTAACGACAGTGGCACATCCCGGCGAGCAGATGAAGATCTGTACTTTTTTGTGGGTTTACTACGGTTATTCCTCGTCCTCCTATGAAGGGGTCGGCGTGGAGGAAATGCGATACCGGTGCGGAGCATCCCTCGCCAAGCGGGATGATGTCCGGACGGACAATGTGGCGGGCGTGCCCGATTCGGGCGTGGCGCATGCTATCGGCTATTCTGGGGCATCCGGGATTCCTTTTTCACGGCCGCTGATCAAATACACGCCTACTTGGCCGCGTTCTTTCATGCCGTCCATACCGGAGCAGCGGGATCTGATCGCCAAGATGAAGCTGATACCGGTTCATGAGCTGATCATGGATAAGAGCCTTCTGATCATAGATGATTCGATCGTCAGAGGCACCCAGCTTCGTGAGACCACTGAGTTTTTATATGCCAACGGAGCCAGGGAGTTGCATATCCGCCCGGCCTGCCCGCCGTTGCTTTATAGCTGTAAATACCTTAATTTTTCCCGCTCCAGTTCGGAGATGGAACTGATCACCAGACGGGTCATCAGGGAAATGATAGGAAGCGATAAAGAACCGGATCTGACGAACTACTCAGACCCGGAACAGCCGGAGTATCAGGAGATGGTCAAACGGATCGAGCAAAAACTGAATTTTGACTCGCTGCGCTACCACCGGCTGGACGATATGCTCGAGGCTGTGGGTCTGGAACGTTGTAAACTGTGTACCTATTGCTGGAATGGAAAGGAATAAGTAAATATGCAAGGTTTTTGGAGACGTTTCGGCTGGTTCTGGATGAGTACGCTGCCGGCTGTGGCCTGTATGGCGTTGCAGCTATGGGCAGTTTTACAGCTTGTGTGGACAACCACATTCATTATTGCGATCCGGGCAGCGGCGGTCGGCTTACAGTTTAATCAGGAAGAACTGGCGGAGCGGCTGAATCTCATATTAATGGATGTGGCTTCGCTGGGTGTGCTGAACTATCATGTGATCGGCATCGGCCTTTTTGGGATGTGGTATGCTTTGATCAGTTATAAATACCGCAAGCAGAAACGGGAAACAACGGCGAAACGGAAGGCGGGGGTCGCGGTACGTTATGTCTGGCCGGCAGTGTTGGCGGTTTTTCTGGGAATAATGCTAAGTGCTTTTACGATACAATTATTGGAAGTAGGTTATTATTTAGTGCCCAGCGTCATCGACGACTATGCCCAGCTCGTGGATCAGTCCGGAGTGGGCAGCCTGTTTATCGTGTTCGCGGCGGTTTTTCTGGCCCCGGTCGGCGAAGAACTGCTCTGCCGAGGCGTGATACAGCATTATGCCAGTAAGGTTTCCCGGCGGTTCTTTATCGTGAATGTGATCCAGGCGCTGGGGTTCGGGATCATGCATGGCAATCTGGTGCAGGGTAGCTATGCCTTCCTGATTGGGCTGGTATTGGGCTGGCTGCGGTATCGCTATGATTCCTTGTGGATCCCGATGGTCATTCACTTTGTGGTGAATCTGTGCTCATTATTTCCGCTGGAGCGGGTCTTGGGGCTGTTTCCGGAGCATCTTTCGATCGACGCCGCTTTATTGCTGATACTGAGCGGCCTGATGGCCGGAGTACTGATTCTGGTTGAATTATTGCTTAAAGCTAAGAACAATGAATATTAGGAACCGAAACTATGCAAAAGAACTGAATGAAATATTAGGCCAACCGGACACGGCCGGCAAGAAGCTGCTGCTGCATAGCTGCTGTGCCCCTTGCAGCAGTTATGTCCTTGAGTATCTGAGTCCTTTCTTGGCCATTACCGTTTTTTACTACAATCCGAATATTGCGCCTGCGGATGAATATCAACGGAGGAAAGAAGAGCAGAAACGGCTGATCGGTCTGATGAATGAGACGGCGGCCGGCACGGGCAGGCTACCCGTTCAATATATCGACGGCGACTATGAACCCGCCCGCTACGCTGAAGCGGTTGCCGGCACGGAAGACAGTGAGGAAGGCGGCGAACGGTGCTATCGCTGTTTTGCGCTAAGGCTTAAGAAGACAGCGGATAAAGCCAAGGAGATGGGAGCCGATTATTTCACCACCACTTTAAGCGTCAGCCCCTTGAAGAACGCCACTAGGCTGAATGAGGCCGGGGAGCGAGCCGGTCAGGAAGCCGGCGTTATATTTCTGCCGGCGGATTTTAAGAAGCAGGACGGGTATAAGAGATCGCTTGAATTATCTAGGGATTACGGCCTCTATCGCCAGCAATACTGTGGCTGTATCTACAGCATACCGTCAGGAGGCAAGCAGAAGTCAAGATATGATAGTAATAAGGACAGTCCGTTCACCCCAATATGAAAGGAGATGACATGACATGGGAATTGATCATATTGCTGTTTATGTAAAGGATCTGGAGAAGACGAAAGCTTTTTACGTAAAATACTTCGGCGGAAACCCGAATGACTTATACCACAATCCGCGGACCGGTCTCCAGACCTATTTTATCACCTTTGGGGATGGCAGCAGGCTGGAAATCATGCATAAGCCGGACCTGCCTGCCGGCTGTGGCACAGAGGAGGCTTACGGATATACCCATCTGGCTTTCCGGGTTGGCGACAAAGAAGCGGTTGACGAGCTGACTGCCCGTCTGCGCAGTGACGGCTATACAGTGTTAAGCGAGCCGCGGCTTACCGGCGATGGTTCTTATGAGAGCTGCGTTTCCGATCCGGATCATAACCGGATCGAGATAGCGGAATAAATTACAGTCTGTCTAAAACAATCATTCATAGTTTGGTTACTTACTTAAATTCATCGAGTTCGTAGTCAATTCGAATTCCAAAAAGCAGTTTTCAAAGAAACGACGGTTTGATATTCTCACATCAAAGCCGCCGTTACTGATTTACTATATCTTGTAGCTTTTCGGACCTTCGGTCATGCTGAACGTCTCTACTTCAGCAACGTCGATGTAAAAGAGTACGAAAGTCGGGTCGTCAGGCGATTTGTAAACAGCCTTGACACTGGGGTTCTCGTTGATCTTATCACTGCTTTTAATATCAACTTTCCCCAATTCCCCCTACCTCGCACAAACTGAATATTATTACGCCGATTATAAGATGTAATGTTTACTTTATATTTGGATTACTTTGTTCAGTCAACAAAAAGGCTGCTAACATGGGCGGTTTTAAACGTATTGACACCACCGGCATAGGTGGTTTATAATGTACTTAACAAGACAGCCGATAAGATAGATTAGGCCTATCCGTTCCGGCGAATAATGACTAAAAAATAACTGTCAGTCTGCCAAGATCAGGACGGTTATTTTTTATGCTTCAATAAAGTAATTATCGCACATAGCATGATTACGAATGTAAATAACTCCATATATGTAACCATCTAACCACCCCCTTCCCAAGATCGGATCGAGATGGCATTACCGCCCTATCGGCTGCCCTGTTAAATATATTATACTGTCAAGGTACTACTTCCAGTGACGATGACGAGAAGGTAAAAGTTGGCCCTAAACAATACTTAGGGTACAAATAATGATTGTATCCTTTACGCTTTATTGTTGATGTTCACCGTCATGTGACGGATTGACCGTCATCAAAGTGCCGGCCAATCGTCTGCCTGGAGATTCCGGTTTCATGGTTACCCATCCGGTCGCAACGGTAGCACCTACCAAGTTAGAAGATTACCAGAACCACCAATACCCCCATCTGATAGTCAAATAGCTGCCGCTTTGAACATAAACCTTATACAATTAGACCGGCTTAGAAATGATGCTAATTTACTCAAAATAGTCAGTATTAACGTTCCGGTCGGTGAGGATAACGAAAGTACATTAGTTGAATTTATCGCTGATACCTTACAAACTTTGATTGAAAGATTGACAGATGAAGAGAAGCAGATAATTAAAGGATATTATTATGAATGCCGGACTACTGAAGAACTTGCTGGACAGCTTTCAATAATTAATTCCGTGTTGTATTTCGTGTTGCATAGTGAAGCAAAACAGATCAATTTTAGGAAATATATAAGCATTGAAAAATCCAGTAAACAAGCGGTTTTTGATATAAGTGGCTTATTTACTGGATTTATCACAGAGTAGCGAGAAAGGGACTTGAACCCCCGACACTGCGGGTATGAACCGCATGCTCTAGCCAGCTGAGCTATCTCGCCATGTATAACGAATGTATGAAAGTGTATGAATATGATGGGACCTATAGGGCTCGAACCTATGACCCTCTGCTTGTAAGGCAGATGCTCTCCCAGCTGAGCTAAGATCCCGGGAACAACGCAAACAGCCCTTAAATGACCTGCTCTGCTAGTATACAATTGAAAGACAGGCTTGTCAAGTTTTTTTTAAGGAGAATTATTCCCCCTTGAATGAAAAAGTAAATTCCGCCCTCATTTAGTAGGGGGGGGCTATTCGTCAGATGTGAAAATGAATGATTACGGTTTTAAGATCATCTTTGAAAACTGAATATCAGTAATGCCGTCAGCCATTTAACGTTCTAAGCTTAGAAAATATTCTAGCAGCCGGCTGCCGTCAGGAAGAGAGCTGACGGCTCGATCAAAACACATCCTTTCCGGGTGCCACTGTACGCCAATGACCGGCAGCGTATCATGGCACAGTCCTTCCACGACCCCGTCTTCCGCATATTGGACAAAAGATATATTTCTCCCCGCCGTCCCCAGGCCCTGATGATGGGCACTGTTTACAGAAAACTCACGCCCGTACAAGGATGCCAGAAAAGACTTATCGGCAGCGTGGGTTTTATGTACCTGATCGCGCCCGCTGTATTCATGGCTCTTATAGCTGGGAAGATGCTGGATCAGATCGCCGCCAAAGAAGATGTTGATCAGCTGTATCCCCTTACAGATACCAAGAACCGGTTTCTTCCCCCAGACAAATTCTTTCAGTATCATCAGCTGGATGCGGTCAAGAGCCGCATCAATATCCCGCGAACCGTTATTCATCTGGCCGAAAAGAACCGGATCAATATCGCCGCCGCCCGGCAGCAGCAAGGCATCATATTCATCCGGACAAGGAACATGGAGGCTGGTCACCGGACGGGCACCAATATTCGTGAGCGCTTTTTCATAATTGGCTGTTTTAGCCGCATGGCCGGCTATCAATACTTTCTTCATGATTATACCCATGCATTCCGCAGGTTTCCGGCGGAACTGCTGAAATAAGTATGGTTGAAAACCCCATACACTTGTTTTTTTATCATATGTCACTTTGACAAAGATGTGAAGCTTCCTGTTTATGACCATGTTGGCCGTCTGCATTTACAGTTTACATACCCGGTTGGATAAGCTATACTTATTTGAGAAAAGAATCGACTGTCAGAAAAGAACCATAAGAAAATCAAAATATAGGAGAAACGGAGAATACAAAATGAGAATTGGAACCGGTTATGACGTACACAGGCTGACCGCCGGCCGACAGCTGATCATCGGCGGGGCAGAGATTCCGTTTGACAAAGGCCTGCTCGGTCATTCCGATGCCGACGTGTTGAGCCATGCGATTATGGATGCCCTGTTAGGAGCCGCCGCCCTGGGGGATATCGGCACCCATTTTCCGGATACCGACCCTGCTTATCAGGGCATATCTTCTTTAAAATTATTAACTGAGGTAAGTCACATGCTGGCAGAGCATTTATTCTTCATAGAAAATATTGATGCCACCGTCATTGCCCAAGCCCCCCGGCTGCGCCCTTTTATTGATGCCATGCGGGAAAATATAGCCCGGGCGCTGGGGATTTTTGTCGAGCAGGTCAATATCAAAGCAACTACGGAAGAAGGCCTAGGCTTCACCGGCAGCGGAGAAGGAATTGCCGCCCAGGCCATCTGCCTGCTTGCCACCCCGGTCAATGCAGAAGACCGGAAGGATTCCGGCTGTGCCGGCTGCCAAGGCTGTCCACGGGTATCGTCCGGGGAATCTCCTAGGGTATAACACGGCGGTGGTTATTTGTTATTGACAAAACAGTTTTTTTTGCATATCCTATAGTTAACGTCATAATTTTTGCCCATGACGCTACCTATGACAAGAAAGAACCAGTAAGAAAGAACCAGTAAGAAAGAATCAGTAATAAAGAATCAGTAAAGGCTGTGACCGAAGAGAGTATATTATCAGAGATCCCAGAGAAGAAATGCCATAGGCTGCAAGCATTTCCGGTCAGAAGATAATAGAAGTGCCTTCGTGAGCTGTTTCGGAGAACCCGGCCGGCAGTATCCGAATCCGTCTGCACACGTTACGTGCTTTGAGTGAAGGACTATGTCCTTAAGAAGAGTGGAACCGCGGATAATTTCGTCTCTGTTATGAGAAGTAATTATCTTTTTTTGATTTATCGCTAAACTGTCAATATGGAGGCTTCCCAATGGGTTTCTTGAAAAGAATAAAAGAAGAAATAGCCGTTATCCGGCAGCGGGATCCGGCGATTCACTCCCCGATGGAAGTATTCCTCTATCCCAGCTTCAAGGCCATGCTGCATTACCGTCTGGCTCATAAGCTATACCGGAGCCGGCATTTTTTCATGGCAAGGTGGATTTCCCAGCGGGGAGCGCATAAAACCGGGATAGAGATTCATCCTGGCGCTGATATCGGCAAAGGCTTTTTCATCGATCACGGCAGCGGCGTCATTATCGGGGAAACCACGGTTATCGGCGATGATGTGACACTTTATCAGGGTGTGACCCTTGGCGGTACCGGCAAGGAACAGGGTAAGCGCCATCCGACTATAGAAAACAACGTTATGATCAGCGCCGGTGCCAAGGTCCTCGGTTCCTTTACCATCGGCGCCAATTCCAAGATCGGCGCCGGCAGCGTGGTACTGGAAGAAGTCCCGCCCAACTCCACCGTGGTCGGTGTTCCTGGCCGGGTCGTGAAACGCAGCAATGCCGCTTTCCCCCAAGAGGACATGGATCACATCCATCTCCCCGACCCGGTCAAAGAAGAACTGCTGGCATTAAAGCAGGCCAATGCCAAGCTGGAAGCCCGGCTACAGCAGCTGGAAGCCCGGCTAAATTCCGAAAACTAGCTTATGAAAGGATCACTATGAAAATCTACAACACCCTTACCAAGAACAAAGAAGACTTCATCCCGCTGGAAGCCGGTAAGGTCCGCATGTATGTCTGCGGCCCCACCGTCTACAATCTGATCCATATCGGCAATGCCCGCCCGATGATCGTCTTTGATACCGTAAGACGCTATATGGAGTACAAAGGACTGCAAGTCAATTACGTCTGCAATTTCACCGACGTTGATGATAAAATCATCAAGAAAGCGCTGGCCGAGGGCGTCACTTCCGACGTGATCTCCGAACGCTACATCGCCGAATGTCAGAAGGACATGGAAGCCATGAATGTCCGGCCCGCCACGGTTCACCCCAAGGCCACCGAAGAGATTGACGGCATGCGGGATATGATTGCCACCCTGATCCGAAAGGGACATGCCTATCCGGCGGCTGACGGAACGGTCTATTTCCGCACCGCCAGCTTCAAGGATTATGGCAAGCTTTCCCACAAGAACCTTGACGACCTCCAGGCCGGCAACCGTTCCCTGCTGGTATCCGGTGAGGATCAGAAAGAAGACCCCCTCGACTTTGTCTTATGGAAGCCCCGCAAAGAAGGCGAGCCCAGCTGGGAGTCGCCTTGGTGCGCCGGACGGCCGGGCTGGCACATTGAGTGTTCGGTGATGAGCAGGAAATACCTAGGCGATGAGATCGACATCCATGCCGGCGGTGAAGACCTTATTTTTCCCCATCATGAAAACGAGATTGCCCAGTCAGAGGCCGCCAATGGCCGGGCTTTTGCCCGCTATTGGATGCACAATGCCTTTTTAAATATTGACAATAAAAAGATGTCTAAGTCCGATGGAAATTTCTTCACCGTCAGGGATATCAGTGCAAAGTATGACTTACAGGTCTTACGTTTTTTCATGCTTTCGGCCCATTACCGCAGCCCGCTTAATTTCAGCGCGGAACTGATGGAAGCCGCCCAGAACGGCTACGGGCGGATCGTCAACTGTGTCGATAATTTAGGCTACCTGTTGGAAAAAGCTGCCGCAAAGCCGCCGGCCGAAACCGAGCTTTCCCTGCTGGCGCAAGCGGAAGCTTTCACCGGCCGCTTTGAGGAAGCCATGGAAGATGATTTTAATACCGCTGATGCCCTCGCCGCTGTTTTTGACCTCGTCAAATTCGCCAACACCAATGTCGATGCGAACAGCTCGGCACCCTTCCTTGCGTCATTAAAGGAACAGATCGTAAAGCTTGCCGACATCTGCGGTCTGCTGGTAGAAAAAAAGACGGAAAACCTTGATCAGGAAATCGCAACACTGATTGCGCTGCGCCAGACGGCCAGAAAAGAAAAGAATTTTGCCAGAGCCGATGAGATCCGCAACGAACTGCTGGGAAAGGGGGTGATTCTGGAGGACACCCGCGAAGGGGTAAAATGGAAAAAAGTGTAAGCTGGCTGGCTCAGATAAGAAAAGAATTTGCCTGCGGGGAAGTGAATCTAAAGGCTTACTCGCCGCTGACGCTTGCGTATATCGGCGACAGCGTTTATGATGTGATTATCCGCACTGTCGTGGTAGGCCGAGGCAATAAAAGTGCCCATGACCTGCATAATACCGTCGTCGGCTACGTTAATGCCGGAACCCAGGCAGCAATCATTGATGCTTTATGCGAGAGTGAAGCGCTTACGGAAGAGGAAACCGCAGTATATAAAAGAGGCAGAAATGCCAAGTCCAATACCGTGGCCAAGAACGCTTCGGTCATAGAGTACCGCAAGGCAACTGGGATGGAGGCGCTGCTAGGTTATCTGTACTTGCGGGAAGATTTCAGCCGGATCATCGAATTGATACAGACCGGTTTACATAAGATTGGAAAAGCCTTATAGCCCTATTGATGTCAAAGTACTATGATCAGTTCATAATAAGACCAAAGAATAAGACCAAAGAATAAGACCAAAGAATAAGAACAAGAAATATAACAAGGAATATAAACAAATAACACCGACAAAGATAAATGGAGAAAAGAATGGAAGAACAGCAAAACACCAATTCCGAAGCCCCGGTGAGCATCATTGAGGGCAGAAATGCAGTGATGGAAGCCTATCGGGCAGGCAGGACCATAGACAGGCTTTTAGTAATGGACGGCTGTCAGGACGGGCCGGTGACATCCATTAAAAGAGCCGCCGCAAAGCAGGGAACCCAGATAAAATACGTGGAAAAAGTCCGCCTAGACCAGCTGTCGGAAACCGGAAAGCATCAGGGCGTGATTGCCTATGCCGCCGCCTACCGCTATGCCGAGCTGGCGGAGCTGCTGGCGGCAGCAGAGCAGAAAGGTGAGCCCCCGTTCTTTATCCTGCTGGACAATATAGAAGACCCGCATAACTTGGGCGCTATTATCCGGACGGCGAACCTGGCCGGTGCGCATGGAGTCATCATCCCCAAGAACCGGGCGGTCGGCTTGACGGCAACCGTGGCCAGAACCTCAGCAGGGGCTCTGAACTTTACCCCGGTAGCCAAGGTGACCAACCTCGGTAAGACCATCGAAGAACTAAAGAAAAAAGGCCTGTGGTTCGTCTGTGCCGACATGAAAGGTACGCCCATGTACGATCTCGACCTTAAGGGCGCAATCGGCCTAGTCATCGGCAGCGAAGGGGAAGGAGTCAGCCGCCTAGTAAAGGAAAAATGTGATTTTGCCGCCGCTATTCCGATGAAAGGCCATATTGATTCACTTAACGCTTCTGTGGCCGCCGGTGTCCTCGCCTATGAAATCGTCCGGCAGAGAATGTCGTAGCAACGTCATTATAAAAAATGTCACAAAATAAATATAGAGGACAAAAATAGAGGACAAAAAGACAGTGAATGATTTCTATGGACAGTACAGCGATGAAGAATTGATCGTCCGCCTGCGTGACGGCGAGGAACAGATCACCGATTTTATCATGGAAAAATACAAGAACCTCGTCCGCAGCAAGGCCAAGACCATGTATCTGCTCGGTGCCGACAGCGAAGACCTGATCCAGGAAGGCATGATCGGGCTTTTTAAGGCTATCCGGGACTATGACAGCGGCCGCGACGCCAGTTTCTTCACCTTTGCCGACCTCTGTGTTTCCCGCCAGATATACACCGCGATCCAGGCCTCCCGCCGTCAGAAGCATGCCCCGCTCAATACCTATATCTCCCTTTACGGCTCCGCAGAACGGGGCGAGACAAACGGGGAGGAGACCGAGCTGATCGATGCCATAGTTTCCGGTACCGACCGAAACCCCGAAGACCTTCTGATTGATAAAGAAAACGTCGCCGACATCGAAAAAATCATCGAAAAGGAACTCAGCAGTTTTGAAAAACAAGTCCTTGACCTATATCTGATCGGCATGAAATATACCGAAATAGCCCGTGTCCTCGGTAAAGATGACAAGTCCACCGACAACGCGCTTCAGAGAATCAAAATAAAGCTAAAGAAAGCTTTCCGATAACATGGCCGGTCAATTCTGAAGCTTTTCCCAAGAATCATTTCACAAAAATTTAATATTTATTCCGTTTTACATAATTGACTTACTGTATAAATTTCCATATACTTAAGCATAGACGAAACCGACCGACCGGTCGGACGGACGTGCAGACAGATGGACATACGGACATACGGACAGACGTACACACGGATAGAAGGACAGACAGACCACCGGCCGGAAGGACAGACCGGCCTTTTAAATGAATGAAAGAAAACCTGCCTGATAAAAACCCTCAAAGGAGTTTTAAATAATATGATTGGAAAATTCAGTGTCAAAAAGCCCTACACAGTTCTGGTGGCAGTCATTATAGCTATCATTCTCGGCGTGGTATCCTTCACAAGGATGACGACCGATCTGCTTCCCAACATCAGCCTCCCCTATGTGATCGTCATGACTACATATGTGGGTGCCAGCCCGGAAACGGTGGAAACCGTAGTCACCGAGCCGGTAGAAGCGGCTATGGCCACCGTCAGCAATATAGAAAACGTCAGTTCCACTTCCAGCGAGAACTACTCACTGGTAATCTTGGAATTCTCCCAGACCGCCGACATGAACTCCGTATCCCTCGAGATCCGTGAGAGCCTTGACCAGATCGAAAGCTACTGGGACGAAGGTGTCGGCAGCCCCATCATCATGAAGATGAACCCTGACATGTTGCCGGTCATCATTGCCGCCGTCGGCGGGGAAAACATGACCTATTCCGAAATCAGTGAGATGGCGGCCAATGAAATCGCCCCTGAGCTGGAAAGCCTAGAAGGCGTCGCTTCCGTCAGCACCTCAGGTCTTCTCGAGGAGAGCGTCAACGTCATCATCCGCCAGGAAAAAATCGACGCCATCAATATGCAGGTATTCGGCTATATCGAGGGTGAGATGGCGGATGCCGCCCAGGATCTGGAAGAAGGCAGAGCCGATATCCTGGATGGGGAAAAGGAGCTTAACGACGCCCAGGCTGAGCTTAACGAAAGCCGGGCCGAACTGGCCGACAGCAAGCAGGAACTGGAGGACAGCAAAGCCGAACTGGCCGACACCAAGAAAGAGCTGGAGGATAGCAAGGCGGAACTGGCTGACGGTAAGGCCGAGATTGCCGAAGGCAAGGCTGAGATGGAGGACGGCAAAAAGCTGCTGGAGGATAAGAGGCAGGAGGCCATTGATCAGCTGGCAGAGGGAGAAAAGCAGCTGCTGACGGCCAAAGCCGACCTAGAAGCTGCCAAGATCCAGCTTACCACTGAGATTGCGGCGATTGAGGCGGCTCAGGCAGGTTATGAGCAGCAAAGCTCAATGCTGGATGATTTGGCGGCGATTAATCCAGCTTTACTTACTACACCGATAGGCGATCTTCTTCTTGCTTTAGAGTCTATGCCAGGTATGGTGGATGATGCCGTGGTTGATGCCCTGCGAGAACTGGATCCAGCTAAGACGCTGCAGGGGCTTGCTGAGGAAATGGAAGCCGCCATCAGTGCCGCCACCATGACATTGGGTGCCGAGGCATACATTGACACCTTGGAAACCAGTCTTCAGGAAGTCAACGACAACATCGTCACCGTTGACAAGGCCCTTGTCGAACTGAGCAAAGGCAACCTGACCGCCGCTATTGAGCTGGCCAATGCCCAGGCAATGATCGACCTAGGCGAGATGCAGCTCAACTTGGCCGAAACCCAGCTTGAAGCCGGCGAAGCCCAATTGGAAGCCGGTGAGAAGCAGCTAGAGTCCGGCGAGGAACAGATCGCCGCTGCTGAGGAACAGCTTATCGCCGGGGAAGAGCAGCTGGAATCCGGACAGGAACAGATCAACGACAACCTAGAACAGTTAAAAGACGCCATGGAACAGATCGAGCAGGGCGAACAGGATCTAGCGGACGCCAAAGAAGACGCCATGAATGAAGCCGATATGCACGGCATCCTGACGGCCGAGACGGTCAAAGCCCTTTTGGCCGCCCAGAACTTTTCCATGCCGAGCGGCTATGTGACGGAAGAAGGCGTCGATTATCTGGTAAGGGTCGGCGATAAGCCGGATGATATTGAAGAGCTGAAGGCCATGCCCCTGATGAATATGCAGATGGAAGGCGTGGATATCATCACGCTGGGCAATGTAGCCGATGTCTTCATGACCGACAATTCCGATGAGATATATGCCAATGTAAACGGCAATAACGGCATCCTGCTGACGATCCAGAAACAGACCGGTTATTCTACCGGCGAGGTGTCCGACCGGCTGCTGGAACGCTTTGACGAGATGATGGAAGAAGATGAACAGCTCCAGCTGGTAACCTTTATGGATCAAGGTATCTATATTGATCTTGTCATGAATTCCATCATCAACAATATTCTTTTTGGAGCGATGCTGGCCATCGTCATCCTGATTATCTTTCTGCGGGATTTCCGGCCGACCTTGGTCATTGCCTTTTCTATCCCCATCAGTCTGGTGACGGCCATCGTATGCATGTATTTCAGCGGCGTCACCCTGAATGTCATCTCCCTTTCCGGTCTGGCGCTGGGGATCGGGATGCTGGTCGACAACTCCATCGTTGTCATCGAAAATATCTACCGGCTCCGCAGTGAAGGCTATTCGATGACCGAAGCCGCTATTGAAGGAACCAAGGAGGTAATCGGAGCGGTTGCCGCCTCTACGCTGACGACGATCTGTGTTTTTGCCCCGATTGTCTTTACAGAAGGGATAACTAGGCAGCTTTTTGTGGATATGGGCTTGACGATTGCTTATTCCCTCGTGGCCAGCCTAGTCATCGCCGTGACGGTGGTTCCGGCGATGGCCTCCAAGGTCCTGTATAAGACCAAGGCAAAGGAAGAAAGCAAGCTATACATGCAATTGGTGGGTGTCTATGAAAAAATGCTGCGCCTCGGCCTGCGTTTTAAGCCGGTAGTCCTGCTTGTAGCCGTTGCTCTAGTGGGAATCAGCGCTGCCTTAGCGCTTTCTAAAGGAACCGCCTTCATGGAAGACATGGACAGCCCGCAGATGTCGGTCAGCCTGACGATGCCCAAGGGCAGCCTGTTGGAACAGACCGCCCGGATAACCGATGAGGTAGTGGAACGGATCCGTACCATCCCCGAAGTAACCGATGTCGGCGCCAACATGGGCGGAAACAATTATGCCATGCTGATGGGCGGCGGTATGGGAGCTTCGGCCGAAAGCACCACGGTCTATATCCTGATGACAGAAGATAAAGAACGGACCAATGTGGAAATCGCCGCAGAGCTTGAGGCAATGCTGGCGGACATCGTCGAGCAGGAAAAGGTAGAGCTGAGCATCCAGACCTCGGAAATGGATCTCAGCGCCCTAGGCGGCAGCGGTATTACGATCCAGGTCCAAGGCCGTGAGCTGGATACCTTACAGTCCATAGCGTCCGATGTGGCCGCCATCCTGGCCGGGGTCGAAGGTACCACGGATGTGTCCGACGGCATGGAGGATTCTTCCGGCGAGCTGCGTGTAATCATTGACCGCAATAAGGCCATTGAACACGGTCTGACCGTTGCCCAGGTCTTCCAGCAGGTTGCCGCTCGGCTGGCCGAAGCTACCAGTTCCACCGCTCTGCAGACCGAGATCCGGGATTATGATGTCTTTGTCAGAAGTGCCGGCGATCTGGCGCTTACCAGAGAAACCCTTAAGAAAGTTGAGATAGATGCCACCGATCCGGATGGCAGGAAGATAAAAGTCAGCCTGGAAGACTTGGCGGTATTTGTAGACAGCATCTCTCCCGATTCCGTTAACCGTACTGACCAGACCAGGTATATCGCGGTTTCGGCCGCGATTGCGGAAGGCTATAATGTCGGCCTCGTCTCCACCGATGTCGAACAGGCGCTTGCCGATTACCCCCTGCCCAACGGCTACGAGCTGGTCTTTGCCGGCGAAAACGAATTTATCAACGAAGCGATGGAACAACTGATGCTGATGCTGATCCTGGCTCTGATGTTCATGTTCCTGATCATGGTGGCGCAGTTCCAGTCGCTGCTGTCCCCTTTCATCATTATGTTTACCGTACCGTTAGCTTTTACCGGCGGCTTTTTCGGCCTGTATATCAGCAATAGCCCGGTAAGCATCATTGCTGTGATCGGTTTTGTCATGCTGTCCGGAGTCATCGTCAATAACGGCATCGTCCTGATAGATTATGTAAATCAATTGAGGGACCAGGGCATGAATAAATATGATGCCCTGATCGAAGCCGGAAGAACTAGGCTGCGGCCGGTTCTGATGACGGCTATGACCACCATTTTAGCCATGTCTACGATGGTTTTCAGCACCGATATGGGTTCGGAAATGGGCCGTCCCATGGCTATCGTAACGATAGGCGGGCTGACCTACGGCACGTTGCTGACGTTGATCGTGATACCGTGTATCTATGACATCTTTATGCGGGAGAAAAAGACGGGAAAACTTGATCCTATGCCTGCTTTGGCTTCGGCTGGCAATGGCAGCATAGATGGGGGAAAGGAGGATGGGAATGACGTTAACACCGAAGGTTGAAGCCTTGTTTCAGGCCGTCGATCAGCTGATGCTAGAAGGAATCGATATTAACAGCATGACCGTAGCCCAGATAGCTGGCCGGGCCGGCATCGGCAAGGGCACCACCTACGAGTATTTCAGCACCAAAGAAGAACTGATCGCCGGTGCGCTGCTTTATAAGATCAGCGACATATGTCAAAAGATTGTCAATAAAATGGAGACCGGCAAGAATTTCCGGGAAAAGCTCGGCTACCTTCTCGATGCTATCGAAACCAGCGAACATGAAAAAGCCTGTCTGCTGAAAGTGGTCAATATTGTCACTGACAAGTCCCCGATCAGTAGCCAGATAGAGAAGCAGGTTCAGATCCATGTACGTGATATGTTCATACCGGAAAACATCCTCGACTACCTGCTGGAGTCGGCGGTCAAGGAAGGCTGGCAACAGGGTCAGGTGCCAGTGGTCTATACCAAGCTGAACATTGCGTCCAAGCTGCTCACTTATACGATGTTTTCCCTGATTCCCGATTATCAGCGCGACTGCGAACCGAAAGTCATGTACCGGCTGGTTAGTGACAGTATCTGTGATGAGCTTGGGGTTTAGAAGGGCCTGATTTAGCGTACAAACTAAAAATCACTCCGTTTAGGAGTGGTTTTTCTTCGTGTTAAATCGCTAAAACAAATATAATACATTTTTCGTAAAAGCTGCTGACGGGAATCGGACCCGTGACCTCCGCACTACCAATGTTGATTGTTGCTTCTTGCTACTTCTTACCATTGCTTGTAAATGCTCATTTCATGCGATTTTACTTATCCTCTCTTCTTGTGCCATCTTGTCATTTCTTGTAATTTCTTACCACTTTGTTAGTCAAATGTTAGTCAAATACAAAATCCCTTTGACATACTGGACAAGCGTGATATAATATACTTAACAGGACAGCCGATAGATAGATTGTACCTATCCGTCCGGCAAATACGTATTAAAAAATAACCGTTAATCTGCCAAGATGAGAACGGTTATTTTTTATGTATTTTGATGGTCAAAGATACGATTGCAACTAACAAAGTAATGAAAGCTATCAGATCGCTCCATGTCACATACATAAGCACCACCCCTTTCCGCAAGACTCGGAACGGATGGACTACCGCCCTATCGGCCGCCGTGTTAAGTATATTATATTGTCATTTATCGGAAGGAAATTCTACTCTCTTAATGTGGCTGTAGTCGTCCGGTGGACATGGATCGCCATTTTCATCCACGTAATTCCACTTGACCGTCATGCCTTTTTCCTGTGCAAGCAGTTCTATTAAGATTGCTTTTATATCTTTCGCTTTAATACCTCCTTTCTATTTTTCCTATTCTCATTATCTACTATAGCAGAGAATTTCTACAATCTCAACCCTTACATTGCCTTGGATGCATCATGGCTCTAGTTTTTCCTACTTAAATCGGAGAAATCGTTCCTCAAAATGCATTTTTAGGGGTATCAGAGGAAGGATATAAGGTCATTTACAGAGGTAGAAAGAAAAAAGACGGATCGGCATCTGCTGAATATGTTGAGAATCGCACCGTGCCTACGCAGATGAAAGTATTCTTTAACATTGCTCTGTTCGGTGGGCTTCGACGAGGGGAAATCATTGCTCTAAAATGGAGTGATATACTAAAAGACCATCGGGAAGAGCAAGAGGGATATCAATTGTCACTTGGAAGCTACTGGAAGGGCGACGACTATTTATTCACTCAACAGGATGGCAGTCAGATGGACGTGGACACACCTAATCATATATTCAAGAAGATCATTAACCGTTACAATGAAAGAATAATTAATGAACGTTAGTCAAATGTTAGTCAAAACTAAAAATCACTCCATTTTAGGAGTGTTTTTTCTTTGTTCAGAATCGCTGAAACCCTTGATTCTACTGCGTTTTCTGTAAAAGCTGCTGACGGGAATCGGACCCGTGACCTCCGCACTACCAATGCGACGCTCTACCGTCTGAGCCACAGCAGCATAACATGTATAAAACCTAAAAATTAAATAAATGGGCTTGATTGCCACTTAAAGGTATGCAGTTTAATAATAGATATTGACAACCTTTTCAAGCCACCGAAAAGTATTGTAACATATGGATTTTACTATGTCAATGATTTTATCACCCTGAATTATTTTCGCTGTAAGCTGTTTTCGCTGAAATTAAGGCCATTTTCCGATTCGTTCCCCGCTACTCCGCCAGCCAGAAGAGATGATTTTCATTTTTCTGTCCAGCTCCTTACAGGAGGAAGTTTTGTAGTGTCTCAGCTTAAGCTTTATTCTTTTTACATACACTCTTTTCGGACATGGGCGTGCTTTGCTTATCCATAAAGCCGGCAGAGGTGTTCCGTCTGGCCGTCCGCTATCTTGCTTTTGGCCATTGCCATGTATACCAGGAATGTCACGGTCAGGAACATGGTCATTTTGGAAAGCTCCCGGACCGTATGACAACGTTAATGATCCGAGATATCCCCCCACTTTCTTGTTTATTTGCTGTTTATCTTGACGGCCAAGCAGTTATCAATGCTTGGCCGTAACAACCGATTGATGTCAGGGTGTTCCCGCAATATGGCCGGCCGGGATTCCGCCCCAGGAAACCACCAGTGTTGAGGGATCGTTAGGGGAGTAGGAGATCTTGCCGTTACTGTTGGCGGTGCCTAGGGCGGCGGCGTTCATGTTATAGCCCTGTACCGCCACATTCCCGTCGACATCCACGTCTAAGGCAATTACCTTGCAATTGCCGTCCAAGGACCAGCGGGCCGTGGTAGCTAGGACAAAATAATACCTTCCGGCCACCTCAAGGCTCACCGTGCCGGTATAGAGCAGTGGCATGGCGGAAGCGCTGTTGTTTTTCCATGTGCAGGGCGCTAGGGCGGTCTGCAGATCGGTTTTCATCCATGTTCCGTAAGTGAAGGAGCTGTCAACCTTTTCCGCGCGGATTGCCAGCGGCAGACGGGTATCCTGGTAAGGCGCCGCCAGGATTGTTAGGATCATTGGCGCGGTGGTGATAGGAGTCCCGTTTCCCTTGCTCAGATTTACCGTGAAACTATAACTTCCGTTAGTTCCGTCCCCGTCGTCGACGGTTCCGGCGATAGCGGCCGTAAAGGCGATATCGGTTATGGTGGCCGTAACGCCGTTCAGATTCAGGCTGCCGATGACAGAAGCAACGGCGGCATTGGCAGCAGCCATATCGGCGGCTCCGGCCTGCGCTACTATATAGGTGGCGTTCTCGATGGCAAGTGCTACGGCGGCAATGTCCGCGTTGTCATCCCCTTGGTTCTGGGCGGGAATCTGGACGGGCAGGCTGAACTTCTCCGCAGCAGAAACATTGGTGCCGGTGCCCTTGACGCCCAGCCGGATATATTGACTGCTGTCTGCCGTCACCGGGATATAGGTGGAAGCGGCGGCACCCGGAATGTCGAGCCACTGCACTTGGTCGGCCGAACGCTGCCAGCGGTAAGTAAGCAGCGGGCCGGCTATGGGTGCGGTCAAAGTAACGGCTCCGGTCAGCACATTGCCCAAGCCGGGCATGCCGCTCAAGCTGACCGCGTCTACTTGCGCAAGCGGCGGCGGTGAGGATGACAGTTTAGTGTAGGCATTGATCAGGAAATGCCCCGTACTGCCGTTATCGATAAAGGCGTTCAGGTTCGTGGTGGACATAAAGCTTTCGCCGGTACTGGCCTTACGGTCGCTGGCAATCGTGGGGTAGGCAGTGTGAGAGCGCATTTTTACGGCGACGGCAAATTTCGCCCCAGTAAGCTGCTGCCGGCTGACCGGTATCGTGATATAGCCGGCGGCGGAAGATGTCCCGCTGGCGGCCAGGATCAAAGCAGAGGAATTCAAAGTGCTGCCGCCCGGATTGATATATACTTCATAGGGCATGTCGGCACCGTGCAAAAAAACGCCCACGGCCTCTAGGTATTCGCCGGCCACCTGATCCCTAGTAAAGACATTGGCTACGTAAAAGGGAAGATTAGCGGCAGTTAAGCCGAGAATCTGTTTTGCGCTTGTGCTGATCGTCTTATTCAGGGAATAATTCTTGTCATAATTGCCGACCGGTTCCACATCGCTGACCGAAACGCCGATGGCTTCATAGATGGAACGGTCATAATAGGAAACATAAAAATATCCGTTATTGCCGCTGCCGGTTCCCCAGCTGTTTTTCATGATAAAAGCGCCTGGGCCGGGAGGAGCGATGGAAAAATTAGTAACGGCGTAGTTGTCGTCCCAGCCAACATGGGCAATGACATGATTGGTGCTGCCGCCGACAGTGTTGGGTCGGTAAATGGCCGGATATTTATAATAAGTCCCGCCGGTGTCACCGGAAATCATGGCGGTGGCGACAGCACCGTTTTCATATATTGCCCGCTTCATGTTGGTCACTTTAGCGGCCCGCTGCGCCTCCGTATAGGCATCGCTGAAGAACTCATAGCCCTGGACATGCAGGTCAGGGGCAATGTCCAGCTGTGCAGGCGATATCCGGCCGGTTATCGAGGCAGGAAACTGGCTGTCTAGTACCGGTCCGTTCCAGTTGATCATATTGTGGAGGCTGAAATAGGACTGCCCGGTACCGTTCAGGACACGGCTGAAAGCATTAGGATTGGAGCCGGAATTGAAAGCGTTGGAGGCAGTAAAATAATTATGGTAATTCTCGGAATAGATTTTGGCGGTGCCGGTATGTTTTAATATATATGATTCCAAGGTGGCCACGGCGCCGTAAGCCCAGCAGGTGTCGCCGATCTGACTTTTGACCGGTGTCACCATTACCGGGCTTGTAATCCTTGGGTCATAGGAAGCCGGCAAGGTGACCGGCGCCATGGCAGGCGGGTCAGATTCCTCGGCAGCACCAAAGGCGGTACCGGTTTCCGTAGCGGTGGTTTCAGAAGAGATTGAAGAGACTGTTTCGGAAGCTGCTACATTAAAGGGAGTGACGGCTATGCATAACAGAATGAGCAGCAGGATGAGTGAAATGTGCTTTTTTGTCTTTTTTCTCATGGCAATAGTCCTTTCTTTTGCAAATACAAATATTTTTATAACAATTAAAGTGTGCGCCAATCAGGCTAATTGATTGTCGTATAAACTGGTTAATATAATTATAATTAATTATTTTTTTATTTCAATAGACATTGTCTATTTAACGGTATTGTCGTCATATTTGCATATGTTTATTAATATTCTGGTATAATATCAAAGATACAACTTTAAGACTTATAAATATTGTCGAGCCTCATCAGCTCCATATTCAGCCCTCAAAATAAGATTATGAAAGTATAAGAAAGCAGAAAAAAGCAGAGAATTATTTTTGCTGTCCGAGAAGCCCATGAATGGCGGCCTGAGAGGTAGCGTCATACGGTCCGGGTAACGAACCGGGTAAATGGTAATGTTTACAATATTATTTGTCTCTTGTATAATAGGGATTAAGCGCTGATGGAGTTTTACTAAGAAATATTCGGATGGGACGCAGTAAGGAGAGCCGACGTTGATGCAGCTGATAGATTATGTCAGGAACGAAACCCAATTGGATGAGTTTGCGGCAAAGGGAATTATTCTGGCCGGTAAGGTATATATCAACCAAGAGAAATGTACTTTTTGGAAACAGATTATCAATAAGGACGATGCAGTTTCAATAAAGCACAATGATAAAAAATATGTGACGCGCGCCGGCCTGAAACTGGAAAAAGCCCTACATGTTTTTGAGGTAGAGGTGAGAAATAAGACATGTATTGATATCGGAGCCGCGGAAGGAGGATTCACTGACTGTCTACTTAAGAACGAGGCCGGGCGGGTGTATTCGGTTGATGTGGCTTACGGCAGACTGGATTGGAAGCTGCGCAATCATGAAAAAGTCGTGGTATTGGAGCGGACCAATGCCCGCTACCTAGATGCCGGTAAAGTGCCGGAGCCGTGTGATCTGATTGCTTCTGACGTATCATTTATCTCGATCCGCAAGATATTGCCGAATGTGGCGAGGCTGCTGAAGCCGACAGGCAGCATTATCTCCTTATATAAGCCACAGTTCGAGCTGGCCCGTAAATATATCGGGAAAAACGGCAATATCGAACAACCGGGATATGTGGCGGATACCGTCATTGAAACGATACATTTTCTGCAGCAGGAAGGCATCTATATCCGGAAGATGACGGATTCTCCCATCCGCGGCAGTAACGGAAACATTGAATTTCTGCTCTACGGTGACCTTAGCGGTCAAGCCAGTGCGGTGATAGAAGCGGAAGCGATCCGCAATATCATCCAGGAAGGATATATAGATTGATTTTATCGAAATCGACGTCTTTCACCTTCTCATACACGATAAATAATCGGCAACCGTAGTTACTTCTGTATGAATCGACGAAAAACTAGTCGCTATTTTCTCGATCCGGTCTTCCCATTCCGGCGACTGTCCGGCAATTGCGTCCTGCATGTAAAGCACTTTTACGCCGGCATCGATCAGGCTGATTAAGGTTGCCAGAACACAGCATTCTGCTACGACGCCGCCCAGAAGGACACGGTCCGCTTCCGCTACGGCTTCCCTGACTTCTTCAATCGCGTAGGAAGAATAAGCCGACTTGGAATATACCGGATATCGCTTGGTATATGGAAGGAGCTCCGGCATGATTGCGTTCAAGTAGCCATCTGTGTTGATCGACACATATTCATCATTATAAGCCCGCCATGTTCCTTGAGGCTCTGACGGGGCATCAAACCGGGTAAATATCACCTTATCCAAGGTGCCGGAATCCAGCAAAAGCTGGATATTACGTACCCTCGCGCCGACCTGACGGCAAGCCCAAGGGGCTCCTTCTTTATAGACATTCTGCATATCAACTACTAACAATAAGTCTTTCATCAGTCCTCACCTTCAAACATAACTTATAAACTCTGATAACTTACATTAATAACTTACACTGTATAAATATACTAGAAAAAAAGATTATTGACAATCCTTGCCTCATATGAATTATTTTCGCTGTAAGCTGCTTTCACTGAAATTAAGGCCATTTTCCGATTCATTCCCCGCTACTCCGCCAGCCAGAAGAGATGATAAAACACTTTCTGTCTGGCTCCTTACCGGAGGAAGTTTTGGAGTGTCTCAGTGACATGGGCGTGCTTTGCTTATCCATAAAGACGGCAGAGGTGTTCCGTCTGGCCGTCCGCTATCTTGCTTTTGGCCATTGCTGACGACACGAAAGCTGCCAGTAATTTGGGCGGGAAACTTAGTCTTCACTTATTTTCGGGAGCCGGAACCGGAGCCGATGAGGCCCGGGCAATCTGACGATGACCGCCCCCCCCCCGTCAATCTGACGATGTACTATTATCTTATACGCTTCAAGATCCGATATACCTATCGAAAGAGGTGACAAACTATATGAATATCAGACAAACCGGCGGCGTAGCGCAGCAATCGCAATATGCCCGCACCCAAAGCATTGGCGGCGTAGCCTTACCGAATTTCAGCGGAAATGAGCATCTGACCAAATCGAAACCGGCTATGAGCGAGGAAAGATACCGGGAAGCCATTGTTGAGCAGGCGAAGAAAGACTTTGCCGCAGGAAAATTCCAATACGGTTCCGAAGAGTTCAAGAGCTTGGAAAAAAGCTTTACTTCCGTTGTTTCGCCTGATAGAAAAGGCATTATAACCAATGGACTGAAGGCCATTTACAAAAATGCAAAACCTGCCCCCGACCCGGTCAACTTGCTGGAGTTGTTGCTGGGTGACGGGTCGGTAAAGTATTCCAAGTCCGGTAAGGATCTAACATACGCGGAGTTTTACGACAGCGAAGGCAATATGGTGGCGACATACAGCCAAGGACAGTGGCAGAGCTTTGACACGCCGGCCGAAAATGCCCGCAAGGTGGAGATGGCATCAATTTATAACAAAGCCTGGGGAGATGAGAAAAGAGCCGCAAATAAGCCGCCGGCCGAGAGTCCCGCGGCAGGTTCGTTTGATGTAATCGCGTAAATTAATATCTTTATGCCAATCGAACCTCCACAAGTGTCAATCCCGCCTCATAAAAAATAATTGACAATCCTTAACCCATGTGTTACCGTACATTATTATAAATCTAACACAAAATAAGGAGTGTATTATGAAAAAGATATTCTATACCAGATTCAGCGTTGCTATCATCGCCCTCATCCCCCCCTGCATCGGTATTAACTTCCTCGGCAGACTGTTGGTATCCACGCTGCGGCTGCCGCTATGGCTGGACAGCATCGGAACCTGTATCAGCGCTTTTCTCGGCGGCCCGGTTATCGGCGCCATCTGCGGGGCGGTCAGCAATCTTATCTATGGATTTACGACCGGGGATAACATTGCCCTGATCTATGCGCTTACCAGTATGGGCATCGGTTTGGCGGTAGGGATCATGTCACGCCTTGGCTACATGGAAACCTTTCTTAAGATGGTACTTACGGCTTGTGTGGCCGGTCTGGCCGCCATCGTGATATCGACGCCCCTCAACGTCCTATACTATGGCGGTACCACGGGAAATCCTTGGGGCGATGCCCTGTTTGCCGTTACGCAGGCGAACGGGATGCCGGTTTTCCTCGGCTCTCTATTGGATGAAATGGTGGTGGATATTCCCGATAAGCTGCTGGTGCTTGTCATTGTCTTTTTGATCATCAAAGGACTGCCTAAGAAACTGACTTCCCTATATACCGCCGATGACGAGATAAAAAGCTTGGACTGAATGATGTTGCCGGTAATGCCGCTAAGGCATCATTCATGCCCGCCGGCGATATCGCTGCACGATGGGAGCGCCTATGAAAAGCATCAGCTTGTATGTTGATAAAGAAACATATCTGACCAGCTTACATCCTTTTACCAAACTTTTCTTTACTGCCGCCGCTGTTGCGGCTCCGCTTATTGCCGGTAAGATGTCAGGGTTTTTCCTGATGATCGGAATCAGTCTTATTTTACTGATCAGTGGCGGGCTTTTACGTAAAGCCCTGCCGCTGGTTGTTTTTTCAGGTATGATTATGATAACGGTTTTTCTCATCCAGGGGCTTTTTTATAAGGACAACGAAACGCTACTTTGGGGGCTGGGTAAGCTGATGTTTTACCGCGAAGGACTGCTTTATGCCCTCCGGCTGGGCTTAAATATACTGAATATGCTGCTTTCTTTTGCCCTTTTTGTACTGTCCACCGATCCGTTTGTCTTGGTAGATGAGCTGGAGCGGGCCGGGCTGCCGAAGAAAGCCGGCTACATCATTATTTCCGTTTTTCAGATCATACCGCAGATGACGGCGGCTAAAACTACCATTATGGATGCCCAGCGCAGCCGCGGCCTAGAGACCGAAGGGCGGCTGGTGACCCGGGCCAAGGCTTTTATTCCCCTGATTTCACCGGTGGTGACAAGTGCCCTGATCAACACGCGCGAGCGGGCGGCTTCGCTAGAAATCCGCGGTTTTGAAGCAAAAGCCCGCAAAACCTTCCTGATCGAACGTTCTGTAAAGCAGCCTGACCGGCTGGCTATTGTTATATTGATTCTGCTGCTGGCGGCAGCTGTCCTATGGAGGATCTTCGGATGACCTGTCTTACGTTCCATAACCTCAAATACCGCTATCCGCATCAGGAGAAGCTGGCGCTGGACAGTCTTTCCTTTACGGTGAACAAGGGCGAGTTCATCGGTCTGATCGGGGCTAACGGAGCAGGGAAAAGTACCCTGTGCGGTGCCGTCATGGGCTTGGTTCCCCATTTTTACAAAGGAGCCTACGGCGGAAAGATCATAATCGGCGGGGCAGCGGAGGCGGCCGCCATGGAAGTCGCCAAAACCCCGATTGCCGAGCTGTGCCGCAAGGTCGGACTGGTGTTTCAGAATCCGTTTAACCAGCTGTCCGGAGCGCGGGTTACGGTATATGAGGAAATCGCCTTTGGCCTGCAGAATCTCGGCATCCCCCGTGATGAAATCTTCCGCCGCGTTGAAGCCGTCATGGAGCGGATGGACATCTTATCCTTGCGGGAGCGCAACCCTTTCGACCTCTCCGGCGGGCAGATGCAGCGGGTAGCCCTGGCCAGCGTGCTGGTCATGGAACCGGACATTCTGGTTCTGGACGAACCCACCTCGCAGCTGGATCCGGCGGCCGGGGCAGAGGTTTTTCGGGCGATTGAAGCGCTGAAAGCAGCGGGGATCACGATTATCATGGCAGAACAGAAGATGGCCAAGCTGGCGGCATACTGTGACCGTATCATCTTGCTGCATCAGGGGAAAATGGTGGATTTCGATACCCCTGACAGGATATTTTCGCGAGATGACCTGGAAGATTATGGGATATGCCCGCCCTTGTCCTATCTTATCCAGCAGAAAGGGGCTGACCATCTGGCTTCTTATGGATGGAAGCCGTGCCATTCCCGGGAACCGGAAGAGGTGTTTACGGTGCGAGAGCTGTACTTTTCCTATGATCTAGGGCTGCCGGTCATAAACGGCCTTAGTCTTTCGCTGGATAACCGTGCGACGGCTATCGTCGGTTCCAACGGCGCCGGCAAGACGACCTTGGTCAAACTGTTAAAGGGTCTGCTTTCCCCGGTTTCCGGGAGCATCTGGTATCGGAAGGAAGATATATCAGGGAAAACGGTCGCGATGCTGGCGCGCGATATCGGCTATGTCTTTCAGAATCCGGACGACCAGATCTTTAAATATCGAGTTTTGGATGAGGTGATGTTCGGGCCGCTGCATATCGGCATGGCGGAGCCAGCGGCGAAAGCGCGTGCTTTAGAAGCGCTAGAATTAGTTGGGCTGGCCGGCCGGGAGGAGGTCAACCCATATGATCTGGAGCTGCATGAGCGGAAGATGGTCGCGGTGGCATCGGTACTATCGATGGATACCGATGTGCTGATTCTAGACGAGCCGACGATCGCGCAGGATTATCAAGGCCGGGAAACGCTAAAGCGGCTGATCCGCCGTCTGGAAGGAGAAGGGAAAGCGGTGATTTCAATCCTGCATGACATGGATTTTGTGTATGACTGCTTTGAAAGGGTGGTGGTTCTCGCGGACGGTGAGGTGATTGCGGATGCGGACGGTGAGGCGGTCTTTCAAAACGAGGAGCTGCTTAAGAGGGCCGGGTTGGAGCCGCCGGGAGCTATAAACTATGCCTCAAGCTATTACGAAAAATAAGTGGTTAGCCGATATAAAATATGATACCCACGATTGTGCAAACGGATTTGCACGTAATAAGATTTTAAGGAGGAAATCGCAATGGCTAAAGTAAACAGTACACCCTACAGCCAGCAGGCTTATCAGAATACTTATAATTATGATAAGTCTGGCGGGCAGAAAGAAACATCAGGTATCAAAGATGATAGTTCCCAAGCTTGGGCAGCGGAAAAGAAATCAGAAGTCATCGGAATCGGCAAGAGTACCTATGGTAATCCGGAATTAAGTGAGAAGGGAAAAGCATATTATAATTCTCTGGTAAAAAAATACGGTCATCTTAATTTTGTCCTAGTTTCTTCGGATAAAAAGAATGAGGCGGAGATGATGAAAGGCAGCTTTGCCAGTTCGGACGGCATGACCGTGTTGATTGATACGGATAAGATAGAACAGATGGCTCGTGATGACAGTTACCGGGCGAAATATGAGTCCATCCTGAATAGTGCCAAGAACAGCCTTACTAAGATGCAGACCCAGATCGGCCAAAGCGGAGCCGGCGTAAAAGCGTTTGGCATGACGGTAAAGGACGGGCGGGCTTCATTTTTTGCGGTGATGGATAAATCCATGACGTCACTGCGAGATAAGGCTGCCAAGAAGCGGGCCGATAAAGCCGATGCCAAAAAAGAAGCGGACAAAAAGGCCGATAAAGCCAAGAAGAATGAAAAATCAGGCCGTTATGGAAGAGCGGAAGGCGAAGAACGACTGGATAATGAGGATAGCGAAACCATTACCGCGGATTCTATGGAGGAACTGCTGCGGAAGGTTCAGGATTATTATCAGCAGGGGATGCTGGGAAATGTCCGGACAGAAGAAGAGATGATGGTCGGGGGACAGATTGATTTTGGCGTCTAGGGCATCAGTCCGATAGCACATAAATAGATAAGCGCACCAGATTAAGGTTAACTTGATATCTGGTGCGCTTTTATGTTTAAAATTATAAAATCGGCTTGCACTTTCTCACATGATGCGGTAAAGTATTTGAGGTATGGAGGTAATTTCAGATGAATTATGCGGTAGAATCACGGAAGAAGCATTATGAATGGGGGGGCAAGATCGAAGTTACATGCCGTGTTCCGCTGGCTACGAAAGAAGATCTTTCGCTGGCATATACGCCGGGAGTTGCCCAGCCCTGTTTAGATATCCAGCAAGCGCCGGAGAAGAGCTATGAACTGACGAGACGTTCCAACTTAGTGGCAGTCATCACGGACGGAACGGCCGTGCTGGGGCTCGGGGATATCGGCCCGGAGGCCGGCATGCCGGTTATGGAAGGAAAGTGCGCTTTGTTTAAGGCCCTTGGTGACGTGGATGCATTTCCGCTTTGCATCCGGTCCAAGGATACGGAGGAGATCATTAGGACGGTTGCCCTGCTGGCGGGCAGTTTCGGTGCCGTCAATCTGGAAGATATCGCGGCGCCGCGCTGTTTTGAGATAGAGCGGCGGCTGAAAGAATGTTGCGACATCCCGATCTTTCATGACGATCAGCACGGTACGGCAGTAGTTACCTTGGCGGCGCTCTTGAATGCCTGTAAGCTGACGGGGAAAAAGATGGCGGAATTAAGCATAGTGATCAACGGAGCGGGAGCAGCCGGCATGGCGGTTGCCAGGCTTTTGCTGGCGATGGGTGTAGCGGATGTCATCTTGTGCGACCGCAGCGGGTCGGTTTATGAAGGCCGCAATAACATGAATAAAGAAAAAGATGACATTGCCCGGATAACCAACCGCCGGATGCGGAAAGGGCCGCTGGCAGAAGTAATAACCGGAACGGATGTCTTTATCGGCGTATCTGCGCCTGACTGTGTCAGCGCAGCGATGGTGCGCAGCATGAACCAAGCCCCGATCCTCTTTGCCATGTCCAATCCGACGCCGGAGATTATGCCGGAGCTGGCCAGGCAGGCGGGGGCAGCCGTGGTGGGGACAGGCCGCAGCGACTTTCCCAATCAGATCAATAACGTGCTGGCTTTCCCAGGCATATTGCGCGGCGCCTTGGATGTGCGGGCGCGTGACATCAACGATGCCATGAAGATCGCCGCGGCTAGGGCGATAGCCGGTTTGGTACGCGAGGAGGAGCTTAACCCGGACTATATTATCCCAAGTCCGCTGGACCGGGCGGTTGCGCCGGCCG
>QMCD01000263.1_pt1 | contig 75290 bp, 107 predicted proteins | sample 1821841 | NCBI WGS metagenome assembly QMCD01 (sample SAMN01991225, study PRJNA193472) | Termite gut metagenome, whole genome shotgun sequencing project. | isolation source: worker | host: Macrotermes natalensis
ATCGCCGGCCTCTTTAAAAATGCCCCGGAGGGATATTTTGGGGGACTTTTCCAGGGTTACGAGGCTTTCTATTCAAAGTCTCGTCCTTCTCCAGACGAGCGCTCCTTTCAAGCTTGGCCACAAAGGCCTACGAAGGCTCTCGTAACTCTTGAAAAGTTCTCCAAAACCCTATACAAACAGTTTATATTTTACTAGAAAGTGAGGTGAATCTCTATGGTAAGACGCCGTCCTCCTGCTATGACTCCAGAAGGCCAAGAACAGCGACTAATTGCAATGGCAATGGATTATGCTGAGCAACAGTTTGCAAATGGGACGGCCTCTTCTCAAATGACAGTTCACTTCTTAAGGGAAGGAAGCGAGCGAGCTAGACTGGAGAAAGAGAACATGCGTTTAAATCAAGCATTGATTGCAGCAAAGACCGAAAGTCTGCAGTCGGCTAAGAAGATGGATGAGTTGTACCGCGAGGCATTCCAGGCCTTCACCAAATATTCTGGTCAACGTGAGGAGGTCGTGATTGAAGATGCTTAGAACTTACAATCAACTGATACGACTCCCCACTTTCAAAGAACGCTATGAATATTTGCGGCTTAAGGGAAGTGTTGGTGAGTCAACATTTGGTGTTCATCGATACGTAAATCAAGCCCTTTACAATTCTTACGAATGGAATCAAGTTCGTGACCAAGTGATAGTCAGAGATAATGGTTGTGATTTGGGACATCCTGACTTTCAGATTTATGATCGCATCTATGTTCATCACATTAATCCTATAACCCTTGATGACATAGAGTGTGCAAAGCCTGCTGTCTTTGATCCACGCAACCTTATTTGCACATCATTTAGCACGCATCAAGCAATACACTTTGGGGATGAGGCTTTACTTCCTCCGGAGCCTATTGTTAGATATCCAAATGACATGTGTCCCTGGAAAGGAGTGACGTAACGTGGCTAGACGTAGCAATAATACAAGAACAAGACCAATGTCTCAGGCTAATGAGCCAGTTTTCGAAGAGGTGGTTGAGTTTGAGCCAGTTTTCGAAGAGGTGGTTGAGTTTGAGCCAGTTTTCGAAGAGGTGGTTGTTGATCCTGAGGTTCGCGGCCAAGAGCCAGAAGCAGCTCAATCAACTCTCAAAGAGATCTTCAATCTTGGCATGGTTCAGGGTGCATCCGCCGTAAACCTAAGATCTAAACCAGCGACAACTGGCAGAGTTTTGACTTCTGTTAAAGAAGGAACCGCGCTTTATATTTGTGCGGCGGACGAGCCTGATGACTGGAAGCAAGTAAGAGTAACTATTGGTGATAAAGAGTTCGAGGGTTACATGATGGGGAAGTTCCTCGTTAACAAGGAGGGTTAAGCTATGAATGATAGCATCCTCACTTCCATTAAGTTGCAGCTCGGGGTTGGGGATGACTATGATTACTATGATCCCCCAATCATCGCCGCCATTAACACCTCCCTTATGGTATTAAACCAATTGGGCGTTGGCCCTCCTGAGGGAGTAGTGATCACAGGGAAAGATGAAACCTGGGACCTACTAGTAGATGGTAGGACCGATTTGGAAGCCGTTAAGTCGAACGTCTTTCTTAGGACCCAAATGATATTTGACCCGCCACAAGCGGGGACTGTCATTGGGGCCAAGGAACGAATTCAAGACATGCTAGATTGGCGGCTTCTAGTTCAAGCGGAAGGAGGTCCTGGTTTTGGAACTTAAGACAGATTGGGACTTAGAGAAAGAAGATCATGCCATAGAGCATCATGGAGTTTTAGGCATGAAATGGGGAGTTCGTAGATCTAAAAGTCAACTAAGAAGAGAAGCAGCCAAGCGCATATCCGAATCCAAAGATTTAACGGACGACGAGCTTCGAAGTCGGATCAATCGGCTTACAATGGAGAAACAGTATCGGGATTTGGTTAATAGCATGTCTCGAACAGAGAGGTCTAAATCAAAAGAGTTTATCACTCGGGTATTAACCAATGCTGGTGACAAATCCCTTACCAACTTCACAGCACTTGGCATGGATGCGGGACTTAAAGCGTTAGTTAAACAGGTTGGTGGGGAAGCAGCGGTTCGTGCTATGTACAATTCAAAGAAAGTGATCAAAAAACAAACATCATCATAGAGGGTGGTTTAAATGGCTCTTTCAAACACGGCCGTTCCAAAGTATTACGGAAGGTTTAGAGAGTCAGTGATGCGCGGTGAGGAACCAATTTGCCGAGAAGTCTCAATGGAGATGGCACGTATAGATGACCTAATCGCAAACCCTGGCGTCTATTATGATGAGGAGGCGGTTGAGGGGTTTATTGCTTATTGCGAGAATGAGCTTACCCTTACCGATGGTTCTGACTTGTTTCTTCTTGACTCTTTTAAACTTTGGGCGGAGCAATTATTTGGTTGGTTCTATTTTTTGGAACGTAGCGTCTATCAGCCCGACGAGAGCGGAGGAGGCGGAAGGTATGTCCGTAAAAGGATCCGCAAACCACTCATCAAAAAACAGTATCTAATAATCGGTCGTGGCGCTGCTAAATCTATGTATGGTTCGTGCGTACAAAGTTTTTTCTTAAATGTTGATACCTCAACCACAAAACAAATTACGACCGCGCCAACAATGGCTCAAGCAGACGAAATCATGTCTCCGATTAGGACCAGTATTACTCGGGCTCGTGGACCATATTTTAAGTTCTTAACAGAAGGGTCTTTGCAGAATACAACGGGTCTTAAAGCCAATCGAGTGAAGCTCGCCGCTACTAAGAAAGGCATTGAGAACTTCATGACTGGATCTTTGCTTGAGGTTCGGCCAATGCATCCTGATAAACTTCAGGGTCGTAGAGACGTGGTAGTCACGATCGATGAGTGGCTTTCTGGTGATGTTAGACATAACGTAGTCAATGCGGTTGAGCAGGGTGCTTCCAAGAATGAGCGGTATGTAATACTCGCCATGAGTTCGGAAGGCAATGTCCGTAACAGCGTGGGCGATGATATTAAGATGCAGCTCACGAAAATTCTGAAAGGTGAGTATTACCAGCCGCACGTATCCATTTGGTGGTATAAGCTAGATGATATTTCAGAAGTTGAGTTTCCAGAACTTTGGCGTAAAGCAAATCCGAATCTGGGCTATACCGTACAATACGACGTCTATCAAGAAGAAGTTGAAAAGATGCAGCACAGTCCATCGGAGCGCAATGATACTTTAGCCAAAAGGTTTGGGCTGCCAATGGAAGGGTATACTTATTACTTCACTTATGAAGAGACTCTTCCTCATATACCTCATGCTTTCTGGAAACAACCATGTGCGATGGGCGCCGACTTATCCCGTGGGGATGACTTCTGCGCATTCGTCTTTTTCTTCCCACAAAAGAATGGCCTCTTTGGGATTAAGTGTCGTTGCTATATTACTGAAAGAACGTTGCTTCGGCTTCCAGCATCTATGCGAGTTAAGTATGAGGAATTCATTGCTGAAGGTAGTTTAATTGTGATGGATGGCTCGATACTTGACATTCTGGACGTTTATGAGGATGTCTGTAATCATATCAATGAGACAGGCTATGATGTCCGTGCGTTCGGTTATGACCCTTATGCCGCCGAAGCATTCGTCTCCCGTTGGGAACGCGACTTTAGTCCTTATGGGGTAGTGAAGATTCCACAAGGCTATAAGACAGAATCCGTACCCCTTGGCGAGCTTAAAATTTTAGCCAATGATCGGGTACTTATATTTGACGAATCCATCATGACTTTCTGTATGGAAAATGCGATTGCCATGGCCGATACTAGCGGCCAACGTAAGTTGTATAAGCCGAGACACGACAAGAAGGTCGACTGTGTCGCCTCGATGATGGATGCCTATATAGCTTATAAACTGCATAAGGAGGAGTTTGATTAATGGCTATTCCTATTCGTGAACGTTTCAGGCACGCGTGGAATGCTTTCCAAAACATTGACCCAATGCGTCCTGTGCAGCTTAATTATGGCATGGGCTACTTTGATCGTCCGGATAGGACACGGCTTCGTTTTGGGGTCGATAAGTCGATTGTGAATGCGATTTACAATTTGATCGCTGTTGAAGTGGCGGCGGTTGACATTTTTCACGTTCGTACGGACGAAGACGGTCGTTATCAATCAACAATCAAATCACCACTCAATACTTGTTTGACCGTTGAAGCTAATAAAGACCAGACGGCTCGAGCATTTATTCAAGATCTGGTTTTATCGATGCTTATGGAGGGAAAAGTTGCTGCAGTACCTATTGATACATCAGCTAATCCTGACGAGACTGGTAGTTATGACATCTTTTCTTTAAGAACGGCGCAAATTATTGAGTGGTTTCCTGATCATATCACTTTCGATGCCTATAACGACCGTAATGGTTTGCATGAGCAGCGAACAGTTCCTAAATCTTCGGTCGCTATCTTTGAGAACCCATTTTATTCTGTTATGAATGAGCCAAACTCCATTCTTCGTCGTTTGATTCATAAATTAAATATTTTAGATGCCATTGACGAACAGGCTGGAGCTGGCAAACTTGATTTAATCATTCAGCTTCCTTATGATACGAAGTCTGATGCGCTTAAAGATCGTGCTGATCGTAGTTTAAAGCGGATCGAGCAACAACTCAAAGACAGTCCTTACGGCATTGCTTATGCTGGTGCTACTGAGCGCATTACGCAGCTTAATCGTCCTGTCGAGAACAATTTAATGAAACAGATCGAGTATCTAACGAGTATGCTATATGGCCAGTTAGGATTAACGATCGAGGTCTTAAATGGTTCGGCAAATGAGGCTGCCATGCGCAACTTTTATAACCGCGCAATAGACCCGTTTCTAACTATGATTTGCGACGAACTAAAACGGAAATTCTTAACACCTACAGCTAGAACACAGGGTCAATCTATCATGTACTTTCGTGATGCGTTTAAGCTTGTACCAGTTACTGAGCTTGCAAACATTGCTGACAAGTTTACACGTAATGAAATTATGTCCTCAAATGAGATTCGTTCTGAGATTGGGTATAAGCCATCTAATGATCCCAAAGCAGACATGCTTCTTAATAAGAACATTGCGATGAAGAATGAGGTGGTTAACGAGCCAATCAAAGAAACAATCACGATTGAGGAAAAACAAGAATCTGAGAACAAGGAGGGAGACAATCAAAATGGGAGTACAACCGTATGATTTTTCTGGTTACGTAACAAAGTATGGCGTTAAGTGCTCTGATGATCGTACGATTCGTAATGGCGCTTTTAAACGCTGTGACGGTTTGACGGTCCCGCTGGTTTTTCAGCACTGCCATAACGACATCGATAACGTGCTTGGAAAAGTGTTGTTAGAACATCGTGATAATGATGGTGTCTATGGCTATGGTAGTTTTAATGGGACGCCCAAAGGATCTAATGCTAAGATCCAAGTTGAGCATCGCGACTTAACTTCGCTCTCAATCTTTGCTAATCAGCTTAAAGAGCGGGATAAAGACGTTTATCATGGCATGATTCGAGAAGTTAGTCTCTGTTTAGCCGGGGCAAACCCAGAAGCCTACATTGACAATCTCACTATCAATCATGGTGATGGGATTGAGGAATTTAGTGAGACCGAGGCAATCATTGCTCCAAGCGAGAAGGATACAGATTTGACCTTATATCATGCTGAAGAAGAGGAAGAACCGGATTCTGAGGAGGTTGAGGAAAAGGAAGAGGCGGAAGAAGAGAAAAATAAGGAGGATGACGACGTGGCGAAAGAAGTTGAACATGCAGACAAAGAAATGACTATCCAGGACGTGCTTGACAGTTTTACCCCCGAGCAGCGTACTGTGTTGGAATACTTCGTCGGGCAAGCGCTCGAAGAAAAGGGCGGCGAGATAAAACAATCGGACGATTTAGAAGGAGGAGATAGTGAAATGGCGATGAAACAGAACGTCTTCGATCAGAAGGAAGCTACGAACACCTTGAGCCACGACCAACTCAATGGGATCTTGACCCAGGCCTATAATGAAAAGGCCAAATCTTTGAAAGAAGTCTTTCTGGCGCACGCCACGACTTACGGCATCGATAACATCGAAGTTCTTTTCCCGGAAGCGCGCAATCTGACAAACCCTCCGGAATGGGTAAAAAGAGAAGATGACTGGGTGCCTGGTGTTATCAACGGTACTCGCAAGACGCCGTTCTCTCGGATTAAGTCGGTAACTGCGGATATTACGGCCGATGAAGCTCGGGCTAAGGGCTATATCAAAGGCGCTCAGAAACTGGAGGAAGTATTCCCGGTAATGAGTCGCGTCACCACGCCTTGCACGATTTACAAGAAGCAGAAGCTGGATCGCGATGACATCATTGATATTACTGATTTTGACGTGGTGCAGTGGATTCGTCAGGAAATGCGGATGATGCTCGATGAAGAAATTGCTCGTGCCATTCTGATTGGTGATGGCCGTGAGATCACGGACCCGGATAAGATTCAGGACGGCTCGACCGGTGCTGGTGTTCGTCCCATTTGGACCGACGACGACTTCTATGTCGTACATGTGGTTATTCCGGCTGATGCCACGCCGGATATGTTTGTAGACGCGATTCTAAGAGCCCAAATCGACTACAAGGGCTCGGGCGGCATCACTTATTATACCACCAAAGGCAACGTCATTGACATGCTTTTGATTAAGGATGGTTTCGGACGTCGGTTGTATAATAACGAAGCCGATTTGGCAATTGCCATGGGCGTCAACAACGTTGTGAGTTCGGTTGACGTTATGCGCGATCAGACCCGCGTTGTTAGTGGCGAAACTCGCAAATTGATCGGCATTGGCGTTAATCTTCGGGATTATACCGTTGGTGCTGATCGTGGCGGTCAAGTAGCCATGTTTGATGATTTCGACATCGACTATAATCAGTATAAGTATCTGATCGAAACCCGTATCTCCGGCGCGTTGATTCGCCATAAGTCTGCAATTGTGATCGAGCAGGTGCAGGCCGAAGGGTAGTCATAAGGAGGTATTACTATGAGTAAGTATTACGGGGCGATTGGGTATGCAGATTTTTGTAATGTGGGCGGAAAAGCGGAGGAGCGCATTACAGAGCGGTTATATGCTGGTGACGTTATTAGGAATACGCGGAGATGGCAAACGGGCGAACAACTCAATGATAATCTCAACGTGAATAATGTCATAAGTATCGTATCCGACCCGTATGCTTACCAGAATTTTCATGCTATGAGGTATATTGTCTGGATGGGGGCGAAGTGGAAGATTTCTTCGGTGGAAGTGCTTTGGCCAAGATTACTACTGACGATAGGGGGTGTATACAATGGGGACACGTCTCAATCTCCAATCTATTCTGGAGGACCTTATGGGCCCACAGTTAATAGTGAAGTTTGACGATTGTGGTAATCGTTATACCAATGTATATTTTCAGCCCCCGCCAAACTACCAATTAATGTACCCATGTATCGTTTACCGACGCAATAATGATGATGTTAGTCATGCCGATAACATTGGTTATATTCTTTGGCGGCGGTATCAAGTCACGGTTATTGACAAAGATCCAGACACAGAAATACCCGATCGAGTTGCACGATTGCCGATGAGCAATTCCGAACGTGACTTTAGTACGGATGGGCTCAATCATTATATCTATTACATTTACTACTAAAGGAGGAACAAAGCCATGGCAAGAATTATTTGGGATGGCGTTGGTGAAAAGATATACGAAACTGGTGTTGACCATGGTGTGCTTTATCCCATTGCAGCTGGTGGGGCATATAGTACTGGCGTGCCGTGGAATGGTTTGACGGGCGTTACAGAGTCCTCATCTGGTGCAGAATCTACTCCGCAATATGCAGATAACATCAAATATTTGAACATTCTTTCGGCTGAAGAATTTGGTGCTACGATTGAGGCGTTTACCTATCCGCCGGAATTCATGCAGTGTGACGGATCGGCCGAAATTGCCCCCGGAGTTGTAGCAGGTCAGCAGACCCGTCGTAACTTTGGGTTTTGTTATCGGACCTTGCTTGGTAATGATACTGAGAACGTTGATTTTGGCTATAAGCTGCATTTGGTTTACAACGCGACGGCATCTCCTTCCGAGAAAGCTTATTCGACCGTCAATGAATCTCCGGAACCGATTACCTTCTCTTGGGAAATAACGACGACGCCGGTGCCAATTTCGTCCGGCAACTATCGGCCAACCGCTAGCATCACTATCGATTCGACCATTGCTGATCCGGCTAAACTTTCGGCATTAGAGGATATTCTGTATGGTACGACAGACGAAGAAGCCCGGCTTCCGTTGCCGGACGAAATTAGAACCTTGATGGCGGCTAGTTAACTTTCGGCGATTGGGTGGTACTAGCTTTAGCTAGCTAAGTGGACTTTGCGCAAAGCCCCAGCCACCCTCCGCCCTAAAATTGGAGAAAAGTTAAAATGGCGGAGTTATATTTGAAAGGAGTATTACGATGATCACCAAAACTGTTAAATACATTGACTTTGATGGTAATGAGCAGGAGGATACTTTCCAATTTAACATGAATGCAGCGGAATTTGTAAAGCTAGATGCCAGTCAAAAGGGTGGACTTATCAAATCGTTGCAGAATTTAGTTGAGATCCAAAACAACGAGGAAATTTATAAAATTTTGGAATCTCTACTGTTGGATACCATTGGGCGTAAATCCCAAGATGGTAAGCGGTTTATCAAGACTGATCCGGACACGGTCGCTCTTTTTACGGAGTCGAATGCCATGAGCGAAATGATTATTGAATTCTTACAGAATCCAGATAGGCTCGCTAGCTTTATGGAAGGTCTAACGGCTGGCATTGTCCAAAGTCCGCAAGCAAAGAAAGACCACCCAGTACTTAAAAAAGTGTAGGTGGTTTGAATGTTATACGTAACGATTCCTGCTGCAGAATTTTTTGACAGTCAGAAAGAGGAATTCGTCTATACGAAAGAACAACGGTTACAATTGGAGCATTCGTTGATTTCAATTTATAAGTGGGAATCACGATGGAAGCGACCTTTCTTTGAGGAAAACAAAGAAAAGACAGAAGAAGAGACTATTGATTATATTCGATGTATGACCATTACACAAAACGTTCCTGATTTGGTATATTATGCCATACCAGATGACATCTTAATACAGATTAAGGAATACATCGACGACCCTATGACGGCAACCACTTTTCCTAAGGAACTAAATCAAAAAAATAAAGAGATTGCGACAGCTGAAGTTCTTTATTATATGATGATTTCCTTACAGATACCTCAGGAATGGGAGAAACGGCATTTTAATCAGCTCATGACTTTACTTCGAGTATTTGGTACTAAACATGAAGAGGCTCAAGCCAAGGCAGGTACTAAAAACAAACCGAAAAAGATGAGTAATAAGCAAATGATCGATCGTAATCGACTTAATGATGAACGACGTCGGCAGTATAATACAAGGGGCTAGAGAGCTGGTAAGTGTGGTGTGGGTGATGAAGTAAGGAGGAGATAGGGGTGGCATTGATTAAAACGACTGGTAATTTTAATAAGACAGATCGTTTTTTAAAGAAAGTTAACACCGGTGCATATTTAAACCCACTAGACAAATTAGGTAAAGAAGGCGTTAACGTCTTATCAAAAGCCACCCCAATTCGAACTGGAACGACTGCAGCTTCATGGGATTATGAAATTCATCGGGCCGCCGGGTCCGTTACGATATATTGGACTAATGTAAATGCCCCTTATGGAGTATCGGTTGCCGTATTAATACAGTATGGACATGGTACTCGTAATGGTGGATTCGTACAAGGTATAGATTACATCAATCCGGCACTTCGTCCCATATTTCAAAAGATGGCTGATGAGGTTTGGAAGGAGGTACAGAACGCATGAGCTCTGTTGATAGTCGCATAGTTCAAATGCAATTTGATAATCGTCAGTTTGAATCTGGCGCTAAAACGTCCATGAGTACCTTAGACAAACTTAAACAAAGCCTAAATTTTGGGGGCGCTGCTAAAAGCCTTAATCAGTTGGAGAATCAAGGTCGTAACTTTAATATGAACGGCGTTGCCAATGCAGCCGAGACGGTGAGTAGCAGATTTTCAGCGCTTGGTATTATGGGCGCTACGGTGCTCGTTAATCTGACTAATTCAGCAATAAATCTTGGAAAAGCCCTTGTTAATGCGTTGACCATGGCGCCAATCATGGATGGTTTTCGAGAATACGAAACATTAACTAATGCCGTAAAAGTTATTCGAGCTAATGTTCGCGATGCTTCGATGGCTGAAATTAATGACACTCTTGATGTACTTAATGAGTATGCCGACTTAACTATTTATAACTTTGGTCAGATGACGGACGCGATTGGTAAATTTACGGCTGCTGGTGTAAGTCTCGATACTTCAACCATGGCGGTTAAGGGTCTCGCTAATATGGCCGCGGGGGCTGGCGTTCATGCCTCAAGATTGTATAATGCTTATACTCAAGTTTCGCAAGCATTACAATCTGGTGTATTTAAACTGCTGGATTGGAACTCATTACAAAATGCTGGTCTTGCCAACGTTGAGTTTCAAGAACGATTACGTTCTAATGCCGAGTCGTTGGGCATTGCTGTTGACAGAACAGTTAGCTTCCGTGACTCACTTCAAGATGCGTGGTTAACAACTGAAGTATTTATGAAGACTATGGAGCAGGCTGTTGATGTTAATGATGAATGGGGCGCATCTTTAACTGCGGCTGCTACAGAAGTAACCGGTTTTACCCAGCTTGTAGATACAGTAAAGGAAGCACTTGGCACTGGTTGGGCAACATCGATGGAGACCGTTATTGGCGATTACGAAGAAGCAAAAGGTTTATTTACTGAGATTAATCGTGTTATCGGTGGAATGATTGGTGCCATGAGTGAAGTTCGTAATGTAATGCTTGATGCCTGGGATAAGCTTGGTGGCCGACGTGATTTGATTATTGGTCTTTTTAATGCCATGGATGCTGTTTATTCACTGCTTAAACCGATTGGAGACGCATTCAAGAATGTATTTCCGCCACTTACAGCAGAGCGGTTTGCAGTTATTACGGCTAAGTTTAGAGAATTCACCGATCGGATGAAATTGAGCGAGCCGACGATGGAAAAGATCTATTCTATATTTAGAGGGCTCTTCTCTATTCTTGACCTAGGCGTAACTATTATTACTACGGTCGCTAAAGGCTTTGGTGCATTACTGTCATTTCTTTCTCCAGTTGGAGAAGGGATTTTGTCAATTGTTGCGGGTTTTGGCGATTTAATCTATAATTTTACCCAGTTTGTCAAAGGTTCTCCAGCCATGGACCACATTGCTGGCTTATTTGAGAGACTTGGTGCAAGTCGGATTTCAATTGCAGGCATTGGCGATGCACTTAAAAGCGTTGGTGCCTGGCTCAGTAATATCAGATTTAAAGTTCCAGATTTAAAGTGGTTTTCTGATATGATGGGGAAGATAAATGTCCAACTACCGAGCTTTGCTGGTGGGTTTGAGTCGATTAAAGCTGCTATCGCGGGGTTTTTTAATAGCTTCAGTGAGTTTGAAATTGTAAAAAGATTGCAAGAAATGGTGGGTAATGTTAAAACCGCATTAGGCGGCATTGCCAGCGGATTTGCCGAAATGTTCAATATTGAAAACCTTCGAGCTTCAACAGAAGTGTTTGTTCGGTTTGTTCATGGTGTACTGTTAATAGCCCTCGCTAAGATTTTAAACATGATCGCCAATCTAGGTAAAAAAGCTGGTGAAGTAACTGATGCTTTTATTGAAATCTTAGTGAATATTGCAGGCGTTATTGATGCTTTTGAAGCAAAAGTTAAAGCCGAAGCATTGATTCGTTTTGCTGGAGCTTTAGTCTTGTTCGTTGCTGCATTAATCGGGCTACAACATTTTGCTAAAGGCGAAAAGACACTTGAGTCGTTGGTTTTATTAACTGCTCTTGCTGGTGGCTTAGTCTTAGTCGTTAATGCCCTAGGTACAATAAGCGTTGCAGCGCCGATCGTCTCAATTGGTAAGCTTGTAGCAGTGCTTATGTCAATAGGACCGGTCTTAGCCGCTTTAACTGGTCTTGTTGGGGTTCTGACTTTAATGGACAGGGATCGAGTCAATATGGCCATGCTTCAGCTTGGAGCTATTATGGCAGGCCTAGTTGCAGCCATGGCTGTAATGTCTGGATTATCAGTTCAAGGTGGTATATTCTTCTCAGTGGCTACTGGTTTATCGGTTCTTGTAGCAGCTCTTGTGTTACTTTCGAAAACGGTTGAGTCTGACAGAATGTGGGAAACAGTGGGTGCAATTTCGGCTCTTGCAGTAGTTATTGGGGTTATTGCTGGTGTTATGACTACATCATTGCCAGGGGCAACGGCTATGCTAGCAATAGCAGGAGCTCTTGCTATTCTTACACCAGTTTTAATTGCTTGGTCTTTCGTACCATGGGAAAAATTAGCAATAGCTGCTGGGATTATGATTGTTCTTACAGGTGGAATAGCTCTTTTGGCGAACACCATGACTGCTGCTTTACCTGGGGCCACAGCCATGATCGCTATTGCAGCAGCTTTCTTACTTCTTACACCAACAGTAATTGCCTTTGCTATTATTCCTTGGGAGCGATTAGCTCAAGCAGGGATTGTGATTATCGCTTTAATGGCGGGCATGGCGCTTTTAGGTGCTACAATGACTGCGGCATTACCTGGTGCTACTGCCATGTTGGCTATGGCAGCATCAATTGGTATATTGGCCGCCGCTATCATCTTTCTTGGGGAAGTACCAGTAAGCGGGATTGTTAAAGCTATTGTTGGGTTAGTAGCGGCGATCGTTGCCTTTGGGCTTGTGTCGCTTGCTATTATACCCACGGTTGGCGTCCCAATGGGTATTTTAGCAGGGATTCTTGTTACTTTAGGCGGCGCCATAGCCCTAGTTGGGGTTGGGATTGCTGGTATTGGTGCTGGCGTCTTGCTGGCAGCTAAAGGTATTGATATCGTCGTTAACGCTTTAACAACTGCTGGTGATGTATCGCTTGATACAGCAAATACTATAGCACAGGCTGCGGCAACAATTATTAAAGCCATTTCTAGTTTAAGCCCGGACATACTTAAAATAGCAGACAGCATTTCGATTTTGGCCATGTCTTTTGTTCTCTTTGGGGTTGGTGCTGCCGCAGCAGGCGTTGGTATTGCGGCCCTTGCTGCATCTATTATAGTTTTTACTCTTTCTTTAACGGTATTGGCCGCTGGTATAATGGGCATCATTGCCCTCTTTGCTCTTCTTTATTCGGCGGTTAAAGGGATATTTCCTGATATTACACGCGCCGCCGATGAAGGCACCAAAGAAGTTGAAGAGGCCTTGATTATCGATGAGCCTAAGATTGAAGAGTCCTATGAGCAAGTTGGCGCCGATATGGACCGCGGTTTAATAAGAGGTAGTAAACCAGCTATTACTACGTCAACTGAGATTGGGGAGACAGTGGCTGGAAATATTACGGAGCCGATAGAACCAGCCACAATGGAAGCAGAGGCTGCTGCTGGTATGGATGGGGTTGTCACGGGAATAAATAAGAAGCTTCCAGAAATTACTAAAGCAAGTAACGGTGCCGGCATTGCCATTGTTAGTGGTATGGAAAAGGCATTACGAGCTTCTGGAGGGTTGGTCGATACATATTTGAGCGGAATTAAAGATAAAATTATGGGCCAATTTGGTGGGATGCCATCGCAAGAATCATTATTAGCATGGGATCTTAGTTTTTTGTTTGGTGATAAGTCTATGACTGAGCAAGAAATGTGGAATGCTCGTCACGATTGGTTGCAGCCTGTAGAAGAAGACCCCCTTGCCGATTTCACTAATAGCATGGCTTCTGCTGGTAAATCTGGTGGATCTGCATTGGGCAAAGGCGTTGAAGAAGGGTTGATGACTGAACAGGAAGCCATTAAGATTATGGCTGCCGAATACGGAGAAAACTTCATCACTATTTTCAATGATACCATCGAACAAGAAGCATCTAAGCCGGATCCAAAAGTTGAAGAAGCCATGAAGACTTTAGGTAGTAGTTATGGTGATGCGGCCATAAGTGACGTGATATTGCTGGCCGAAGCCGGATTTACTTCTCTAGAAGCTATAATGGCTGAATTGACTAATACTCTTGGTGAGGAGCAATTAAAAGCGCTTAAAGATGCTTCTGATTTTCGACATGGTGTGGATAGGGAAAAAGCTTTAACCGAGGCCATGTTAAGAGCTGCCGGTTATGATATTTCCGCAGCCGGTGCTCAAGGAATGGCGCAAGCGAAGCCACAATACGAAGCCGCAGGAGCAGACTCCATTCAGGCTTTTGGTAATGGCATGGTTAGTAAGCAGGGTGTAGTTGACACCAGCATCAAAACCATGAAAGAAACGGCTTTGAATGAAATTAATCTATTTGGTAAAGAAGCATATGCTGAAGTTATGGCTGCTGCAGAAGAGATCAAATCAATAATGCCGAAACCGTTATCTGTAGAAGATGGTGGGCGTCGTCAGCATCAAGACATACCTGCTCAGTGGAATAATGGTTGGTACATTGCTGATGGTCAGGTAGTTGAGGGAGCGTGGGCCCCACCTACATCTAAAAGTGATGCTGCCCATAACATGGGTTATAGTGATGGCAAATCATATGGAGCAGGAGTATCTGCTGGTATTCGTAGTAGTAATGCGTCTGTGTCAAACGCCACACATGAAATGGGACGTAGTGGTAGTGATGGGCTGCGGGACGAATGGGACATTCACTCCCCATCTAGAGTAGGCTACGGCTTTGGTCAGAACTTTGGTTTTGCGATCGCCTCTGGCATCGAATCAATGATCACTCGAGCAACTCTAGCCACAACTACGCTTTCTACCAAAACGACAGACGTGTTAAAAAACGCAGTAAAGACTATGGCCCACAGTATTGAAGATGAGAACTATCAGCCTAAAATCAAACCAGTTCTCGATCTTGATAATATTAATAAGGGCGTAAAGATTATGAGTCGATCGCTCGCGTTAACATCTGAACTCCATGTTGATTCAGTCATGGCCAAAAGAATTCAAAATGGGAGTGGCGAACTTAATTCTGCCCAAGGACCAAGCCCCACGTACCAGTTCAACCAATATAATAGTTCTCCTAAGGCACTTTCTCCTTTGGAGATCTATCGGCAAACGAAGAATCAGTTTTCTGCATTTAAAGGAGCGGTGAGCCAAACATGATACAGTCTGTAAAAGTTAAGAACTTTCGCGGGGAAGAGCTGGTTATGGAACTGGCTCACCCTGAGAATTCAGGATTCAACATTTACAACATTGATGGAATAGGGCCGCCCACAGCAGTTATTAATATGACAGAGATGGCTACTTTGGACGGCTCTATTTTCACATCAGCATCAGCCAATCACAGGAACATCGTGTTTTTTATTAAGTACCAATTCGACCCTACAATTGAATCCGCTCGTCACAAGTCTTATCGATACTTTCCGATAAAGACACAAGTCGAATTGACTTTTTATACTGATGAGCGTACAGTAAAGACTTCTGGATACGTTGAGACTAATACTCCTGCGATTTTTGAGAAAGAGGAATATACTCAAATTTCAATTCTGTGTCCGGAATCTTTTTTCGAAGACGCGGGCGTTGGTGCTGATAAACTTGTAGTATTTTATGGTATCAACCCAACATTTGAATTTCCGTTCGAGAATAACGCAGACGCACCAGACCCCGAGTTCAATGAAGTTGCAACAATTCCAACCAGTGATTTAAGTGGAATTACCAACTGCACGCATTCATCATTAGGAAATTATTTAGCCGTTTCTGATGCTAACAATATTCACGTATACAATACTCAAGATAATTCTAAAGTATCAACGATCCAACAAGATGGCATTGTTGCAGATATTGATTGGGGGCTAAATGATACCTGCATTGCTAGCGCTTGTAATATTAGATCAGGATTATCTGTTGAAGCAATGGACGGAAAGGATTTTTTTATTCCTAGTGGTTCTGCCGTAGAATTCTCTTCCGACGGTTTATATTTGGCGTGCGGATACACTTCATCGCCTTTTATAAGAGTATATAAACGGGTAGCAAATGAATTTGTTGAACTTGAAATTACAGATAGAACAGGGCTTGGTCGTGTTACTAGTATTTCTTGGTCTAGAGATGGTCGATATTTAGCATATGGGTTTTATGGTTCGAGCGTTTATTCGGGATTAATCGTGTACGAACGATCAGGAGATACATTTACCAAAGCTCTTGATAATACTGAGGATATACCATCACTAGGTACAGTTTTTGGTTGCTCGTTTTCTCCTAATGGTACATATTTGGCATGCGCCGGTACTGGTATTATTAGTTCTGGTACGAAAGAATTAACTGTTTATAAAATATCTCCGGGCAATGTATTTACCGCGCTTAGTGGGATTGAAGGCGCTCCTGATTATACAGGATATGATTGCACTTGGTCTCCTGATAGTACATATTTAACTGTTGTTGGCACTAGTGCTGAGACTCAGGGCACAGGTATGGCTGTTTATAAACGTTCAGGAGATACGTTTACTAAGTTACCAGGTTTAGAAGGCGTGAATGGTTTGCCGGGTGGTGGTCAGTCTTGCTCCTTTTCTTCCGATGGGGTATATTTAGCCTGTGTAACTAGTTATAATTTAGTAATATACAAACGTTCAGGAGATACGTTTAATCGGATAGAAGATATAAGGGATGTCGGGGGTGGCGAGCGTTGTTCTTTTTCTCCAGATGGAAGATATTTGGCTTGTGTTCGTCTTTCTTCTCCATTTTTAACGATATACCAACACTCTGGCGATGCGTTTATTAAACTTTCTGGTATAGAAGACCTTTCAGGAGAAGGTTATGGTTTATCTTTTAGTATTCAACATGAATTAGCGATCATGAATTATAATTCCATAACGATGACGGAATACCTATTTGACGATAACAACCACTTTATCAAACAAGCACAAAAAGTATTTGCGCCGCAGCTCTCTGTGCCACTTAATTACGTTTATGGCTGTGCAGTAACTAGGGATGGTAATTATTTAGCAGCAGTACATGACGCCTCGCCATACATTACAACTTATAAATTAGACAGAAGTACTAATATTTTTATGCAGTTATCGGGAATGGAGGCATTGCCATTTCGTGGGTTAGATTGTTGTTGGTCTCCTGACGGAACATATTTAGTTGCTTCATTCACTGGTAGACCATATTTCACAATTTACAAACGAAATGGAGATGCATTCACAAAACTTACGCAACTACCAGCGGTGAATGGCTATTGTAATGAGGTACAGTTTTCACCAGATGGTTTATATTTAGCAATCGCTAGTAGCGTAAGTCCGGGCGTTGTAGTTCTTAAAAGAAATGGAGATGCATTTACGCAACTACCCGACCCTACTAGTACGACACTACTTGGAGAAAGTACGTCTTGCGCCTGGTCACACGATGGTCGTTTTTTGGCAGTAGGACAAAATACAATGCCTGCTGTAACAGTATATGAGCTACAAGCTGATACATTAAGTCCGACGCTCCTTCATATCAACGCTAATATAACTGCAGCAGAGGACGTGTCGTGGCAAGATAGTAGTAGATTCGGCGTTGCTAGCAATAGCAATCCATATTTTACTGCATACGAATTATCTATAAATCAAGTTGTTCATGAACCAGTTCTTGAATTTGGTGAAATCGTCTCCATTCAACAAGCAGATATTGAGTACGCTGGTGACGCATCAACTGGTATTAGAATGGAAATTAATGCCACAGGACCTGTAGGTGACATTACAATCTACAAGTATGATCCAGATGGAATGATGTCGATACTAGCAGATAAATTAGCTGCTTTTACTGGTAGCTCTTTAGTAGCGGGTGATCGTATAACAATTGATACTCGCGTTGGGCACAAAGCGATTACTCTATTACGAGGAGGCGTCGAAACAAACATTCTAAGCGCGCTCAATAGAGGTGCAATGTGGTTCCAGCTTTACACGGGGCATAATCTATTCTCATATGCCGTAAGTGAAGGACTTAGTAATCTTGAATTTACAATCTCGTATAAAACGTTATTTGAGGGGGTGTAAGATTGTGTATAATGACGCATTGGCATCTGAACCATACGATCTTACTCTCTTTGATAACGAGCTTATACCTTTTAGGATAGTCGACATTTATCAATCGTTCATTTGGACTACGCGGTATTCTGCATGGGGTGATTATGAGATTCATTCGCCTATTAGTACTCGTGCGTGGAATGATTTTGCGCCTGATAACTATATAGGTTTTGATGAGTCTAGTCACTTTATGATCATCGAAGACCGTTTAATTCAGACAGACATAGATCTTGGTAATGTCATTATCAGTCGTGGTCGAAGCCTTGAGTCTCTTCTTGAGCGTCGCGTCATTTGGAAACAAACTATAATCGATGGCGATTTACAAACTGGGATAGAGAAACTTCTAAATGAAAACGCCATCAACCCTATAGATCCTGATCGTAAAATACCTAGATTGGTATTTGAGGCATCAACTGATCCTCGAATTACGACTCTGAGTATTCAAGCACAATTCACAGGCGACGTGCTTTACGATGCAATCAAATCGTTGTGCGACGTTTTCTCCATTGGATTCAAAATAGAAGTAAATGACCAAGGAGAGTTCGTCTTTAGGCTTTGGTCTGGGGCTGATCGTAGTTATGATCAGGAGATTAATCCCTATGTTATATTTTCACCAGAGTTTGATAACTTACTTAACTCCAATTATCTGGAAAGCAAGAAGTTATTTAAGAACGTAGCCCTTATTGCTGGTGAAGGTGAAGGCAGCGAGCGCAAAACTCAAACAGTAGGTACGGCTGTTGGGCTAGAACGACGTGAGTTATTTGTAGATGCTCGTGACATTTCATCTAAGGCTACAAATGATCAAGGAGAATCAATCGAGATCCCAATCGAGGAGTACGACGAGCAACTTAAGCAGCGGGGAGAAGATAAGTTGGCAGAAACGCGAATAGAAACTGCATTTGATGCCCAAGTAGATGCCTATAGCGGATTCAAATACAACAAAGACTTCTTCTTAGGAGATGTTGTACAGATTGAGAACGAGTATGGTGTCTCCGCTCAAGCTAGAATAACGGAGGTAGTTCGTAGTAATGACCGTACTGGTCGCTCTATGGTCCCTACATTCACAATTATTTAGGAGGTGTGACTTGGATGGTCGTTACATCGGGATTTTTTAATAGTATTGATCATGATCGCAAGTATGATGCTGAACAAATGGGTTCGTTGTTCGATGGCATTATCGAAGATGGCGTATATGTTTCTATTGGTACGGGCTTTACAGTTAAAGAAAATGCAGGCATGACGGTCGAAGTGGGCGTTGGTCGTGGGTGGTTCATGAGTAGCTGGATTTACAATGATGCTCCGGCACTATATACCATCACACCAGCGGACCTGGTATATAGTCGTATTGACATGCTTGCTATTGATGTGGATCATACAGAAGCGATACGAGCTAATACTATCAAGTATATTAAGGGCGTTGCCGCACCCACCCCTGTTGAGCCAACGCTTATTGATACACTTGACCATAAGCAGTATCCTTTATGTGCTATTACGGTTGATCCGGGTACTTCTCAGATTAACAATAATAAAATTCGCAACCTAGTCGGTACTACTCGCTGTCCATTCGTTACGGGACCGCTCAAAGCTCTAAGTGTTGAAGATTTGATCAATCAATGGGAGACACAATTAACGGATGATGTGGCATTTAACCTATTAGCTTTGATTAATAACCTCAACCGAGATAAGGCCCCGATCAACTCGCCAATATTCACGGGCGTTCCCGAAGTTCCTGATGCGGCGTCTACTTCTAATAATAATCAAGCGGCTAATACTGAGTGGGTTAACAATAAAATTGCTGAAGTCACTATGAATCCTGGACGAATGCTTCGCTATGTATTTACACAAAGCGGTCAGCTTAGAATTCCGGCCAATGCTAAGTATGCGTTTGCTCTTGGTGTTGGTGGGGGTGGTTCTGGTGGGAGCGCACAAGCATATACCAGTAGTCAATCTGAGCGAGGCGATGGCGGAGGTGGTGGAAGCGGCCGCGTTGCTATTCTTCATGGCATTCCTAATAAAGGAAGTACGGCTAGTATCACTATTGGTGCTGGTGGTAAAGGACGAACTACCGATGGTGTGGCCGGCAATAATGGTGGAGCTACTACGATTGCAAATCTCATTCCTGGACAAGCTCAGTTTGTGGTCAATGGTGGAGACGGTGGCGGTGCTGGTAGTTCTACTAAGGGCGGAGATGGTGGTAATGGTGGCTCTGGCGGTGGAGGCGGTACTCCTTGCGGTAAAGGTGGAAATGGTGACCAATTTGGCGGCGGTGGAGGGGCACATGGATCAAGTTCGACTTCTTCAATAACCACTCCTTCTGGAAATGGTGGTAGTGGTCGATTCGGCGGCGGTGGCGGTGGCGGTGGTTACTCCAGATATAGTAGTGGACGTGGTGTTGGCGGCACGGCAGTGTACGGTGGGTCTGGTGGAAATGGTGGTAATACGCTTACTGGTAATGCTGCAGCGGGCAGCAATACGCCAGCGACCAATAATATCCCAATGTTTAATGACGACATGGTTCTATATGAATTATTCATTTCTGCATTTACATCAATAGATGCGTCTGTAACAGGGTCTGGTACGATAGATACCGTTGGCTTTGGTAAACCATTCATGCCACCATATCAAGGACTTGGTGGTAGAGGAGAGATATATGTAGCTGGTCGCAACTATGATGGCAGCGGCGGTGGTGGAGGTGGCGGTTTATTAGGTGGCAATGGTGGGGAAAGTCCTGGTGCTTCTAGCACTAGCAGTGCGGCATATGGCAACGGCGCTGGCGGTGGAGGAATTGGTGGTAATGGTGGCGCTGGCGGTGGCGGAGCAATATATGGCGGTGGCGGTGGCGGTGGTCTACTCGTAGATGCTTTTAAAACTGGCGGTGGCGGCGCGTTTTATTATCATGGTTATCATTATGATTGGCGACAAAATCAAACTAGCGGAGCACTTACAGAAGATCACCAACTTGGTAATGCTGCCCATATTGGTTATGGTGAAGGCGGTGTTGGTGGTCGCAGTGCTCAGGCTACTAACAGCGACAACTATAGACTCCAACCAACATATGGGACGTCTGGCCAATCTGGCTTAGCACTTATAATAGTTTGCGTATAAGAAAGGAGGCTTAATCAGTGCCGAATATTTATAAAGTTCTACAAAGCGGACAAGAAATCAATCGTATCGTAGCCTCCGAAGAATTCGCCGCAACGTATGCTCAGATCACTGGTTATAAGCTTGAATTTGAATCCGTCGTTCCCGAATTAGAACCAGTGGAAGATCCGCAAGCAGCCTTTTTCCGTGGTTTTTATGAGGGCTATGCAGAGCCGCTTATACCAACTGATGAGGAGGTGATGTCCGATGGGCAAGTATGATGATGGGTTTAAAGCGGGGCACGCCATTCGACAAACTGAAAATACTGCCGGAATCATGTTCGTTTTGGAGGCGGAAAGCGAAAACCCCCGCTTCGATGAAATCACAATCCTCGAGCATGCAGTATATTTCCTCGAGTGGGATGAGCATTGGACTGGCAAGCGTGGTCAGATCATCCGCCGCAATGATAAGTTATACCGTGCTATTCATGACGTTCTTGACCCAAGTCAAAATCTTGACCCAGAACGTGATATTACAATGCAGCTTTGGAAACCGCTTGCTGATCCGACAGAAGAGTGGCCTGAGTGGTCTCAACCTATAGCGGGTGTAGATATTCCATATGACAAAGGAGACAAAGTAGTTCATAACGACATGCGGTGGATTAGTGACGTTGACAACAACGTGTGGGAACCTGGTGCTTGGGGATGGACGGCGGTGTAGGTCTTAAGGCGGAGGTGTTGTAGATGGAAGAGATAATCATTTCAGCCATCAAAGATGTGGGGTTCCCAATCGTTGCTTGTTTATTATTGATATGGGTTTTGCATAAGGCGCTTGGCATCATGAATGGTAACAGTGCAAAATTCACGGAAACTAATGAAAAATTCATTGAAACCTTAACGACTCATACTGAGGCGCTGAAGGATTTATCTGAATTCAACAAGGCGGAATTATCGCAACTATCTACTATGGTAAATGATATTCAAATTATCAAAGAAACGGTGGTGCGACTTGAAAAAAGGCCGTGCCAAATACCAAGCGGGCGGAAACTGAAATAAGGGCGAAGTTATATTTGAAAGGGGTATTAAAATGGGTGTATTTTCAGACAAAGATTGGTGGGCCACGACATTAGTACGAGTAATTCGGACTATGGCCCAGACGGCGCTAGGTATGTTTACGGTAGGTATGGCGATGCCGGAAATTGGTTGGCTACACGTAGCAAGCGTTGCCGCGGTGTCTGGTATTTACTCACTTTTAACTAACATAGCCACTCCTCCGAAGGAGATGGAGCAAAGGGCGGCTAAACGAGCATTGAAACAACCCACTCCCATGGAGTAATTGAGCATACAACTTCATATAGAATATGGACAAGTGAATAATAGAAAGGATTGATTTTTATGGCTGGATATCCTTGGGGCGGCGGAGTGCCACCAAATGCTTACATGTCAGGTATTGTGAATGCTCAGGGCTTCACTCCTCAACAGGCCTTGGACAATTTAGCGCAGCAATATCAGGTGCTACAGCAAAATATCCAACAGCACCAAGCGATGATGGGGCAGCAACCAATGCCTATGCAACAGATTCAACCGCAGAGACCTACATCTGGTTTAACGGTTAGGGCGGCGACAAACGTAGATGAGGTTCGAGCAACTCCAATTGATCCAATGACGACGAATGTATTCGTTAATTTGGCTCAGGGCGAAGTGTATATTTCTAAAATTGGCGATAATGGCCTTAAGGATATCCAGACATATTCTTCTACGACCCCAGTCGTGGTGACAGAAGAAAAATCGGCGGAGAAGGTTCAGGAAACACCGAACGTTAACTATAAAACAGCGTTCGATGAAATATATTCTAAGTTAGATAACCTGTACTCCCGATTTGACAAATTTGAAAACATGATTGGAGGTGCGATTAAAAATGCAGACGAATCTAAACCAGCTTCTAAGCGTCCTTCAGCTCGGGGGCAATCCGCAAGCAACGATGATGCAGCAGATTGAGCAAATGCGGACTTCTCCAGACCCACGGCATCAACAAATCTATAAGATGGTTGCTGGCAAGTCTCCTACTGAGATTGAGCAATTGGCTAAAAATCTTTACTCTTCCAGTGGTAAAAGTTACTCGGCCTTCGAATCACAAATCAAAAATACTATGCGAAACATTCGCTAGGTGTTTGCTAGCTGGTTGGCGCCGACTATGCTAGTTGACATAAATAAATTTTACGGAGGTAAGTAACAATGGCTATGGAAGAAACTGGTGCTGGCGGCGGTGGCGGTGGTGACGGCATGGGCCTGATCGGCTTAATCGCTATTCTCTCGTTGTTCAATGGCGGTGGTCTTGGTGGCGGCACTCGTAATCTGGCCGAAGAGTTTCGTTATAACGAGATTCAGACGCAGATGCAGGCCGGATTCAATGATATTCGGATGAATGAGATGGCTGCTAACCAAGCCGCCTGCTGCTGCCAGACCCAAACTGCGGTTCTGGATGCTAAGTATGCTAATGCCTTGATCGCTAAAGATGCTGAGTTGGCTGCGGCTAACTGCTGCTGCGAAACCAACCGCAACATCGATGCGGTCCGTACCCAAATGGCAACTGATACCTGCGCTATCATCACCAATCAGCAACAGCTCGCGACTGCCGCTGAATTACGTGAAGTATACGCTAAGCTTGAAGAGCGCAACCTTGCGCTTTCTGAGGCGCGCATTATCAACGCCATTACTTCTACTCTGCAGCCGCCGCGTCCCGTACCGGCCTATGCTGCGATGAACCCCTATTCCACCTATACGCCTTTAGTCAATGTAGCTGCGCAGGGCGCCTGTGGGGTAGCGTTTTAATTAACGCGTCTACAATAGACATTGGCTTGTAAGGACACATTCCGGTTTCCCGCAGTGTAAGCGAGTGTAGAATTACCCATCCCGTTGAATACGCGTGTTGAGGGGTGAGAGGCAGACTGGTCTCAGATCGCTGCCTCTCATCTTCGTAGTATTGAAGAGGAGTATGTCATATGGGCGAAATTAACTTCTTACAGATAGTTAACGCTTCTCTTTCTCAAGGAGTATCAGCAGTCATCGAAACGGCACCGATTAATCTCCGAACTCAAGGATTATATAAGATTCGATACACAATTAAATGGAGTGACAGCACTGGTATCGAACCTCTACAAATCAAAATAGGAGACAAAACCTATCCGGTGTTATCCCGTATTGGCGAGCTTGTACAGACCAGACAAATTAGAAAGCGTGAATTACTCTGTCTGAAGTTCGTCAATCCCAACAGTTTCCCAGTTATCGTGTCCCCTCATTTTGTTTGTCTTAACCAGCTATTCCAGGGACCGATTGTGACTGCTCCATCCTCAAATTGATACTACTAGAAAGGATGAGCAAATAATGTGCGTAACTTGTAATACACTTCAACCCATTAATGCTAATCTCGATACTAATGCGACCGCGACGATTGTTGTAGCCAATACCGCATTAGTCAACCAAAGTGCTTGTGGCCTTTGCTATATGATTGGTTGGACTGGTGCCGTCGGCTCTGAGCGATTGCAAATCCAGGTTGGTGCCACTGGGTCGAGTCCTACTCCATTGACCTATCCCGTTTTGGACCGCCAAGGTAATCCGGTTCTAATCGGGCGTTTACGGCAAGAAAAGACTTTATGTCTGAAATTCGTCTCTCCTGTATCGTCTCCTGCTGTTATCCAAGCCCACTTCGTCCTATATAACCCGCTTTGTCCTCAGGTACTAGTAACTCCTGTCTCCGTTGTGACTGTAACGCAGCAGAGCGGCGGTGGGAGTCCAACTGGTAGTACTGGTGGTGCAACAGGGGCTACTGGAGCGACGGGGGCTACTGGAGCAACTGGTAGATAAAGGAGGGGAGCACTATGCCGTTTAGTCGATATAGACGATTCTCTCCCTCAATCCAACAGACCTTCGCTGTCGAAGAGTCTATGAATCATGGCACCGTCGATGGCATCGCGGCTACGAATAAAGTCAATGTCACTGATGGTGCCGGTAATAAAGTGGCCGAAGGTCCTAGTGGTAGTACTCTCGGCGGACAAAGCGTAGGCGGCGGTGGTGGCGGGTCTGGTGCTGATCCCAACGCAGTCAAGCGTGCTGGGGATAAGATGACAGGCCCACTTGAACTACCTGCCGACCCCACAAAACCGCTTGAGGCAGCTACTAAGCAATATGCTGACTCCTTAGTCGCCAAAGAGCGGACCGAGCGTGAGGCATCTCCGCCCGTGCAAAGATATTCTCAACCGGATAGTGCTACCTACAAGCCAGGTCAGCTGGTGACCTATCAAGGCAAGTTATATTTGGTCGAGAACGCACCTGCAACAGGCACTCCTGGTGGTAGCCCTCCTAACCCAAATTACCGCGACTTAAGTGGTAGTGGGGCTCCCGGTCCAACTGGGCCTACTGGACCTCAAGGCACTCAAGGGCCTCAAGGTCTCCAAGGTGTTCCTGGCACTCAAGGTATCGCTGGTCCTAAGGGTGATCCTGGGCCGCAAGGTGCTGCTGGCCCCGCTGGTGCCCAAGGTCTCCAAGGTGTACAGGGAGCTCAAGGTACTCCGGGGGCTGCTGGTGTGCAAGGGCCGCAAGGTGCTACGGGTCCGCAAGGTTCTGCTGGTACTCCTGGTGCTCAAGGCACTCCGGGCACAACTGGTGTAACCGGTCCGACTGGCACTACGGGTGTAACTGGCCCTCAGGGTCCGAATGGGACAATGGGCCCTCAAGGCCCTCAAGGGGATCAGGGCATTCAAGGCTCGGTCGGTCCAATGGGTCCGAATGGGGCAACTGGTCCTCAAGGTATTGCAGGTCCCACTGGCATTAAAGGTGATACCGGTCCGACGGGGGCAACAGGCACTCCTGGTGTAACCGGGGTTACAGGCCCAAATGGTGCCACAGGCACGACAGGCGCTACCGGCTTACAAGGCATTACCGGTACGACGGGTATTGCCGGCGCAACCGGTGCTACAGGTCCCGCGGGTCAAGATGGTAAGGGTGTCAACATTAAAGGATCCTATCCGACAGAAAACGACCTTAAGGCAGCCCATCCTACGGGTTCTGCTGGGGATGCTTACATGGTTGGACCTAACCTTTACGTCTGGGATGACACCAATAAAGCTTGGAAGAACGTCGGTAATATTCAAGGGCCGCAAGGTACAACTGGTGCTCAAGGTGTCGCTGGTCCTACGGGCCCAACTGGCGCGACCGGCCCGACTGGCCCTGCTGGTGGTACAGGTGGCGTAGGAGCAATGGGTCCAACTGGCGCTACGGGTCCTGCTGGTCAGCAAGGTATCGAAGGTCCTAATGGTCCTGCCGGAGCTACTGGGGCTACTGGTCCCGAGCCTGATACTAGCCGGTTTGTCACAACGGACACTGCTCAAACGATTTCTGGGAAGAAGACCTTCTCTGGTGGAGCGACGATGGCTGGCTCCAAATTAGAAGGCGTTGGCGCGCCCACCGTGGATACGGACGCCGCTAATAAGAAGTACGTCGACGATAAAGCAACTGCTGCCCAAGCCGCCGCTCAACAGGATGCCGCTAACAAATACGTGACTCTTGCCACTGACCAAACGTTGGGTGGTAAGAAGACCTTTGCTGGTGGTGCCTCGATGAATGGTAGGACGCTCGAAAACGTAGGCTATCCTGGCTCTCCTTCAGATGCTGCTTCCTTACAATCAGTCAATGATCGTATCCTTGCCAACGAGACTGCCAAGGGTAAGCATCCGCTATTCCCTAACGAGAATCCCGTTGACACTGGTATGAAGTGGATTGATGGGAAGATCATTTATAGGATGACCATTAAGACTACGAGTGGTTCTTCAAGTGGTCAGTTCAAGACCATCGCCAATCTGCCTTACTTCAACGAGCTTGTCGAGGTACAGGGCTATTTGAAGACCACTGATAACAACAACGTGCCGCTTAACTGGTATCTCTATGACAGAGGTTACAATACCGCCACAGGTGTTAGTGACAATGGTGATGTAACCATGATGTGGAGATCCAGTGCTGGTAATGAGGCAGTATTAGCGAATAGACCAGTTGTCATGACCGTCTACTACACTATGAAGTAAAAGGGCGTGATCGCATGAATAAGCCGCTAACCATGTTCGAGCAAAAGTCATCCCAAAAAGCTAAGGCGGCAATTCAAAATGGGAGTAAAAGTTGCCCTTTTAATGAAGATGTAGGAGGTGAATGCCATGGCGCGCAGTTGTTGAAACACGTGTTGCGAGGCGCAGTCTGCGTCGACGACTACTCAAACGAGGAGGTATATTCAACCATGGACGATGCTAAATATGATGTCTTATCCCAGCTTGACGAGGCCCTCGACGAGCACTTCCTCAAGTATGGTCAACAGTTTGTTAATAACCCAGATCTCAAGACTCTCGACACCTTATTTAAACTTGTTACTGTAGACCTTTACTGTGACAAGCATTTGGATGAGGCCGATGATGACTTGATGGCGCCGCCGAAAAACGGTCAACCGGTTCAGCAGACCCAGCAGCAACCGGCGGTAAGTCAGAGACAGCAAATCCCGCCAACGAACCAGCGTAGGTAAGACATACCCCCGAGGAGGCTGGGACGTTGTTCCTGGCCTCCTCATCCCCCTTTTTCGGGAGAGTAGAATAAAAAGAAAGGGCTGAGTGTTATGCAATTCAATACAACGGAGGAAAGGAGCGAATTTATCCTTAATAATCTCGGCTTAGTTTGGTTATGCATTAAAAAACACTTGAATAAAAACAATCATGGTAACATGTTGGACAATTATATAGATGACCTAGAACAAGAAGGAAAACTTGGCTTAATTATGGCCGTAGACCGGTTTGACCCTGACAAACAAATTAAGTTCTCCACCTATGCCATGCCCTATATTGACGGCTATATCAAGACTTTCAAAAACTTTAATACGACAATTAAGCCTGGACGTACCCCAGAAGGTTTTAAATATATACCCGTGCACTCATTATATCACCAGTATGATAATGGTAAAGAGTTCTTTCTCGCTTATGAATTTATTGAGGACGAGAATGCTTGCGTGGAGCAAGTATTGGACAAAATATTAGAAGATGAATTTTTTGCTAGTCTGTCTGTAGATCATGCCATGCTTGCGAGACTTTTATGTACTGAGGAAAACCTTACCCACAAGCAAATAGCTAATGAGCTTGGGGTAACTCGTACCTGCATTAGCCGACGGATTCTGCGTATGCGTAAAAAACTAATTGATGCTGGATTTAAGGATTGGTGTAAAGACAATCTCTAGAATTTTCCCGGGTGGGATTTTCTTGGAAACAATTCTATATTTTAAGGAGGATTCCATCATGGCCCAAATCATGCATCCGTTTCTTGGCGTTTACCAAAAGAAAGATGGCACCTTAGTTGATGTTTACAGCGGCGAGACCATAACAAGAAGTCAAATAGTCCCAAAAATGACTCCTTGGTATGGAGTATATTTGGATAAGGATGGTGTTGAGCACGAATTTGATGGTACAGGTGGCGGTGGAGGCGGGGCAATCGTCGTTGACGACAAACACTTCTTCGCAGATGATACAAGCAGGGATTCATATTTTGCCTCAAACCCAACCGAGCTTGTTGAAGGGGTGTCGGCTGTAACTAATGGCGTCCTCCAACAATACAAGAATGGTCAATGGGTTGACATGACAGCAATTATTCGGGGGCCTAAAGGGGATAAGGGCGACACTGGTTCACAAGGCGTTATTGGCCCCATCGGTCCTGTTGGGCCCGTTGGTCCGACTGGCCCTAAAGGAGATAAGGGTGATATTGGCCCTACCGGTGCAAAGGGTGCTACGGGAGCAACTGGTGCTAAAGGTGCAACCGGCTCTAAAGGAGATAAGGGTGATATTGGTCCTCAAGGGCCGCAAGGGGTCGAGGGAGATCAAGGTGAGATTGGTCCTGTTGGTCCTAAGGGCGATACGGGTGACGTTGGTCCACAAGGGCCTAAAGGCGATAAGGGCGATAAAGGCGATACCGGAGATCAAGGCCCCATTGGTCCGATTGGTCCGATTGGTATAACTGGGGCTACGGGTGCAACTGGTGGTACTGGGCCCCAAGGTCCGATCGGCATGACAGGGGCGACACCAGAGATTGGTCCAAGCGGAACGTGGGTAATAAATGGTGTCGATACAGTTAAGCCTGCGACTCAGGTAACAAAGTTATTTGAGGGCGAAGGTAATGGGACGATTACTACATTTTCCATGCCCGAACAGGCAACCGCTGCTTATTATGTTTTGATGAAGGGCACGGATGATCACGGGACGATTTTATCGCCTGAAGAGTTCTCAATTTCTAATCAGGCTCTAACTTTTCCCGTAGCACCTACTTATGGAACTCAGTTTGTTCTTGTCTATGCGGTAGGGGATAACGGCTTGGTTGGCGATTATGTTTTACGTGGAGACTTGTCTTTACTAGTGCATAAGGCTGGGGATGAGATGCAGGGACCGCTTTACGCTCATGGGGATGCTGTTGACGATTTACAGCTTACGCCATTACGGCAAGTCTTGCAGCTTATTTCGGATCTCTCTGTGCGACCAGAGGAGTTATTCCAGGGCTTCGTCTGCACTTCAAGCCGCCCGCCTGCTACGGACGTTAGAGAAGGGAATTTATGGTACGAGCATGAAGCAATGGGTGAACCGCCAATCAATTTCCCTTGGCAGGTCCATACTGCAGACGCAGCTGGTAATTGGTCAAGCACCACTACTCCTTATACGCCGACGATTATGCATCTTTGGGAGAACACTAATCGACCGAGTGATTCCGAACCTTTACTGACGCCTATTGATACGGGGATGACTTCTAATGCTGCTATTAGCGACGTTGCGGTTAGTTTGGATGGAACGTACTATGCGTTTGCCATATCAAACGTAACTGGCCTTAAAGTGTACAAACGCGTAGATGATACATTTACAGAAATAACAGGCATTGAGTCACTAAGTAGCAATGGTCTATCGGTGGCCTTCTCTCCTGATGGCGCATATTTGGCAGTAGGCCATGATAATCACTCATACGTCACAGTGTTTAAGCGCTCAGGTGACACTTTTACAAAAATAGATGATATTGAAGATTTACCTGGTAGTGGTCGTGGTGTAGCCTTTTCTCCGGATAGCTTATATTTAGCGTGTGGGCATAGTACTTCACCGTTTTTAACTATTTACAAGCGCTCAGGTGATACGTTTACCAAATTAGATGGCATCGAGAACCTGGCTAATTATGGCAATTCTACTACATTTTCTCCTGATGGCACTTATTTGGCGTGTACTCATGCTAGTGCTCCATATTTGACCGTTTATAAACGAAGCGGAGACGCCTTTATGACGCTTTCTGGAATAGATGCTTTACCTGGTACTGGCTACAGCGCATCCTTTTCTCCTAACGGAACATATTTGGCAGTAGGCCATTCTATTTCCCCTTTTCTCACTATTTACAAGCGCTCTGGAGATACGTTTACTAAATTACAAGGGATAGAAAATTTATCTGGCTTGTGTCGTAATACGGCTTTTTCTTCGGATGGCTCATATTTAGCTTGCGGGCATGATGCTGCTCCATTCTTGACATTGTATCAACATGCTGGTGATTCTTTCATTAAGCTAGAAGGAGCGTCGGACGTACTTACTTCTGAATTATATGGTGTCGCATGGAGTCCTGACGCCACAAATAAAGAATTAATAACCGGTGATCAGGTGGATCCTTATATCTCAGCCTTCAAAGTTAAGGCTTCCGAACCCACCGGCACTACCTGGATGTACATGGGTAACCATTGGGATCAGGTCGACTTCAATGGGACCGTCTTTGACGAAACGTATTTCGTGATGGTGGACGGTAAGCTAACGATTAAGCCTGGTTCTCTTAATGATGCTGCTGTGGCGGACAATGCGGATATTGAACAGAGTAAGATTAAAGGGTTAGTTACCGCGCTTACTGACCTAGATGAAGATATTTCGGCAGTTGATGGTCGGGTTACAGCGACTAATACAAACGTTACCGCTTTAACCGGTAGAGTGACGCTGGCTGAAAATGCTATTACCGACACCGCCAATCGAATCACACCCATAGAAACTGATTTGACGATCGCTAAGATGGATATTTCCGATCTAAAGCAAGACGACGATGATCTTATATCTCGGGTTGATGCAACAGAAGGCAACGTCTCTAACTTACAAGGCCGAGTAATAACTGCAGAAGGCAATATCACCAGCGTCACCACCAAAGCCAATACCAATGCTTCGGCCGTAGCCTCTTTGGATAGCCGTCTTGATTCGGCGGAAGCTAATGTCTCAGCGTTATCTAGTAATGTCACCTCTTTATCCAGAACTGTAAGTGACATGTCTACTACTGTTTCTGAGAATGATCGAGCCGTAGCTCAGCTTAAAACCGATGTAACGACGGTTAAATCGAACGTGTCTGATTTGACTACGAGGGTGAGTGCGGCTGAAAATACGGTTACGAGTCTTACAGAGAACGTTAATGAGTTTAATACTGACATTTCTGATCTTGAGAGTGACATCTCAAATGTTGACGATCGAGTCACTACGACTAATAGCAATGTAACCGCCTTGACGGGAAGAGTTACAACTGCGGAAAGTGATATTTCTGGTCTTAAATCAGCCGATACGGCATTGTCTACAAGAATGAGTACTGCTGAAAGTTCTTTGTCAACTGCTAAAACCGACATAACGAATCTCAAATCGGCTGATACTGCTCTTACATCTCGGGTTACAACAGCAGAAGGCGATATTCAGAATCTTGACGGTAATGTCATATCCCTTGGCAATAACAAGATGGATAAATCTGGTGGTACATTCACAGGCAAGGTTGTAGCAACCCCTCAATCCCCATTTACAACCGCCCAAGTAGGGAATATGATTATCTCAACCACTGATCCTGGCGAAGGAGTTAATATTGGGGTGGCTGGTACCGTCTATTACTTCATCCAACCGGAGGTGTAAGTCATGTCTAAATTGTACGTGCCAAACACGAATGGGAATCTTACCCTAATGGGCGAAAGTAAGGATGGGGTGTTTGAGAAACTTGAGGGGGTGGAAGCGTTGCCTAACAGTGGTAACAGAGTATCCTTCTCTCCTGATAGTTTATATTTGGCCGCTGGGCTCGTTGGTTTTCCATATTTTACTGTCTATAAAAGATATGGAGACACTTTCATTAAATTACTACAAGGAATAGAATCTTTAGGTGATACTGCCGGAGTCTCGTTTTCTCCTGATGGTTTATATTTAGCGTGTGCACATAATGGCGCTCCATATTTAACTATCTATAAGAGAAGTGGAGATGCATTTACCGAGCTTTCTGGTATAGCAGCTTTACCTAGTACTGGTCGAGGAGTCTCTTTCTCTCCCGACGGTTTATATTTGGCCGTTGGGCATGGTGGTACTCCATTCTTAACCATTTACAAGCGCTCAGGAGATACTTTCACTAAGCTACAAGGGATAGGGGCTCTTCCTACTGGTCGTTCTTGTTCCTTCTCTCCCGACGGTTTGTATTTAGCTTGTGGTCATAGTGCCGCTCCATATCTCACCATCTACAAGAGAAGTGGAGATGCATTTACCAAGCTTTCTGGTATAGCAGCTTTGCCTGGTGTTGGATACGGAGTACCCTTTTCTCCGGATAGCTTATATTTAGCGTGTGGGCATAGTATTTCACCGTTTTTAACCATTTATAAACGAAGTGGAGACGCGTTCGCCAAGCTTTCTGGAATAGACGCTTTACCTGGTACTGGCTATGGAGTATCCTTCTCTCCTGATGGAAGACATTTAGCATGCGGACATAGTAATTCTCCATTTGTAACTATTTATAAACGATCAGCTGACACGTTCGCTAAGCTTTCTGGGATAGAAGCGTTACCTAACACAGGACAAAGCGTGTTCTTCTCTCCTGATGGAGCATACCTAGCTTGTGCTCATAGTGTTTCTCCATATTTAACCATCTTCAAATTCACTTAATACTAACTAGCTCAAGGAGGTATCCTTATGCCCATGCCTGTAGCTACAAGAATGGAATTGGAACGAGTACCAAATGAGTTGAGCGCAATCAATATTTCTAATACCGCAAGCTGGTCTCCAGATGGACAGTATTTAGCACTGGGGAACATTACTAATGCTCCTTTTATAAAAGTATATAAACGAGAAGGAAATGACTTTCTTCAAATTTCAACCATTGATGCGTTAGTAGGCGCCTGTAATGGTTTGGCCTTCTCTCCTGATAGTTTATATTTGGCATGCGGATGTTCTGGTAACCAATCTCTTACTATTTACAAACGATCAGGAGATACATTTACGACATTACAAGGGATAGATCAACCCTCTGATAATGCGGTTCGCGCGGTAGCATTTTCCCCTGATGGTTTATATCTAGCCGTAGCACATTTAGTAGCGCCGTACGCAACAGTTTATAAGCGCTCAGGAGATATTTTTACTAAATTACAAAATGTAGAACTAACCGTTACTGGTAATTGCTATGGGTGTTCCTGGTCTCCAGACGGTCTATATTTAGCCTATGCGCACAACTCATCGCCGTACATGACTGTTTTTAAACGATCTGAAGATACGTTTACTAAAATACAAGGAATAGAAGCGTTAGCTGGTTATAGTACAGACGTATCCTTCTCTCCAGATGGGTTATATTTGGCTTGTGCACATAATAACGCGCCTTATATAACTATTTATAAACGTTCGGGCGACGCTTTTACGAAATTGAATGCTATTGATTATTCAACATCTAATGGCGCACAAAAATGTTCCTGGTCTCCTGATGGTCTATATTTAGCTTTTACGTGGATTGGTGGAGATTCGATAGTAATTTTTAAACACGTAGAAGATTCATTTACTAAACTCATATCAGTAGATGCAGGAGGAGTATTAACTACTGGTACTGATTGCTCATTCTCTCCAGATGGTAAATATCTAGCTTACTGTTCATCCTCAGCTACCCCCTACTTCACCCTATTCGAAATAGATTACGAAACTGACTCCTTCATAAAGTATGGAGTTGACCCATTACCTAGCAGCGGAAACGGCGTAGCATATTCTCCGGACAGTCAATATTTGGCATGTGCGCACGCTAACGCTCCATATTTGACCATCTTAAAAAAAGGCGTTGGCGATGCATATTATCGATTACCAATACTTAATGCTGCAAATAGACCAACATCCACCGCCTATGCCGCAGGATGGAGTAGTGATGGAGTATATTTGGCCGTTGGACATTCTAATGCTCCATATATTGCTATATATAAACGAGATGGAGATGTGTTTACTAAGTTAGAAAGCGTAGATGCCTTAGCGGGCGCCGGTCGTTCCTGTTCCTTCTCTTCTGATGGTTTATACCTAGCTGTTGGACATAGTGTTGGCGTTCCATATGTAACCATTTACAAACGATCAGGTGATACGTTTACCACGTTTTCTGGAATAGAGATATTTACTAAAGCTCCTTGTTACTCGGTATCTTTCTCTCCTGATGGTTTATATTTAGCGTGTGCGCATAATGGCGCTCCATTTTTAACCATCTATAAACGAAGTGGAGACACGTTTACAAAGCTTTCTGGTATAGAGGCATTGCCTGGCGCCGGCAACGATTTCTCTTTCTCTCCTGATGGTATATATTTAGCTTGCGGTCATAGTGGTTCTCCATATTTAACTATCTATAAGAGAAGTGGAGATGCATTTACTAAGTTGGCTGTTTCAGCAGAGGGAGTGGTATCTGGTTTATCCTGGTCGAGCAACGGTAAGTATCTGATTTATTTACTAAGTGCGATGTGGCAAAAACGTGTAGCGTTAAGAGATGGAGATAAGTTTACTACTATTACCTCTCTGTCCCAATCAGCGAACGTTACAGGAGTAGTAAACAAGGTAGATATCTCTCCTGATGGTAAATCTGTTGCTATAGTTCATAATACTGCCCCCGGTCTCGTTCTTTTTAAAGCTACCTATCCTGAACTAGAAAGGAAAGTCTACGTTACTAACCCCACTACAAACCTCTCCATCCTACCAAGGAAAATTTATGTAGCAGATGAGAATGGGCTGAGTAAATTGGTAATGGAGCAGAAGAAACAGGTATTGACGGTGACCGCATTGGAAGGAACTATTTCGGAACAGCCTGCTGGAATACCACTTAGTATTTCATATACTACTGATGGAGTATATTTAGCGTGTCCTATTGATAATTCCCGATTTCTCAATATTTACAAACGCTCAGGCGATACTTTTACCAAGCTTTCTGGGATAGAGGATTTACCTAATACTGGCAGCGCAGTCGTTTTCTCTCCCAATGACTTATATTTAGCGTGTACGCATGCTAGTTCTCCATCCTTAACTGTCTATAAGAAAAGCGGTGACACGTTCACTAAGCTTTCTGGCATACCAACTTTACTTAGTAATGGCGGTTGTTCCTTTTCTCCAGACGGTTTATATTTAGCTTGTGCGCATAGTGGTTCTCCATTCTTAACTATTTACAAGCGCTCAGGTGATACGTTTACTAAGCTTTCTGGTATAGCAGCTTTAACTTATACTGGTTACAGTACATCTTTTTCTCCCGATGGCTTATATTTAGCGTGTGGACATGCTAATTCTCCATTTTTAACCATCTATAAACGAAGTGGAGACACGTTTACAAAGCTTTCTGGGATAGAGGCTTTACCTGGTATTGGTCGTTCTTGTCCCTTCTCTCCAGATGGGTTATATTTGGCTTGTGCACATAATAACGCGCCTTATATAACTATTTATAAACGTTCGGGCGACGCTTTTACGAAGCTTCCACCGGTTGAGGCTTTATCTGGTACAGGCTATGACGTTTCCTTTTCTCCTGATGGCTTATATTTGGCCGTTGGGCATGGTGGTACTCCATTCTTAACCATTTACAAGCGCTCAGGAGATACTTTCACTAAGCTACAAGGGATAGGGGCTCTTCCTACTGGTCGTTCTTGTTCCTTCTCTCCCGACGGTTTGTATTTAGCTTGTGGTCATAGTGCCGCTCCATATCTCACCATCTACAAAACCTCTTACGAATACGTCTAAAGGAGGTGTATTCTTAGTATGCGCACCACATTCCCAGAAATTAACCCCGTGACTAAGAAAATTAACCCAAAATTCCATGAGGATGCATCAGGCGCCATTAATGTTGCGGACGAACACTTTTTCCCTGACGTCCAAAATAGAGACATCTACTTCTCAACCCGAAGTTCTGAGCTTTATGACGGGTTATATGTCGTCATGGGCGACGAATTACAGGAGTACCATAATGGTGCCTGGCGAGACGTCTCTACCATGGTTAGAGGTCCTAGGGGGGACCAAGGGATTCAAGGGCCCCAAGGACTTAAAGGCGAACGAGGTCAACAGGGGCTGCAAGGTACGCCAGGTATAAATGGGGTAGATGGCGCGCAGGGTATCCAAGGCCCTCCTGGGGAAGCAAGTGCCTTAGACTTCATCCCTCGTGGTCGCTGGGTCGAAGGAACGCCTTATACCACACACGACCTCGTTATAAGCCCCTTCGATGGTAATACTTACCTCTCCTTAGTAGATTCTAATCTTATCCAACCAAGCCAGGATGGGACCAATTGGGGGCTTTGGGCGGTAAGTGGAGCTCAAGGGCCACAAGGTAATCCTGGTATCCAAGGTCCAGAAGGTCGTATTGGCCCTCCTGGAATTCCGGGGCAAGTTGGAATGCCGGCACTTTCTAAAACCTTGAATTACGACGAGGCTATTGTTCTTGCAGATCATACGACAATGATTGATGGGCGATATGTATTCCCTAGGCTTCCCGACCCTATAACGGGCATCAACGCCTTATATGGACCGGATGTAACAATCGGTCCTGATCAGCATGGGGTTGTGATTATTTCTGCCCAATACTCTTCAACTAAGGCGGGGGCATGGGGTGTATTTAGAGTCTTTATTGACGGTGTACGGCTAGGAATGGAGCGTAGCCCCTTTAACTACCCAGACTTTTATACTCCTAATTTTGGTCCCTTTGAGGTGCATCCAGGGAATAAAATCCATTTTTATCTTGGCGATGGCGATTTAGAGAATGTCCACGACATTCAAGAAGCGTTCATGCGCTTTATCCCATTTTTCGAAAACCCCGACACCCTAACCCAAATCACAAGCGAGCTGCAAACTGACATTAACACCTTAACCCAAAATGATATCGGTCAGGATAACGATATCTCTTATTTACTGCAGCACATGACTTTGGCCGAACAAGCGATATCCGCTCAAAGCCAAGCAATTGCCTTGAATACAACGGATATTCAGACGACCGACACCAACGTTAAGCAGGCAATGAGCGATCATATTGCAACGGATTACGCCTGGTTTAACTCCATTTGGACGACTCTTAACGCTCGGATCACAGAGCAAGAGCGGCAGATCGACGCCCTAGTCACCGTTACTCAAAGTAAGAAGCTTGATGATACTCAAAAGCAAGATATTGAGGAGCTATCGACTTCTGCTTTAGGCTGGACGGTTCCCGATGGCTTAGGTGGGAAGATAACGGGTAAGGGCGGCAGTTATCTTTTAGTAGGTACGGGTCAAGTCTGGATCAATGGTGCGGAGCCTCCGGTCTACAATAACGTAGGCATCCCCTTAGCCATTACGGCGCCATCTTTAAGCGAGATCATCCAACCAGGGGACGTCATTACCAGTAAGGACATGATTGAGTTATATTTTACACCTTATGTAGCAGTTTAAGGGTAGCAAGCGTCTTTTGACGTAGCTATATTTTCTAAGTGGTAAACTGAAAGCCTTAAGAAAGGGGCGGATGAAATGAGTACGATCGAATACTTGAGAGCACAACTGGCAGTAATGGAGGAACGGGCGCCGGGTAATACCAAAGCCATTAAGGAGATGGAGAGAATTCTGGCTACGGGCGATGAGACCAAGATCAAGTTTGCAAGTCAATGCTTCGATGAAGCGCATAATGTCGGCATCTTGCATCTGATGGACCCGCGGCACTTGACGGTAGAGGGCCATAAGTCTTTGCAAAACGACTTCGAACGCACCAATGAATTAGCCGGTTATATTCGGTTGATGAAAGAGGCCACTCCTCGGCCAGTAGAGGCGATCAAGGTGGCCGAAGCCGTCTTGAAAAGTGCGAATGACGCGGCCATCAAGTATACCACCCAAAAGTTGGGCGAAGCTCATAACATGGGCACGCTCAATCGTGTTGATCCGCGACACCTCACCCCCGAGGGCAATGCTGCGCTCAAAGCCGAATTCGAAGGGTAGAAGTAGACGACTGATTCTTAGAAGGTAGAAAATAATGAGGAGGGCTATGATATGCGACAGATGTTAAAAACTATATTTGCCGGGCCTAAAGATGTCATAGCCCTTATCATTGTAATGGCATATGCGATTGCCTTCCTCTTAATTACCCTTGTACCAGGCGTCGAATTCAACGAGGTTATTTGGCGGCATTATAAGGAGATAACTCTTATGGTGGTAGGGTTTTACTTTGGAGGACGGACTGGAGCAAAGGGTACAGATGAAAAGGGGGGAAATTAAATGAGAGTAACAGGGATAACCTTAGTTTGTCCCTTCTGTGATAAAGAGTGTACGGATGTGGAAAGTGGGGCCCGTTTCGACATGCGTACATTCGACGACCGTCGCCGTTACCATGCGGATTGCCCATACTGTGGTAAACCCTTCCGTGCCATTATGTGTAACCGTATGGAAGTTGAGCGAGAGAAGAAGGTTATGAAGGCTAAGCCTGATAACCGCTGCCGCTTCTGTAGTAATACCGACTGTGAGTGGTGCGGAGAAGACTGTTATAATTGGGAGGGGTGAATTCCTTGGGTAAGGATATTTTGGCCCATTACGGGGTTAAAGGCATGAAGTGGGGCGTGAGAAAGGATAAACTTAGTATTTCTAGAGGAATGAGAGCTATTACAAATAAAACATTCCGAGCTATCAAATACGATCCTTTTTTGCGGCTGGCTGGAATGAAAATTTCTACTGCCAAAGATGCGTCTAGCTATATAGATTCACGACGAGGAATACCAATGGATCTTATAAGCATTAAATGGAACAATAATCCCGCCACAGTAAATAATCGAATTAGTCTCGGCCAACGCTATATTAATTCTATGAATAAACTAGTACGTGCTCAATTCGGATTGTTAAAACCTCTGGGTTTAGAACTTGAAACGCCTTCTTATGTTAGCGACTGGATTAATACAAGAACTGGTGCAACAGGACAGATTGGTTATGTTACTTTGGCTAGAAGACGACGTGAAAAAAAATAAATTCATACTTCGCGATCAAAAACACTCTATTTTCTGGCTCTATACGTTCGCGCATAAAACATACGTTATTATGAAAAGGAGTGATTAAAATGATGATCAGAAAAGAACGGTTAACAATAGTCGACTGCGTAGCTAAGAAGGAAGAGCTTAATAAGGAATTAAGAGGAGAGCTCAACCGTAAAAGCATGCAGCGAGCTGACGAAGCTAGATCTTTTTGGAATGATTTATTCACCACCATGAGGACGGAGGCATAGCCTCTATCCTTTTGCATATTCTCGCGTAAAACATGGTATTAGATGAGAAGGAAGATACTTGATTATTATCTAGAATAATAATTGAATAAATGGTGAAAGTCCATACCAAAAATTGATAACATATCGAGAGATATTGCTGAAGATGAGGTGCAGGTCCTTTTTACAAATATTTTATTTTTTCTTAAAAATTCCCCGGGTAGAAAATTCGTAAAAACATTGGATTGGGGGGGGGTTGTTAATGTCTATTGAAGCAGGAAGAGAATTCATTTTAGCCCATTCGGATTTATATTTGAAGCACGCCAAGAAAAAGACGAGCGATCGTGGTGTTGGTAAAATTAATAAGTCTGCTACTTCTCAAGGATCAAAGCCGGTTGGTAAAAAGAAGCCACTTAAAAACAAACCAACGGAGCGACAAGTAAAGCCAAAACAAAAAGGAGACTCTTCTACATCTCCTGGTTGGGACGAATCGAAAGTTAAACGAGATGCCAGAGGTCAATTCGCAGCCCAGAGCGAGCAAGCTCAAATCGATGCTATTATGAATAGTGAGATGACGGACGAGGAGAAACTTGCAGCGATCAATGAGTTAATTGCTGAAAAAGAGGCCAATTATAATGAGGCAGAGTATCGTAGTCTGGATGAATTGCCTAAGCGGCCGATTCAAACATTCAAAGAGGTATTAGAGACGTCTCATTTCGAATACACAGACTGGGAAGATCCAAATCAGCGGATTGGTAATTGCGCTTTTTCCACTTTCGCTTATGAATTACAACGACGAGGCTATAATGTAGAAGCTAAGACGTTGGAAAATGCCATGGGTAGTAATATCGATATCCGCTCGGTCCAATATTGGGAAAATCTTAGAAGTCCAGAAATGGATCAAGAAGTTCTTTCTAAATATGCAAATAAGCCTACTACTTATGACATGTACAGTAGTACACCCGTTGATAGTCGAACTTTCAGAACTCCGGACGAACTCGTTAATTATATTAATACCAATCCTAAAAACTTTCCTCCTAAAAGTCGCGGTATGATGGAGATTACGGGGCATGTTTATAACTATGAAGTAAGCCCGGAAGGAAAGTTATATTTTATCGATGGGCAGCGAGGAGGCCTTTATGGTCAAGGTCAACTAGGTACTAATCAATTCACCGAACAAGCATTCAACAGTGAATTCTTTACTATAACTCGTACGGACGATAAAGAGATTAATCCAAAATATCTCGATCTGGTGCGAGAGGCAGATGACTCACTAAATGCTCTATATTACGAGCGTGCCCAATTACAAAGCGGCGGTCGCAGCGATATCCCTGGACTTGATCAATACTACGAAGAGATTGTTGAGGATATTTTGGACAATCTTGAGAGAAGGAGGTAAATACTATGGACTTGCAGCAAGCAATCAAGATCGCGAAAGTAAATTACCCATTTGCTAAGTTTTTAAATTATGCTTATCATGTTGGAAAATTTTACGCCCTAGTATTTACCCAAGAAAAGCTTGATGGGGATATTATTGGTGGACGGATGATTGTTGTTAATCAAAGTACAAGCAAACATGATGTGGTACCAGTAAGACCCCAAACAATTGAGGCGCTTCAGAAGAAAGGGAAACTAGTTAAAGTATATTCTAGCGCCCTAGAACTCCTCGCGTAAAAAACAATCCCTATAATGAAAGGGGTTGATAATAATGACAATTAATGGTGAGGTTATCAGGCTGCATGAGAATGGTAAGAGTAAGAAGGAAATCATGAAACAGCTTGGACTATCGGCGTATATTGTGAATTGCATATTAACCATGCATGAATGCGATAACGCATTAAAGGGAGAGGCATAGCCTCTTACCTTTTCTCAATTTATATTTAGAAAGGAGCGACTGTTATGGACGAAAAGACTAAAGCTAAAATTGAGGAACTGTTGAAAAGTGAGGACATTGATCTGGAGGCATACCTCAAAGAACACGAAGGGGGTAATGATGAATGAGTAACTCCAAAATGGTAGTCTATACTAAACTCTCCCCACATTGTACTAAGCCCCGCAATGATCGAATCCGCAAAATCACGATCCACCATGCGGCGGGCAATCTCTCAATCGAAACAACCGGCCAAGTCTTCCAAGTGGCAGAGTCTAGCGCCAACTATGGCGTGGGTACGGATGGGAGAGTGGCACTATATGTAGATGAGGCTAACCGGGCATGGACGAGCTCAAATAAGGCTAATGACAACCAAGCGGTTACGATCGAAGTCTCTAATGATGGTGGTGCTCCCAATTGGCACGTATCAGACAAAGCAATTCAGCGTACCATTGAACTTTGCTTTGATATTTGTCAACGCAATGGCATTAGGTCTCTCAATTACACGGGAGATGAGACCGGAAATTTGACGACTCATGACATGTTCAAAGCGACCACTTGTCCTGGTCCATATTTGAAAAGTAGAATGGCGTCTATCGCCGAGGAGGTTAATAAGATGATCGATAAAGCAAATCAGCCCATTGGTACCGGTGATAATCCATCTGCCTGGGCTAAACCTGCTACGGAATGGTGCAAGACATATGGGATATTTAAGGGGGATGGTAAGGGTAACTATGGTTGGCAGGAACCCATTACTCGGGAAGCCCTGGCTCAAACTCTTTATAATTTCTGGATGATGTGCGATAGTGCATTTGAGAGGATGAGGTAACGCGGCATAATCATCCCTTAGAATGAAAGGAGTGATTGAGATGGTAGGTCTTAGAAAATTGATGCCTAAAAAGGTGGCGTCAGATTTGATTTATTATCGTCAGTTATTGGATTTTTATAGCGAAAACGAAGATCATATTGATATTTGTATAGCGCTACAAGATGCAATAACTTGGGGAGAAAGAAGTGATACTGATGCCGATCTTTGTAGTGGCGGAGAAGCAACTAGACGATATTACCGAGCAGTCATGAAACTTACACAATTAGGAATTGAGGCATAGCCTCTTTCCTTTTCTCCTATATTTAAGGGCGGAGCCACCACGCATCTCAAACATACTATAGTATGAGGAGGTGATTAAGATGGCACGCAAACAGGGATTTTTCGGAATTATGTTTGACCTATTTATGACCATTATAACAGGGGGAGCGTGGCTCATCTGGGTTCTAATCCGGTACTTACGTACTAGGTAGAATCAGGGGAGACATACGCTCTTCCCTGTTATGGGCGGCTTAATCATGCCTTAAAAATTTTTCTCGAGTGGGGTACGAAGGTACGGACGCAGCTTAAACATGGGTTAGAATGAAAGGAGTGATTGAGATGTTGATCTTACAAAAACTCATAAAACAAAAAGAAGAGAGAACTAGACTTAGGTCTCAAATTACAAAGTTGAAAAAAGAAGGAGCATTGACAAAATTAGAGTACAACTTGTTATGGGATTTAACCAGCGAACAAGCATGGAAACTTAAATTATGTCAGTATTATCTTACTCAACAAAATAATTGGAGAGCGGAGGCATAGCCTCTTCTCTTTTCCGCGACATTTACAAGGCTTAGAATGAAAGGAGTGATTGAGATGCAAGAAACGACATTAGAACGCATTGTATCAAACATTGATAATGTGATCGTAACTGCTGAAGAATTAAAACAAAAGATAATTCATACTGCTATTACGAAACATGAAATCGATGTTGAAAGGCGGAGAATGTGGTTATATTTGACTCACATCAAACTTCACACCGATAGAGACGAGGAGGCATAGCCTCTTCTCTTTTCGAATTTTCCCCCTTTTTAAATTTTTTCGCGATATTTACACGGCATTTAATGAAAGGAGTGATCTAAATGATTACTAGATTTAAACGAGATTTTACAAACGTGAAACGAGCGTTAGAGGAGAAGTTTAATAGAAACCTGCCAACATGGTTGGTGTTAATCTATTATATTCCCGCAGCGCTCATCATGCTGGTAACAATGCCGATTTGGATTTGGTATGTGGTATGGGTCTACTTTAGGACGAAGAGGATGTTTAATATCTTTTGCATGGAAATGGATAAAGCCATGAGTGAAGAGATAGAGGCATAGCCTCTTCTCTTTTCCGCGACATTTACAAGGCTTTTAATGAAAGGAGTGATTGAGATGAAACTATTGTTAAAAGGGTTGTTATTTTTAGTACCTGCAAGCTTACTCGTGCTTCTCAGAATCCAAACTAAAAAGGATAAGGAGGAAATGAGAATTATGGAAGAACAAACGGCAGAGATTCAAAGACAAACAGACCGCTTAATAGAGAGTCATAAATTAAATCGAGCACTATTAGATAAAGAGATCAAAGACAACGAGAAGTTGTTAGCAGAATTGGGCGTAACGCCTAAGAAGAAACGTCACCTATATTTGGTGAAGTAAGAGATAGAGGCATAGCCTCTTCTTTTTATTTTTTAAAAAAGAGAGGTGACACTTATGAGTAGAGACCGTACTTGCGTTTCTTGTGGAAAGGCCCTCCGAATTGGCGAATTCGCCTATAATCAAATAGCCTGTTGGAGCTGCTTCGAACGCTATGTTATGGAGCAACTTATCCCTAAGCACGATATTCCGGAAGAAAGGAAGGTTATTAAGTTCATGCTGGACGTGACTAAGGAGACGTATGGGCTATGGGGAAGGCCGTCTAATATTGAGTATAAAAATATTAAGTTTGATAAGGAGGAATAAAAATGATGCTGAATATGTTTGATAGAGTCGTATTACCAGAAGAAGTGCCGCTCATAGTTCAAGGCGTTATATCTCTACGTACTAATAGATATCAAACCGAACATCCTGATTGGGATTGGGAGCGTTGTTTTCTTACGGCACATGAAGACATGAGCAATCTGACGGCTCTGATGAGGAAATTGCAGATTTGTATCAGGAGGTGATGTTTGATGACAATAAAAGCATATCAGCGGGGCCACGCAGTGCATTTTGATGAAATGGATCAAGCATGGCGTTATGCCGATACAAATGAGTTGTGTGACGGAATGCGGCCATGCGTTCGTTGTGGTAAATCACCTACAAAAGAAGGTTACGATGCATGTCTTGGGCATATTGAAGGGGTTCGAAGTGCTTGTTGTGGGCACGGGGTAGAAAAATCATACATTGTAGTTCAAACGCCCATCGTCCAATAAACACACCATAAGATGAGAAGTTATATTTAGAAAGGAGAGGTGAGTATGAAACTATTTAAACGGAGAGATAGACGTACACCGCTTGAAAAGGAGATTGACGCGCTCGTCAAAGATTTAGGAAATACTGCATTCGAAGATAAGGAGTATGCTACGAAAGTCGAACAACTTGGGAAACTGATGGACATTCAGAAAAAGAAGAAAGTCCGTATTAGCCCCGATACAGTTGCGATTATCATAGCGAACTTAGCTGGAATCGTATTGATCCTTGGGTACGAACGAGCACATGTGATCACGACGAAGGCGCTGGGGTTTATCATCAAAGGGAGAATTTAGAGGCATAGCCTCTTCTCCTTTGCCCAAATAGAAAGGAATGATATTTATGACTGAGTTTAGACAAAAATACTTCGTCATACCATGTATCGTTTGTGAGAAGGCGTTTATAACGGAGGACGTTAATCTCTTAGATGGTAGGCCTACCTGGTGCTCTAAAGAATGCCATGATGAGTGGAAAGCCGAACAGCAAAAACAAAAGGAGGAAACCAAATGAAACTCAATGTCCCGGAAATGATCATGAATTATGTCCTTAAAAAGGGTTTAATTGGCGAATTCGACAACATCACCATGGGCGTAAACGACGACAACCGACATATTTCAATCTCTATTGATCGGCTCGTGCTGAAGGTGGATAAAGACCCATCAATAAAAGCTTTGGAGGTGGTGACAAATGGGCAGACTCCTACAACTGGAAAGACTGTGTGATGTCTGTGGGGAAAAATTCCAGGTGGATGAAATTCGTAAAACTAAACGGAAAACTTTAGACCTTGATGGTTCTATTGAACAAGGCGATGAAGAGTGGGTCTGCGACCATTGTATGGAGATCAGGCATGCGATATTTAACTTCTTTGGGGTAAAAACAGGCGCAAATGGTACGGACGTATAAAAAAAAACACAGCCTTGTGAACTTTTATAAGGAGGAGGCATAGTCTCTTTCTTTTTCCTTTGGTCGCGCAAAAAACACCTCCTTTAATGAGAAGGTATAATAATTTTTAAGGAGGTATTATCATGACTATCGGTGAAAAGGTTATTGCTGTACTTTTGGGGGTTAGTGCCGCACTTAATGTTGCGGGGCATATCGCCAAAAGGCGGCAACACGAGGAGCTAATGGGAGTGTTTAATAACTTGGAATTCAAAGTTATTGAACGAGTATCAAAGGTACAGGGGGCATAGCCTCCTACCTTTTCCAAATAGAAAGGAGTATTAAAATGGAACCGAATATTGTTTTGATTATTCTCGCCATCGTAGGCGTAATGTTTGTCCTTACTATTAGTGGCGGCGTGGTGGTTGGTATATACATGCTTGCTACTCGTAAAGAACGAGCTCGTAAAAAGGCGGAAAAAGCCAACCAAGAAACAGCTAATACAGAAGAAATAGAGGAAGATGATAATTGAGTCGCGGAAAAATCGCACCTTAGTATGAGATAGATACGAAAGGAGCGATTGAAATGTTATATTTTGGAGGTGTAATGATTCTGTTAGGAGCGTTTGTTATAGCAACTAAAGTGATCGATATGTTATTCAAAGACGCATTCAAATGGCTCAAGCAAGTAACTAAGAAATAAGGAAGAGGCATAGCCTCTATCCTTTTTCTATATTTTAAAGGAGGTGAACTAGATGGTCCAAGTCATTGATGAGGTACTGCAGAAGATCAGGAAACTCGACCAAGATATCCGAACTTCCAAAACCATGATTCAAGGCTATGAGAAGCAACTCGAAAAACAGGAAAAGGATAAAGAAAGGGAGGGCCATAAAATGCAACAAATTATCGCTCAGCTCGACGTCGCTATGGAGAAGATTAATGCAGAAATAGCTCGGTCTAAGACGATTATTCGGGGTTACGAGGAGAATATTCAACGAATGCAAGAAGAAAAGAAGCAACTTGTCCGAGCTATCAAGGCGTTCAACGAGATGCCGAAAATTGATGAGGAGGTAGACTAATGACTGCACTTGAAAGCATGTTCGATGGTTATGAGCAGCAGGAGATCGAGAAAATCATTGACTCGCTCGATCCGGATAATACCATGACCGATAAAGAAAGGGGGTTAATTATCGGTTATATGTTGGGTCAATGGGGCGTGTTGGCTGGTGTTATTGTCCAAGAGAACGAGGATGCGACGGAACTGGATCTTGACTTCGAATTCCAGAAATTCTTACTGCAAGTGAAGGAGATGATGATCAATTAAGGGGGAGCTGTTAACTGATATTTGAAAGGAGCACACATATGAATGCGGTAATGAAATTCTTACTCGCCGGGAGACAAACAGTTATTAAGAACGGACCCATGATTTTGACTGTGCTTGGCGGCTTAGGTGTTGTTGGTACTGGGATTACCACTTATCAAGCCACGCTTAAAGCCGTTAATATTGTGAATCAAACCGAATTCGAAAATCAGCGCCAACTTACGAAAAAAGAAGTTATGCGCCTTTGCTGGCCGATATTTATCCCGCCTATTGTAACGGGGGCCGCGGCTATAACCTGCATATTTGGCGCCAACACCATTAACCATAAGCGACTCGCTACAATTGCCGGGTTATATTCTGCTAGTGAGGTGGCGCTTAAGGAGTTCAAGAACAAAGCAGTTGAGGTGGTCGGCGAGAAAAAGGTCAAACAGATTAAGGATGAGATGGCCAAGGATTTAATTGAGAAGAAAGACTTTGATGATAGTTTAGTCGTTAAAACTTTGCGCGGTGATGTTTTGTGCTATGACAAATACAGCGGCCGACCATTTTATTCCGATCCAGATTATATTCGGAAAGTTGGTCTTGATTTAAGAGATCGCCAACATAATCATGACTATGTTCAACTTAATGACTTCTACGACGCCTTAGGTTTGGATTATGTCAAAGAAGGTTGGAATCTCGGGTGGAGCAATGTCTTTGATCATGGTGCAATCGAACTTGACTTTTCAAGCCAATTAACTGCGAAGAATGAACCGTGTTTAGTAGTCGACTTTCGTGACGGTCCTTTCGCCCTACCACAGTGCGAGTTCTATTAAACAAACTAAGGCTCCCCTGGGGATACGTGCACGCTTCAGGGGAGCGTTATATTTGAAAGGAGAATGAAAGATGAGTAAAGAAAAAGAATTCCTCTATCTGTGTGACCCGAGCAAGGCTCTAAATTGTAAAAAGACTATGTGTTTTATCAAAGGCGGACCGTGCGATGCGACAATTAACCCAGAAGAAGCCGTCATTGTATGTGGACATCTGGTGAAAATGGAGCTTCATCCGGCTGATATTTCCTATGTACTGATACGGATGGAGGCGGTGTAAAGTACGAAATCGCAGTAAAAACATGCTCTATAATGAAAGGGAAACCTTAATTTGAAAGGAGACGATAAAAATGATGATGGAAAAGAAATCTATTGTGGAGACTGCGAAGACGGTTGGTAAAAGCAAGGTAGGTAAGATCGCGATTGGTGTACTCGGAGGCTTAGGCCTCTTGTATGTAGGCTATCGCAAGCTTGTCGGCAATGCGGAATACGAACTGGAACCGCAAGACGCCACATACGAGGACATTCCGGAAGCCACGGAAACGCCGCCGGCTGAAGTTGAGGAGTAACCGGCCAAGGGAGAACTTGTGCAATACGCATAGGTTCTCCCTTTTTCTTTATATTTAGAAAGGGGTAAAATAGAAAATGAATAAGAATCTTATTAAACATGAAGATGGTAACGAATTCATCGTAGCAGCACTGGATAATGACGTGGCCATCTACCATCGTCGTGGTGATATTTTTTATAAATTACCATCGTGGCAAGCAGAAAATAATTTGACTCTTTATGGTCAAGTTTATCGATTGTACATCGATTTTGCACCATATATTGTGATGATTCATCGTCATGGTGACAAGTTTTACTACCACAAACAATTAAGTATCAAAGAAGTAAAGATAAACCAACTTGCAGCTGCGGCCAAGCTTATTAAAAAGCATTGTACTGAAGAAGATTGTTGGTATAGGGATGAAGTTACCAACGAGAAGATTGATATTTGCCCTTTTCATAATCTTGAAAGTGACGACTGCACATTTACCCAGTTAGCCATAGATGACGAACCTAGATATCCAGAATTATGGGATATTTAGAAAGGAGGCATAACGCAGTATAAACACGCCCTTATACGAGAAAGGAGGAATTGATATGAATCTTGGATTGATCAAAGGAGCATTGCATCTGGTGACAGACTTAAGTCTCGGTACAATGATTGGCAGAGCCATGGTTAGCATCTGTGGAGTGCATACTATGCGGAAGATTCCGAAAATAGCATGTATATTCACAGGTTCTATGGTAGCACTCGCCGTTCATAAGCCGGTACGAAAGGCTACGAATGAGCTTGTAGACTCTATTGTCGCAATTAAAGACGACGTTAAGAATCTGATCGAAGATAAAGAGGGGGAGGCATAGCCTCTCTCTTTTGTTTGTGAAAGGAGTGATATTTGATGGCCGAAGTACCGAACTTAAGGGATATGTACCCATCAAACTCTGTAAAGTCTAAGCAGGCCACGCTTCCTCCGTCTCCAGTGCAACCAGCAACTCGTCCACAAGTTAAAGCTGTTACCAAGGCGAAAGTGGTGAAAAAAGTGACGGGCCAAAAGTTACTCAGGGCCCTAATTGCCGATCCCGCAACAGATCTTAAGCAATTCCTGATTTGGGATGTGGTGGTTCCGAATCTTAAAATGGGCCTATCATCCGTCTTCCACTCTTTCACCGACGCCTTATTCGGCTACAAGCGTGTCGGCCCTCAACACCAACAAATAACGAGGATAGGAGGGCAAAGTTATGTCTCGAATCAGATGTCTGCTAACGCTAATATGTACCACTCTGCTGGTGGGTTTAGTCCTCAAGTTAGCTCTAATAATAGCAGTAATCGTGTGGATATTAACGACATTGTGATTACTGAGAAGCAGGAGGCGGAAGAGATCCTCTTTACCATGGTTGAATATTTGAGTCAATACGGCCATGTCAGTGTGATGACCTTCTTCGAACTCGCTGGTATTAAGGTCGACTTTACGCAAGACAACCGTGGCTGGACAAATTTAGCAACGAGTAAAGTTGTGCCAACTAGAGGCGGATATAAGCTAGTACTTCCGCCGCCAACAATTCTCATCTAAAAGGAGGCGGGGTTATGTTTATAGTTATAAATGGCAATCGTTCTAGGTGTGAAGGGGCAGTTATGGTTTTGTATGAAGCTGCTATATTTCCTATCACAGACATCACGTCGTTCGAATACGTTGAACAAAGAAAACGTATTGAAAAAGCAATACACATCCTGAAAAGCGCAGGGCTCTATTAGGACGGAGAGATAGATATGGCGAGATTCAAGCATATTACGGAACGGGCCTGTGATGTATGCGGACGCAGGTTCGTTTTGGGATCGGCGAATCATATTTACAAGCACCGTAGTCATTACCATTGCTCTTGGACCTGCCATAGGGCATATGAGAAAGGAGAGAAGATCATCTTAAAGCCGGCACCTATTCCGGTTAAAATCTATAACCACGATGAGCGCGGAGTTTTAACAACCTCGTTTGGAACGAGGAAAGCATATAAAGGAGGCTACGGACGTGGAAGATAAATGTAAAGGCTGCAAGTGGGTGGCAGTTCGAAACGTTTCAAATATAACACAAGACGAACAATTAGCACCTTGTTTCAGATGTGCTCGGATAGCGACAGATAACTATGAAAAGGAGCGCACGAATATAGTAGACCCGAAAACGGGTAGCGATGAAGAGTGGTTCGCCACCTGGTTTAAATGTCCTATGTGCGACGAAACACACATTAACTTAAATTTCAAATATTGTCCTGATTGTGGCGTAGAACTAAACTGGAATAAGTTGAAGGAGGAGGATAATCATGAAGGTTATTAAATTTATGAACGAGTTGAATAACATGCTTATTGCAATTGGCCCATGGCCTGTTTTGTCTTTTGGTTTTCTCGCTGGCCTCTGGTTCCATATTTTCATGGAGTTTCTGGTAAGCACAATCAGAAGAGTTGGTAGGAGGGAAATTGAATGAGTTATCTGAAAATAAATATAGTTGACGAAAAGACTCATGAAAAAGTGGTATTCGATGGCGGGGTTGAACTGGAGCCAGACGTGTTATATTTCTGTGACCCAGAGAAAAATACAGAATGCAATAAGCCATTTTGTTATGCTGATAGTATATATCATGAGCGAAACAGCACTTGTTTCATGACAACGAAAAAAGAATGCGCTATTTGTAAGTATGATGTAGCATTTGGGATCTCTTCTTTCGATAGGACTCAAAGATACGCTTCAATCTTCACGATTAACAAAAAACGTCCTAAAATACACTTGTCTAAAGGGCCCAAAATAGAAAAAGGTCCAGACATACTAGAAGGCCCCCAAAACAGCTCAGAAGGGCTTTAAACGCGTCTCAGAGCATTTCACTATTATATTAGCGATTGAAAGGAGTAAAACCATGGAGAATTCAAAAGTTAGCATACCACAGCTCAAAGTTGAGCAATTGTTTTATCGTTCGGCCAGGAAACTGATGGAATCCAATCCATCTATGACATACCAAGAAGCATTCGACAAGGCATTCGACGCCTTGATGAAAGTGCTTGAGGAAGAAGGAGTAGAAATTGTGATGGAGAAAGTGGGTGACGTTCAGTGAAAAGCTTGATCAAGTATCTACTTGTCATGTTTTTTGGCGTTCTCGCCTCTATATTTGAGTGGTTTCCCCAGCAAGCAATTTTGAACATGGCAATATTATTCATGTTCGGCGGCATTGCCTGGGATCTTTATATTTTACTCGCCCACGCCATGCAGATTGAACATAACCAAATCATGATTTGCCAAAATCTCAAAATTATCCACGAATACCAGAAAGGGGAACGTCAATGAAACTGTGGAAAAGAATGCTGGCCTACCCGGCTAGTTATCTTTTGGTGATGATTATAGGTGCTTTTCTTGGTTGGGACCAGGTTGTATGTCAAAATATAATTATTATGGCCATGGGTCTAACAATCATCTGGAAACTAGAGGCTTTATGCCCAATAAAGGAGGAGAAAATCAATGACTAACCAAATCCAAAATAAGCAACTGATCCGAGTCTTTTGTGATATCGAGACTCATACCGGACACGTCATTCCAATCGAGCTCCTCGCTTATACGGATTCTCGTTTTAGTGGAGCACCAATTGGCACAATCCGCAATATCCAAATCACTCATGCGACACCAGAGCACATCTCGCCGGTTGTGACTGTGAGCCTAGATACCAATGGTCATGATGAGTCTATCAGTCATGGGAATTCCATGCGGGTAATAGATGGGAAGGAGGAATGACAAATGACTAAGGTAGTTCTCACCATCCCCGTAACATTGGCTAGTGGAGAGATTGTCCAAATTGCAATCGATGCCGATGCTCGTAATCTGCCTGAAGGATTAACTAAAGTCTATGCGATTGAAAAATCTCATCGAGCGGCACTAACAGTTAAGGGTGACGACACGCCTTTGGTTGCTTATACGCCAGCCGCAACCAAAGAGACCATGCAAGACAAGATCGGCCACTTTATCGATCGGGCAAAAGAAGAGTTGTTTGAAGGGAGGAAAAAGAAGTGAGAGACGATTATATTGATACGAAGCTTTATGCTGAGCATCGCATTCAAGCAAATACGTATGATGAAGATCAAGGCTGGGTCAGAAAGGCCGTGCGCGGATTTAATATAAAAACGTCGATTGACTACGGCGAGCTCCCGGTTGTAAACTATGAGCCAGATACTAGTTGGAAGTGGTATGGTGACGATCCCGAGCGACTTACTTTGCGCGAACGGATATTTGTCGCGGCATCCATCCTTGGCTTTTCATCACTGATGTACCTTCTATATTTGGTCGCATACTAGACATGTCCTATAATAGAAAGGAGTGATCCAAAATGTACGATCTAGTGATTGTGTCATTTTTCTTTGGAATAATGACAGGCATGGTGTTGTATTATTGGGGAGAGGCTTTAGAGGAAAGAAAGAGAAAGAAAGATGAGGAGGCATAGCCTCTTCTCTTTTCGAAGCTTGTGTTTGCCGAAAACAATCCTGTCTAAGTAAAAGGAGGAATAAAAAATGAACATGTATCTCTATAAATTGATTGTAGCTCTGATCTGGGGAGAGGCGCTGGGCCATGTTGTCTCCGGCCCCCTTGATGCTATCGGCGGCTGGTTCCATAAGAGGACTACAATCAGCATGAAGGAACTCAGAGACCTCGTAACTCGTCTAGAAGCAGCCATTGAAACAAGTAAACAGGTCAACCCAGTTATAATCGACGTGGACATTGAAAAGGAGGAGTGATTATGAGCTGCCTAACTTGCGGTTATCCGGCTATAAGTTTATGGTGTTCGTTCGATTGTTATATTGAATGGGAACAAGAACGTCGACGCAAACAAACTTTAATGGAGGTGGAACATGATGAATACACAAAGACAGCCAATGGATTATCCCGAGTTGCTCGAGGACTTCAAAGATCGTTTCCCCAAGTGGGCCAATCGCGTCGCGCATTGGACACCGATGGCGCCGAGCTGTATTAAGATCCATCTTAAGGCTATCGATGCTTGGGGTGAGGAGAGGCTCCTTTATATTAATGACGACATTGCTATTAGCTGTGATCGGATCAATGAGAAAGGGCATTTCGTTTGTGGCGCCTACTACGAACGTCTCCAAGTGCCGGAAGTAGACGAGGAAGGAGCTATCTATTGGAGGAGGCGGTGAAATATGGGTAACACTATCGGCTACGGTCATGGTTATGGTAACCAATGGACCGATGAAATACAAAAATTCTGCGTCGTGATGGTCTGCGATGTTTGTGGTAAGAATTTTGTAGTCCACAGTCAAAAACACACATACAAACACAAAAAACGTACGAGTGGTAGCTTCTACTGGCATTGTAGTTGGAAGTGTCATCGAGAATTTGAAAAGCGTCCCGACTTTAAAAAGAAAGTCGCTGGGATTAAAGGAGATACTCGTGGTTATGAGGTATACGGCTTAGGACCATTGAAATAGATTAGGATGTAACGTACGAAAGGGGCGGAGACCAATGAATAATCAAGTCGAATGTCAAGGTTGTCAGTGGTTAAAAGAAAAGTCTCTAGTTTGTAATATCTGTCGACGTAACCCACTGATGGAGGATTTTTACCAACGCAATCCTTATGATATGTCACCTGACGAACTAAGGGGTGAACATAGAATAACCGTTTATCGGCGTATCCCGAGGAAGGATGTGAAAAAGTGAATAATCCTCCGTGTGAACGCTGCATCCATCAAGTAGAAGAATATTCTACAATCTGTTGGTTTTGTAAGTCCGGTGTAAGAAGGGCATTCTTCGAGCCTTTACAAAATGATGAGGAGGAATAAAAATGATCGGAAAGCAATGCGTTGGTTGCGTTAATTACCGTCGACAAACTAAAGCTACTAAACCCCGTCTGATGCCGATTGTATGCAGCATTTGTAGCCGTAATGTTTCTAATAAACTCATCACAGTCGACCGCTATATGCCGATTAAGAAGGAGGGATAAAGATGCAATCAAAACCCATCTGTGACACGTGCATCCATCAAGACGTCTGTATGGCTAAGCCCGCCATTGCAACGATGCAAAATACGGCAAATCAAACGAATGCCGAATGGAAAAAAAACCATGCCGAAACCACCCTCGCTCCCTTCGGTCTTCACATTAAGATCGGTTGCGTGAAATTTGAAGGACAAAGCGAAAAGGGGGCTAGATAGTGAACGTTTTAACTACAGCCCGCTTCAATAAGCAGGAAATCCACATTTATGGCACAAGCGATAGGCCGTTATTTTTGGCTGTGGATGTGGCTAAAGCTATTAATTACAGCAACGGAAATACAGGGCAAATGCTTGAAACCGTGGATGAAGATGAGAAGGTGTTTCTCAACGTCAATGACGATAATACCACTTCTAATGCAAGGGGAAATCCGAATAAGTGGTTCCTAACCGAAAACGGATTATATGAAGTCCTCTTCCAATCCAGAAAATCAGCGGCCCGCAAATTCAAAAAGCTGGTTAAGCTTCTGCTCCGCTCGGTCCGTAAAGGCGAAACCATATCAACTGGCAGACCTATTGATATTACAGAGTGGGTCAGTGAGTGGATGAATAAGTTTGAAAGCGTTGAGGACTTGGATTCTTATAACGTCTTACGCGAAGACTTCGGTTTACCCGCGGTTACGGACATTGAGGCCTTTGGCGAAGTTCAGGAGAGAACATGGTATGAAAAGGGGTGAATATGGATGAATGAAGAAAATCTTTGCTCCATTTGTAAGTATTATGGAGTACTATGGTGCGACTTTCCTTGCAAAGAGTGCAAGTATAACCGGGTGTATCCATCAGGACATAACATCTCCTCCCGTTGGGAATGGTATGAAAAGGGGTGAAGTTAATGCGTAACGTCCTTACTACCATCCTCCGTCACCTGCTTTTCGTCGTTGTGATATTTTGGGCAATCGTTGGCGCCCTTAATGTTGTGGAATTAAATGAGACGCGGCGCTTGCAAGCCTTACTTCAAACCGAAATTGAGCGGGCTCAAGAGGCTAATGGCGTTTTAAGAACCTTAATCGAAGATTTAGGGGGTGACTTCGACGAGTGATTTTTGTGATGGCTGCATTTACAAAACTGAATGGCATAACAACATGTTGTGTAAGACTTGTGTTCGCAGTTCTGGTATTGACCATTACACGCCAGTTGAGACAACCAATTCTTCAGCAACCGATCCTCGTTGGGCTGAGTGGCAGAAGGCCAAGGCATATCTCGCGGGAAACGCATAGCTTAAAATGAGAAGGAAAGGTTGATTCAAAAGGATCATAAAATGGTGATGAGCCGAATACCTACCTTCTTACCTTTTGTCAAGTTTATATTTGAAAGGAGTTAAAAATGGAGAAATTCATTCCATTAAAAGCAATGGTGTTTTACCGTGATGGTAGTAGCATCAGTCAAGAAAAAATTGACGAAATGCTTGATAGCTACCACAAAGAATTTCCGAATGAAGATATTTACACGGCGTATGTGATGATTGAAAGAAACGAAAGCGGGCAAAATACTCCTCGCCCCATAACCATTTTGCTAAAGGACAAACTCGCTCATAGTAACTGGTCTAAAAATAATCTCGCGTAAGCTCACTATGTTGCGCACTGGCCCCCACAAAAGACATGTAGTCGCGTAGAAAACATATCATTTAATGAGAGGGGAAACCTGTATCAGGTCAATAACACCAATAGGGGTTCGACCGTATACGATACAATCCCCTCTACTCAAACTCATACTATTTATATTTTACTTGACAAGGAGTGGTTACATGAAGGAGAGTCTTTGGAACAAGATCCGTCGTCACTACTATAACTTAAAGTATAGTTTAAAAAGGAGGCTAAACAAATGAACCTGCACTTACCTGCTAAACTCGTATTCGCAGCCAACCGCAGCAAGCTACTCTTAGTAAAAGCAAGCCCTAAACTCTTAATGGTTGGTGGTCTTCTCACTCTTGGCGCCTGTGTGGTAACTGCTTGTAGAGCCACAATTAAGGCCCAGGACATCCTAGAAGAGGCTGCCGAAAACAAAGCCAAATGTGAAAAAGCGGAGGAAATGGCTGATGCGGACCCTACGATAATCTACACTCAAGCAGACCGCAAGGCCGATCGGTTCGAAGTTGGCCGACGGCTAGTAGTGGGTCTAGCGAAGGTGTATTGGCCAAGTGTTGTTTTGGGTCTTGCTGGTGTCGCGATGGTTGCTGGCGGCAATTCCATTTTGACGAAGAGGCATGTCGCAACGATGGCAGCCTTATCCGCCACGGAAAAAGCTTTTTCAGAATACAGGGCGAAGATGAAACAGGCCCTGGGAGCAGATATTGAGCGTGGTATCTTGATGGGTGAAAAAGCCAAAGCCCTTCCTCCCATGAATAAAGAGGAATTGGCAGAGTATCTTAAAGAGCATCCCGATGAGCGCCTCACATTCAACGACGGCCGCATTCCGCCCTGGTGTGGTCCCTATGCTCGTATTTGGAGTAGGGAAAGTGCGCCGCGAGCTTATAACGGCATCAAAGATATGGATCGCTTCTGGCTGGCAACCAAAGAATCCATCCTTAACCACAAGCTTAGAATGCGTGGGCACATGTTCTTAAATGAGGTTTGGGACGAGCTTTGCATGGAGAGGACCACTAACGGTCAAGCGGTCGGCTGGATCTATAAGGGCGATGGCACCAATACCGATGGTGACGATCTTATTAAGCTCAATATCGAGGCGTTTTGGAGTGATCCAGGGCCGGTTGATATCGATACTGAGGTATATTTGCACGAAGACTTCATCATTGACCCGAATTGCGACGGCGTGATTTGGGACTTGATCGATCGTCCAGACGTGAGGAAGTGGGGAGGGCCTATTAATAATTAGGGACTAACCGCTCACTCGTAGAGTAAGTAAGAGAGAAATAGCCCCATTCGCATTTAAGTAGGAGTGGGGCTCATAGTGAATAGGGACAAGTTCATAAGAAAGGATGATATTTGATGGAAAATTTGCAGATTGTAAGTACGATTCAGTTTGGAGGTCACCCAGTCAATGTCTATAATACCGCCTATGAGCCGTTATTTTTGGCTGTTGATATTGCAAGGTTGATCGATTACTCGGTGGGAAATACTGCCCACATGTTAGAAAAAGTTGGCGAGAACGAGAAGATTCAAATCAGCATTCGCAATAATAGTGCGAGCGCTCGTAGTTTAAATACGACTGCTCGTGGAAATGCTGCTTTAAAATGGTTCCTCACCGAAGACGGCCTGTATGAAGTCTTGATGCAATCCAGAAAACCTATCGCTCGTGGTTTCAAAGACTTCATAAAAAAGCTCTTAAAAGATATTCGTAGGGGCGAAGATCTTACTTACGTAACCTTCGGCGATATGGATCTTGATAAATGGTTCGAACAATTCGGTGAGTTCGATTCTGATGATGACCTTCTTGCTTGGAACCAGTTGCGGGAAGACTACGGGTATTCGCCGGTATATCCTCCCGGATGGGATTTTAGGAGGTGAAATAGATGAGTGAATATCAAATTGAGGCTCTTCATGGTTCGTATATTCGTCTTGAAGACGAGGCTTTTTGTGATCGCTGCTGCAACCGCAAACCGATAACTGACTGCGTCTTATGGTATAGCCATGCTTGTAAACTTTGGGTGTCGGCGTGTTTTGAATGTTTTATAAAACAGGCTGTGGAATATGCCCCTACTAAGGAATTAATGCAAAAGGATCAGGGCTTTGTTAAAATTGAAAAGTCTTGTGAAAATTGCAAGTATAAAGATTGGCATCGACAACTAACCCCATGTTACGATTGTAAACTTAATCCCAAAGTTGAAAGTCATTGGAAATGGTAAACCGAAAGGAGCAAATAAAATGCTTAAAAACTTACTGATATTCGCGGCTGGAGCAGCCGTTGGATATCTTTTGCGAGAATTCCTTCTGGAACGAGAAAGGTCGCAAATCGTCGAAAAAGATGATAAAACAGAGAAGACCGTCGAGGATATTTTGGCTGAGCGAGGCAAAGAAATGCCAAAAGTAGTTGTGGCTAAGGAAAAAACAGAAGAGCAACCCTCATTAAATAGTGATTTAGGGGTAAACACCCCTTATACGGTTGCCGAGCCTGCTTTAGGTATTGTCCAAAAACAAGATACGCTTACGCCAGATGCAAAAGAAGGCTATGGAAAGTACTTTCCATCGGCTGAAGAATTACGTGAACGACAAAAAATGGGTTCGGAGGTGAAATTAGTGGACGGTTATTTGATTGATTCGGACAATTTTCATAACTTTATGCATGGATATGACAAGACGACCATTATCTACGATAGGGAGCTTGAAGAATTCGCCTTTGAAGACGGAGATCAAGTTGAGGACATCGTGCCGCTTATTGGTCGTGAGGCTTATGAGATGCTGGAAGACACCCAAGAAACAATCTTCGCCCGTAATGATAAGCTTGAGACCGACTTCGAAGTCATCTCAATTGGTGGTTGAAGGGCTAGGCTACCGGTTGAGGTGCAGGAAATTCTTGACTGGTGGAGTACGGATGAGGAAGAAGCGATGATTGTTGACGCCGTAAGAGCCTTAAGAAAGGAGTTGGGAATATAATGTATTTCGCAGACAAGGACTTATACAAGATGCTTGATGGTTTGATAGACGTGATTTGGTCAATCATAGCAGTTAATGGCGAACTGATAAATTCAGAAATCGTAAAGGAAGCCGTTTCTGATTACTTACAGGAAGCCGTCGCTAATTACTTACAGGAATACGTCACAGCTATGCGTAAAAAGATGGATGCGGTGTTATTAAAGGATACGTACTTACCAACGGATCCCAACATGGTATACAGGATACAGATGTATGAACAAGCCCTAACCCTCCATCAACAATGGGTAAAGCATAACGTCGAACCGAAGAAAAGCCCGTCGGCCGCCATGTATGAATTCGGCATGGCTTTAGCAAGAGGACTTAAAGATACGGTAAATACGGCTACGCCTGAACTGGAAAATGAGCTTTACAAGGATAAGGAGGATTAAAAATGAACATCATAAATATTTTAATCACCATACATAAAGAGACACTTAAGCAAGATATTAATATTGAGTCGGTAATTACGGACTTCTTAAATGCCCAAGTGGACGAATCTTATTTGGCTGTTGAAAAGAACATCATTCGTAATGGTGTGTGTCAATCTGATTTTTCTGGGGCATTTGAAGAGTATAAAACTGCTTTAACAGCAAATATACTCTGGCATAAATACCTAAAACAAGGATGTGAATATGAAATATGAAAAGCAAAATAATACTTCACACCAAAAGGCAGGTGTTCAGAAATGGTCTTTGATGGATGTAGTGAATGTAGAAATCGCAATCTGCCGATGACTGGCACAAACTATGTAACCCATCCTTGTGTCGGCTGTATACGTTGTGCCTTATTTATTGATGAGAGACAAAAGAAAAGGAAGGTCGATAACTATAACGGGCGCTTGCAGAGCAATGCTTACGGGGGTGGGTAATGATGTATACACCATGTGTTACTTGTGAATATGTTGGTAGGCCTTGTGTTGAAGAGCCCTGTAACAACTGCAAACCATTTGCGGGTGCGTTTAATTTTGAAGCAAGGGAGGAGACACATAATATGGTGGGCGGGGAAACTAGAGATATGAGTCATGAAGAATTATGCCATAACTGTGAGCATAAAAGGACTTGTCAATTTGAGACTTGTAGGAATAGAAGTGCGCCGCCTTCGGTTTTGTGTGAAATAAAGGCCGAGCAAACCTTAATGCTCGAAATCAAAAACATGCTTGAAGAGGCGGTTCAGCATGCAATCCAAGAGATGGAGAACTTGATCAGAGAAAATAGTGGCCGAAGTGCATATAGCAAATACCGCTACCAGGTCCAGCTTTTGATGAAGTGGGAAGACTTTATGAAAAAAGAAAAAGAGGAGGGGTTTACAAATGATTAAAATTTTACTTTGGGTTTGTATTGGTTGGTTCCTTAGGATGGCTTATGAAAAGTATAAAAGTGGGGTGAAATAAGATGGTTCAGTATAATGAGCTTTTTGGACGTAATTATATGATAAATGTGGGCGAGATTGGTTCAAATGGTACGGATGTACGGGAAGCTTATTTCAGGTCCTTAGAAAGCGTCTTTGGCCTCTCCGAAGGGCCGTTTGTTGGTGGGTATCAACATCTTATCTCAGAACTTCATCGGTGGGCATTCGTAGCTAGTCATCCGATGGATGATAATCGGGCAGGAGATGGTAAGGAATTACGTAGTGGCTGGCATATTCCTCCTATGGAGCCTTGCTCGTTTTTAGAAATGCTCTTGGGAGTTGCTATTCGCATAGAATACCAACTAGATGGTGGTTGTTATTCATCTCCGGCTTCTAATTGGTTTTGGGTGCTTATTAATAATTTAGGACTGGCTGGTTTTACGGATGATGAATTTGAGCGTGGTGGATGGAATGCTGAGATGGTACGTACCGTCGTTTCGCGAGTCAATAATCGCTCATATAATAGCGACGGAGTCGGCGGATTATTCCCTTTGAAGGACGCTCGTGAGGACCAAAAAAAGGTCGAAATTTGGTATCAAATGCATGCCTGGTTGATTGAAAATGGGTATTTTAATAGCGGTTTTTAGCGAAAACTCGCCGCCCGCGGTGCACTTTTGTTCGTGAAAGTGGCGCTAGTTTTGCATGCTTTTCGAAAAACACGTTGCCTTTTGATATAACGCAGTTACATCAAATTTAAAAAGTGTAACGATTTTTTTTGGGCGTATAACAGGTTTTTGTTATATATGTTACTCTTTTCTTCTTTTTAAGAAAAAAAGAAAGAAAGAAAAATATACGTTTTTTCTACAAGTAATTCAGAAAAAAAAGTTTTTTGCACAAAATGTATAATATATTGGTGAAGTCCCAGTAAACGCCCGGAATCTTTCAAGAGCAAAAACGTAACTCAAAAACGTAACATCACGTGTTTTGGCCAAAATCTAGTGGAAAGGAGGTAAATCATGGACTTCTTCAAAATCGATGAACAAAGAGACAAACAAGGGGTAATAAATCTCAAACCACTGTTCGTTTTTGGGAAAATTGATGATTTTATGATTAAGGGTCGAAGCTTCTATGCAATCTTTAATCAAGAGACTAATCTGTGGTCTACTAATGAATCATCCGTACCCATACTTGTTGATGATGGAATGTGGAAACGGTATGAAGAATTAACGGCACAAGGAGAAATGGTTCGTGTTCACTCGATGCGGACAACTGCTTATCGTTCTTGGGTGGAATACCGTAGTTATATTTATAATATGTGGGATACATTTACTCCATTGGATTCGAAAGTCACCTTCCAAGATCAATTTGTTAGAAAGGAGGACTATGTATCTAAGCGATTGCCGTATTCTTTATCTAAAGAAGATTGTCCGGCGTTCAAAGAAATTATGGAGACGCTGTATGATCAAGAAGAACGGCTAAAGCTTATTTGGGCAATTGGTTCAATTTTAGCAGGCGACTCAATAAATATTGAGAAATTTATAGTGTTATATGGCGAGCCTGGCTCAGGGAAAAGCACGTTCTTAAACATTGTTCAACAATTATTCGAAGGATACTGGATAGCATTTGAGGCAAGTAAACTGACTAATCGTTCGGATTTTGGTTTGGAACTGTTTAAGACTAACCCTTTAGTAGCCATTGATCACGAAGGAGAATTATCTAGGATTGAAGATAATTCCAGACTTAATTCTCTTGTTTCGCATGACACCATGCCGATTAATGAAAAGAATAAGCCAAAGTATAATATGCGGTTTAATGCTTTTTTATTTATTGGCACTAATACGCCAGTTAAAATAACTAACTCAAAGTCTGGTTTAATTCGACGGCTTATTGATACAAAACCTTCGGGTCGTCGACTTAATATTGCCGATTATGATCGACTAACCAAACAAATCAAATTTGAGTTGGGAGCCATTGCTAATTATTGCTTGGGAGTATATGAACAAATGGGTATAAATTTTTATAATCATTATGTACCCATGGACATGGTTTACCAAACAGATCCGTTTTTTAACTTTGTTGAAGAAAATTATTATGTGTTTAAGGAGGGAGAGGGTACTACTTTAAAACAAGCATATGAGATGTATAAGAACTATTGCTCGGATTCCGGTATGGAATATCGATTACCGAAACACAAAGTTCGAGAGGAGCTTAAACAGTATTTTAATGAGTTTAATATCGTGACGCGAGTAGAAGGCAAGCAGGTTAGGAATTATTATAAAGATTTTCTAGTTGGTAAATTTGAACAAAAACATATAGAAGATGCTTTATTACATCCAAACTTACTTGCTTTAACGTCGCAAGAGTCTCGGATTGAACGCCTATTAAGAAATTGTCCGGCTCAATATACTACTCAAAATGGTGTCCCAAAGCAAAAATGGCATAATGTACGTACCACATTGAAGGATTTAGACACGAAGAAACTGCATTATGTTCGTCCTCCTTTAAATCACATTGTTATTGACTTTGATTTAAAGAATGAGGATGGGGAAAAAGATGCTAAATTAAATCTTGAAGCAGCATCAAAGTGGCCAGCAACTTATGCGGAATTTTCTAAAAGTGGAAAGGGGGTTCATTTACACTATTATTATAAAGGAGATGTGGAACAATTAAGTCGCATATTTAGTGATGGTATAGAAATTAAAGTTTTTACAGGAAACGCTTCTTTACGAAGACAATTTACTTTTTGTAATAACGAAGAAGTGGCCACACTAAGCGGCGGACTACCAATGAAAGGAGCTAAGATGATTAACTATGGGGCGGTTAAATCGGAGAAAGAACTTAGGGCCAAAATAGAGAAGGCCTTAAGAAAGGAGATTCATTCTGCTACAAAGCCCAACGTTGACTTTATACACAAGCTACTTGAGGATGCATATGGAGAAGGATTAAAGTATGATGTCGCTGATATGCGGCAAAGAGTGTTGACTTTTGCTACTCAGTCAACCAATCAAGCAGCATATTGTATTGCTCTTGTGGCTAATATGCAGTTTAAGAGCGATGAACCGAGCAATGAATCAATTGATGCGGATGGGCCAATTGTATTTTATGATGTGGAGGTCTTTCCAAATCTTTTTATTGTGTGTTGGAAACCGATGGGCGGAGAAGTCACGGCGATGATCAATCCAACGGCAGCAGAGGTTGAATCTTTATTTGACTATAAGCTGGTTGGGTTTAATAATAGGCGGTATGATAATCATATTTTGTATGCTCGTTATATTGGGTATACAGAAGAACGGTTGTATCAACTAAGTCAAAAGATTATAGGTAAAAGTGCCAATGCTATGTTCGGCGAAGCCTATAATTTGTCATATGCCGATATTTATGACTTTTCCACAAAGAAACAATCGCTTAAGAAGTTTGAGATTGAACTTGGATTGTTCCATCTTGAACTTGGAATTCCTTGGGATCAACCAGTACCAGAAGAGATGTGGGATGAGGTTGCGGCGTATTGTAAAAATGACGTTGAGGCAACAGAAGCTACCTTTCATTCTAGAAAAGAAGATTTTGTGGCGCGCCAAATTATGGCAAAGCTTAGTGGGTTGACGGTAAATGATACAACACAACAACATGCAGGACGTATTATGTTTGGCGACGAACAAAATCCGCAGAGTCAGTTTGTGTATACTGATTTATCTGAGATGTTTCCTGGCTATACGTTCGAACAAGGTAAGAGTTGGTATCGTGATGAAGATCCTAAAGAAGGAGGTTATGTTTATGCCGAACCAGGAATCTATCACAACGTTGCGCTCTGTGATGTCGCGAGCATGCACCCAACTTCAATTTTGGCTCTTAATTTGTTTGGGCCGTATACTGCTCGGTTTCGCGAGCTTGTTGAAGCGAGGATTAACATTAAGCATCAAAATTTCGATGCGGTTAGAAACTCGTTTGGTGGCGCTTTATCAGAGTTTCTCGTAGATGAGGCTCAGGCGGAAGATTTAAGTCATGCTCTTAAGATATTTATCAATAGTATTTATGGGTTTACTTCGGCAACGTTTGCTAATAAGTTTAAAGATCCACGAAATATTGATAATATTGTAGCCAAACGTGGTGCTCTCTTCATGATTGACTTAAAGCATGCAATGCAGGAGCAAGGATATACGGTGGCTCACATTAAGACTGATTCAATTAAGATTCCGTGCGGAGAAGGAGATAATCTTGAGGAGGTTGTTCAATTTATCTATGAGTTTGGCTTAAAATATGGTTATACTTTTGAGCATGAAGCCATTATGGATTCTTTCTGTCTTCTTAATGATGCTGTTTATATTTGTCGCTATGCCTGGCATCAAAAGGCCAAGAAGATTGGTCAGTGGGATGCGACTGGTACTCAGCTCATTCATCCATACGTCTTTAAAACTTTATTCTCTGGAGAAACGATTGAGTTCAAGGACTTATGTGAGACGAAATCAGTAACAACTGCGATGTATCTTGATATGGGTGGAGAGCCTTATCAGTTTGTGGGTAAGGTTGGTCAGTTCTGTCCCATGAAGACGGGTGGTGGAATTCTTTATCGAGAAAAGGATGGCAAATATAATGCTGTTGGCGGCACAAAGGGGTATGAGTGGCTAGAATCAGTCAAGGTTCAGCAACTTCAACTTCAAGACGACATCAATATGGAATATTTTGAGCGGCTTGCAAATCAGGCTCGTGAGGATATTTCCAAGTTTGGTGATTTTGAAGAGTTTGTAGCTCTTCCAACTTGAAGGAGAGGAGTTTGTAAGGGTTGTTCGGAATTCATGAAATACGGCTGTTTAAACCTTTGTAAAGATGATTGTGATATTCCATTCTAGGAAAGGGGTTGGCGGCGCTCAGAAGGGCTGATTTTAGCTCTGATGGGCATTGTGAAAGGAGAGGCTATGTGTAAATATTGTGATGGAGAAAGATCTCCTACGTGTAAAAACATTTATCACCCAGATTATGATGTCAAACCGTGTGGTCGTGGAGATCAAGGATGTATGGCAACTATGGTAATCGATGACGATGGTCCTGAAATCGTTATTATGAAACGCCATTCTGCAGAAGGTTACTTTAATATTAACTTTTGTCCCATTTGTGGGCGTAATTTGAAAGGAGAATAAAAATGGCTACTGGTAATATTCAAATCGAAAATGCTCGGATCGGTTTCAGAAATTTTGAAGGCAAAGAGGGCCGATTCAATCCGGTTGGTAATCGAAACTTCTGCGTGTTCCTTGATCATGATTTGGCTGAAGTTATGGCCGAAGATGGTTGGAACATTAGGTTACTTCCTTCTCGTGATGAAGATGAGGCTCCTCAGCCATATATGCAGGTGGCCGTCAGTTTTGCTAACTTCCCGCCAAAAATTGTCCTTATCACTAATAAGGATACGGAATTTCAGAAGAAGACTGTTCTATCTGAAAAAGATGTTAAGTTGTTGGATTGGGCGGACATTCAATCGGTTGATCTTAACATTCGTCCGTACAATTGGAGCGTATCTGGGAAGACTGGCACCAAGGCGTACCTTAAAGCCATGTATGTCACGATTGTGGAAGATCAGCTTGAGCTTAAATATCGAGACGTGCCGGATAGCGCCTTCAACGCCACAGTAGGCGTGGTTTCTGATATGCCAATTGAAGTCGTGTCTGAATGATCACATTAGATCAATCTCAGCTTGAGGCGGTGTATCAACTGAAGAATGGTGCCATCTTATGTGGTGGAGTGGGATCAGGAAAGTCGAGAACCGCCTTGACCTACTACTACACTGAAGTATGTGGTGGCGGGTGTGTAATTAATGGGGAGGGCGCTTGGTCTAAGATGTCCTCCCCAAAGGACCTTATTATTTTAACAACCGCTCGTAAACGAGACGACTTGGAGTGGGAAAGCGAGCTTACAGACTTTTTACTTTATCCATATCCAAACGTACAAGGCGTTAACATCACCGTTGATTCGTGGAACAACATCAAAAAATATATTGACATTGAAGGGGCTGTCTTTATTCTTGATGAGCAGCGCATTAGCGGTACTGGTGTATGGGTTAAGTCATTTTACAAGATAGCGAAGAATAACCATTGGTTTTTACTTACTGCTACTCCTGGTGATAAATGGCTTGATTACATACCAGTATTTGTGGCGAACGGGTTTTATCGGAATAAAACAGAGTTCATGTCTCAACACGTTGTAATGAAGGCCAATTTTCACTTTCCACAAATTGATCGGTATGTGGGAATTCGGAAGCTAGAACAATTAAGAGATTCTTTACTAGTTGACATCTATTATGATAGGCACACAATCCAGCATCACATTAATGTAGATGTCAATTATGATCGAGAACTGTTTCAAAGAGTTTGGCGAGAGCGCTGGAACATCTATAAAGACCAGCCAATTGAGAATGTGGCTGAATTATATTCAGCAATGAGAAAAGTGGTTAATTCTGATGAATCGCGCTTATCTGTTACAAGAAAGCTTGTAAAACAACACGGTCGAGTCATCGTCTTTTATAACTTCGACTATGAACTCGAATTGCTTAAAATATATTTCAGAGGTTACACGGTTCGTGAATGGAATGGACATCGACATGATGGGCTTCCAGAAGGCGATACTTGGTTGTATCTTGTGCAATATACGGCGGGTGCCGAAGGATGGAATTGTATTAAGACCGATACGGTTATATTCTTCTCTCAAAACTATTCCTATAGAGCGATGATTCAAGCGGCTGGTCGCATTGATAGACGCAATACAGAATTTGTCGATTTATATTTTTATCGACTTATGTCAACGTCATTTATTGATAAGGCAATTTACCGCTGTTATCTTCAGAAGAAAGATTTTAACGAGCCTAGGGGTCGCGTGAAAAACATACCATTAAATGAGAGGAGAAGTACCTAGATACAAACCCTTTAATTTTTGGCGAAAGGAGTGTGGGCTAGTGAAGGAGAATGCCTTTCAAGCAGGTCTTAAGAAAGAAATCAAAGCTAGGTTTCCTGGTTGTTATGTATTTAAGAATAATGACATCCAAGGATTTCCAGATTTAACAATTCTTCATGGTAATCGATGGGCAACGCTTGAAACTAAAAGAAATTTGGCGGCCACTAAGCGTCCGAATCAGTCGTATCATGTTGAAAAGTTGAATGAAATGTCATATTCTGCCTTCATTAGTCCGGAGAATAAGGAGGCGGTGCTCAATGAACTTCAACAAGCATTCGAATCTTGAAGGCCGACATGCTTTTCTTTCTCCAAGCAATTATCATTGGATTAATTATTCTGATGAGAAGCTTGATTTATCATATAAAAAACACCAAGCAGTTGAGCGAGGAGTAAAACTGCATGCTTATGCTAAAACGGCCATAGATCTTCGTCGTTGGCAGCCTAAAAGCGAAGACGTTGTTGATACGTATATCAATGATGCTATCGGATATGGCATGTCAACCGAGGTGCCTTTGTATTATTCAGAAAACTGTTTTGGTACGGCTGACGCAATTGGGTTTTGTACTGGACAAGATAAGTACTATGTAATTCGGGTACATGATCTTAAAACGGGAGTTACTAAAGCTCATCCAAGCCAGGTTAATTTGTATGATGCACTTTTTTGTCTTGAATATGGTTTTCAGATAAAAGAGGAAATAGGCATTACTATTCCTGAAGGATGTTTACATCATCACCGCATTTATCAATCGGTGTTTGAGAAGAATATTCTTGAAATTAATCCAGAACCGGACTATATTCGGTTTCTTATGAATAAGATTGTGGAGTCCGATGCGAGATTGGAGAAAATTAAAAGAGGAGAGTGACGCATGGTTGAATCTATCCAACATTATGGAACACCGAGACATTCTGGTCGCTATCCTTGGGGTTCTGGAGAAAGCCCACAACGCAATAAGGATTTCTTGACAGAAGTTAAGGAGCTACGTAAGAAAGGATTAACTGATAACGAGATTGCTGCCGGTATGGGTATGAATTCTACTCAGTTTCGAGCAAGGAGACACCATGAGAGAATAGTGAGGCGCCAAGCTATGGCGGCCGAAGCTGAGAGGTTGAAAGCTAAAGGGGTCTCGCAGCAAGAAATAGGACGCATAATGGGCATTAATGAGTCCTCAGTGAGATCCTTGCTCGACCCAGCAATTAAAGCACGTACAGAGATCACGTTTAACGTGGCAAATGGTCTTAAAGAGGCGGTAGATTCTAAGAAATACATCGATATAGGTCTTGGTGCAGAAAGTAGCATTGAGGCGAATGGCCAAATTGGTATTTCAAGGGTTCGACTTAAGAACGCTGTCGCCATGCTTCAAGAAGAAGGATATGTTGTCCACGAGATTCAATCTAAACAGCTCGGCACAGGAAAATATACTACTATTCAGGTACTTTGTCCTCCTGGCACTGAGCGCGCCGAAGTATCACGTAATCGTGAAGAGATCGCTTTAATGGGCGATACTGTTCGTTTTGGAGATCATGGTCGCACGGTTTTAGGACTTAAGCCGATACAAAGTGTCAATAGTAAAGACCTTATGATCCGGTATAAAGAAGATGGCGGCGCCGACATGGATGGCGTTATTGAGCTTCGACGCGGTGTTAAGGATTTAGACCTTGCTAATTCTAGCTATGCTCAAGTTCGTATTGGCGTTGATGGTACGCATTATCTTAAAGGCATGGCTATTTATGCTGATGATCTTCCTGATGGTGTAAACATTCGTTTTAACACAAACAAAGGAAAAGACGTCGCTAAGATGGATGTACTTAAAAAAATGAATACTAAAGATGATGGCACTTTAGATACTGATAACCCATTTGGGGCGACGATTAAGCGCACTCCTGGAGGTCAACGGGGTGCGCTTAATATTGTTAATGAAGAAGGAGATTGGAATGAATGGAGTAAGACCCTGTCTTCCCAGTTCTTATCGAAACAGCCTCCTTCATTAGCACAACAACAGTTAGATTTAGCAATTAAGATTAAGAAAGAAGAATATAATGAGATTATGGGGCTTAACAACCCAGTAATTAAGCGTAGGCTTCTTGAGTCTTTTGCTGATGACTGCGATTCACAAGCAGTACACCTAGATGCAGCAGGTATGCCAAGGCAAGGATGGCATGTAATCCTTCCAATTCCGAGTCTTAAGCCTACTGAAATTTATGCCCCAAACTATAACGATGGAGAGGCTTGTGTGTTAATTCGATATCCGCATGGCGGTAGGTTTGAGATTCCGGAAGTTACAGTGAACAATCGCCATCCTGCGGCGAAAAGAATTATGGCAGGAGCAAAAGATGGTATTGGGATTCATCCCAAGGTGGCTGAAGTATTGTCAGGAGCTGACTATGATGGAGACACTGTGATGGTGATACCCAACCCGATTGGTCGCGATGGGAAACGAGTCATCAAATCACAAGGCGTACTGGATCAACTGAATGGGTTTGATCCGAAAGTGGCTTATGCCGTGCCCGAAGCAGCTAGGGTTAGTAAAAACAATCCTGGAGGAATTCAAAGATTAACGCCTAGTGGTAAAGGCTTACAAATGGGCAATGTCTCAAACCTAATTACAGACATGACTATTAAAGGCGCCGATAATGATGAAATAGCGCGTGCTGTTAGACACTCAATGGTTGTCATAGACGCAGAAAAACACTATCTAAACTATCGTCAATCTGCTATAGATAATGGCATTGCTGAACTTAAAACCAAGTATCAAGGTGGTGCAAATCGAGGCGCCTCTACTTTAATCTCTCGTTCTACTTCAGAACAACGTGTTCCTGAAAGACGAGAAAGAGTAGACATCGATCCTGATACAGGCAAAAAGATCTATTATAATACTAATCGCACGTATGTTAATCGTCGTGGCGTAGTTACTCCTTATACCACATCTTCTACAAAAGGCGCAGAAGCAGATGACGCATTTACGCTTTCTTCTGGTACTGCAATGGAAAGCATTTATGCGAATTACTCTAATCAATTAAAATCAATGGCAAATGATTCTCGTCGAAACCTTGTTGCAACTAAGAACATCCCCTATTCTCCATCAGCAAGACAAACCTATCGGCAAGAAGTAGATGATCTTAATCGAAAGCTACTCACTGCTACACAGAATAAGCCCCGGGAGAGGCAAGCTACACTATTAGCCAACTCCATAGTATCCATGAAGTTGCAGGAGAATAGGAACATTACTGCTAATGAGCGTAAGAAGATAGAGGCACAGGCACTAGCGGAGGCCCGGGCTAGAAGTAACGCCCGTAAGGAGTTGGTTACCTTTACCCCCCGGGAGTGGCAAGCAGTACAGGCAGGAGCTATAACAAACAACATGCTTACCAAGCTAATCCTTAATGCTGATCTTGATCAAGTTAAAAGTTATGCAACTCCTCGAGCAACAGTTGAATTAAGTTCTGCTCGAATTGCTGCAGCTCGTGCGAGAATTGGAAATGGCCATACAATGGCTGATGTTGCTGCTTCTTTAGGAATTTCTACATCAACTTTATCAAAAGCTTTGAATTCCTAAACTACGTGAGGAGATAGTTATTATGTTTTCATTTTAATTCATAATAGAGTGAAAGGAGTATGTATTTATGGGACAGACCATGCTATCTACAACCGACAATCCTTACAATCCATTCACTCAATGGGACGAATGGTATCGTTGGGACGAGCAAAAAGGATATCACACATGCGGATACCTAGCACGAATTGCTATCTCCTCTGATGAATTAAGTCAGCACGATCAAGATTTAGCAATTGAAATGGCAATTGATGAGATTCTTAAGTATAACATCTATGGAAACTACGTTCGAGTCACTCAATCAAACTAAAGAGGGGATTAAAACTGGGATAGCATTTTTGAAACAGACTTACCCGGGGAAATACAAGACATATATAGATATGGTTGATCATGCATTAATCTTTGCTGGCGAACTGGGAATACAGGGTAGTACGCCGGATCTGTTGCAGGTCGAAAAAGCAAGAATAATTAAAACGATGCGGAAAGATATAGAGCTTGGATGGGATGGAGGAGCGGCTCTGGCGAATGTGCGAGCTATCTTCCAGAGTGGGATTACGGTAATAAATGTAGGGAACGCAATTAAGACTGCACAAGACCCAGCGGCCGAATATAATGCGCTGGTGGTCGAAGCAGAAAAACCAGGAGTAATGTAATGGCAAGAATCGTATGTTTGGGGTCGGCACTACAAGATGTGTACTTGAAAGATCGAGACGACCTGACGGAGATGAGTGTTGATGGGCACAATTATTTTGATCGGTTGGAACTGGGGACAAAAGCAGATATAGACAAGGTAGTGTTTTCGACTGGTGGGGGGGCGACTAATGCGGCGGTGACTTTGGCTCGAGCCGGACATGAGGTAGTGTTTATGGGTTCGATGGGAAAAGATCCGGCCGGAGAGGCGGTGTTGGCGGCTTTGGACAAAGACGGGATCGACACGAGCTATATATGCTATTTCAAGGGAGCGGTACATACGGGATACTCGGTGATACTACTTGCCCCAAGTGGCGAACGCACGGTGCTGACATGCCGAGGAGCAAGCGCGCGCTTTGATATGCTAGACGATAAAGACTTAGAGTTGATACAGCCCGACTGGTTATACGCCACTACGACAAGAGGCGATACGGAGACTTTGAACAAGTTTTTCAAACGAGCAAAGAAATTAGAAACAAAAGTGATGTTCAATCCGGGGTCAAAAGAGCTTGAACATCCTGATAAAGTGATGAAATTGCTTGAAAATGTAAATCTTCTGATAGTGAATAAATGCGAGGCGCAACAATTGGTGCCTGGTGTACTGCTCGAGGAATTATTGAGCAAGCTGACAAATATTGTTCCCGCCGTGGTGATTACGGATGGTTCGAGGGGTGCAATTGCTTGTGACGGAAAAGACAAGTGGCGGATCGGAATGTATGAAGACGTGAAAGTAGTTGATGCAACAGGGGCGGGAGATGCATTTGGGTCGGGATTGGTGGCAGCGTTGGCCGCGGGTAAGAGTTTCAAGGATGCTTTAGTTTTTGCCTCGGCAAATTCAACGAGCGTAGTGAGTAAGGTGTCGGCTAAGGCTGGAATACTTACGATGGGGCGAACCAAGCTTCATGCGATGCCAGTCCAGGAGATTCGCTAGTGAAGAACGAGTTGTTGGCTGAGTGGATACGGGGGATGAGCGAGAACAATCTCGGAAACGCAGACATGGTGCGCGCTATCGGATATGCGCGAGACCTCGAGCGAGGTTTGGCGGCGGTACGCAGCTATCCTCAAGGAGTGTCGATATTTGGCTCGGCGAGAGTAAAAGAAACCGACAAGTACTATATGAAGGCGCGAGAACTCGGCAAGCTACTCGCGAATAACGGGCATGCTGTGGTAACCGGAGGTGGTCCGGGGATTATGGAGGCGGCGAACCGTGGTGCTTATGAATATGGTGGGCGCTCGATCGGACTGAATATCGAGCTAGAGCATGAACAGCATGTGAATCCATATTTGACCGATACGATGGAGTTTAAGTACTTCTTTGCACGTAAAGTAATGCTGGCGATGAGCGCGAAAGTGTATGTATATTTTCCGGGGGGGTTTGGAACGCTGGATGAGCTGTCGGAGATTCTGGTTTTGATGCAAGAGGGAAAGATGCCGAAGATGCCGATGTTCTTGATCGGGAAGAGCTATTGGGCGCCACTACATAAATTCTTTGTGACGAGACTTGCGGCGAAGAAGATGATTAGCCGAGAAGATTTGAAGATTTATAAGATCACAGATGATTTGATGGATGTGGTTAGGGCGGCGAATAAGGTGGGGCATCTTGCGATTCGTGAGAATATTTACGACGGGTATTCGGATTCGATTTAATCCCCCATCCCCCTAATGTAGTAGGTTATTTGGTGGTGACAGCGTCGGCACCGAAGATGGAAGTGACGGTGTCGACTAGATTAGTTTCGAGGTCACAGCGGAAGGGCATGCGCATGGCGCGTTTGGTGCCGGTGTCGGTGAGGACGAGAATGACTTCGGAAGTGCCAGGATGCTTTTCGCAGGCGGCTTTAAACTTGGTGAGAGAATCGGTGTCGTCGGGATTCTTTAGCAGTACGTAAAGCTTTTTTGGAGTGGCAAATCTCAAAGCTTTTTTTTCTCGAGACCCAGTCTCAGCCGGGGACGTCATACGCTGGGCATCCGAGGAAACCGCACTTCGTGCGAACTCCTCGGTGCCGTCAGGAATAGACGTCGCCGTCTTCGCAGGTGAAGAGTCTAAAATCTTTGCAGATTTGCCTTCCCATCTTGCATACTGCTTGGATTCTCTAGTTCCTCGTCCGTGATGGGTTCCAGGACGTCGACGATGATTTTGACGTCGGAGGTGGTGTTGCCGTTTTGGTCTTTGGCGTTGATACGACCGGTGACACGGATGATGTTGTCTTGGAGGAGTTTGCCGCCGACTTGTTCGTAGATGCCAGGGAAGACGATGGCCTCGAGTTCAGAGGTTTTGTCTTCAAGTTTTACGAATGCCATTTTGCTGCCAGACTTGGTGACGATGGTGCGGATGGCGGTGATGATACCACCTACGGTAACTTTGCGCTTGTCTTTGTCGGCTGTGACTTCGGAGAATGGAGTGGTGTATTCCTCGAGATACTTTTCGAATTTATCTAGAGGGTGTGCTGAGAGGTATAGCCCCATAAGTTCGCGTTCCCATAGCAACTGGTCTTTTTCGTTGAATTTGGTGGGAGCGGGAGAGATTTCGACTTCGGGGACTGCGCCAGCATCACCGAGAGCGCCAAAAAGGTCAGTTTGACCTGAAGCGGCTTCTTTTTGGATTTTGCTGCCGTAGGCTTGGATTTTTTCGAGATTAAATAGCAGATCGGAGCGATCACCAAAACGGTCGAAAGAACCAGTTTTGATGGCGGCTTCCCAAGACTTCTTGTTGAATTTGGTGCTGTTGACGCGACGAGCGAAGTCGCAAACGCTTTTGAACGGACCGTTAGCGTCGCGTTCGTTGATGACATCTTCGGTGAGGCCTTTACCGACGTTTTTGATGGCGGCTAGTCCAAAGCGGATTTTGTTGCCTTTGCCTACGGTTGCGAAGTCTGCGTAAGATTCGTTGATGTCGGGTCCGAGGACTTCGATGCCGAGACGTTTACACTCAGTCATTTCGATGGCAAGACGATCGGTCCAGCGCATGTCTGAGGTCATGAGTGCGGCCATGAAGGCGGCTGGGTAGTGAGCCTTGAGATAGGCGGTCCAATAGGCTACCAGAGCGTAGCAAGCGGCATGGGATTTGTTGAAGCAGTAGTCGGCAAACTTGAGGAGCTGATCCCAGAAGGTTTCGGCGATTTGTTCGGTAGCTCCACCAACTTCGATAGCACCTTTGACGAAGTCCGGTTTAACCTTCTTCATGAGGGAAACCTTTTTCTTACCGACGGCTTTACGCAGGGTGTCTGCTTGACCACCAGTAAACCCACACCATTCTTTGGATGCTTGCATGAACTGCTCTTGGTAGATAAGAATACCGTAGGTGCTGCTGAGAGAGCTTTCTAGGCCGGGGTGGAGGTAGGTGATAGGCTCGACGCCGTGTTTACGACGAATGAAGCTGTCGATGAACTGCATTGGACCTGGGCGATAGAGAGCGACCATAGCGATGATGTCTTCGAAGCTAGTGGGTTTGAGGTCGCGAAGGTAACGTTTCATGCCGGCAGATTCAAACTGAAATACGCCGGTAGTGTCGCCACGAGAGAATAGCTCGTAGGTTTTTTTGTCGTCGAGCGATAAACTTGAAATGTCTATTTCTACGCCGTAGACTTTCTTAATGATACGGAGCGCAGATTGAATTACGGAGAGGTTGCTGAGACCGAGAAAGTCCATCTTGAGAAGGCCAAGATCTTCGATTTGAGTCATGGGGAACTGGGTGGCAATGGGGCCTTTGGCGGAAACTTCGAGAGGGAGGAATTTGACGAGGTCGTCTGGGGCAATCACGACGCCACAAGCGTGGAGACCGTG
>QMCD01000081.1_pt1 | contig 75095 bp, 73 predicted proteins | sample 1821841 | NCBI WGS metagenome assembly QMCD01 (sample SAMN01991225, study PRJNA193472) | Termite gut metagenome, whole genome shotgun sequencing project. | isolation source: worker | host: Macrotermes natalensis
TGTCGCCTCTTGTCTTGACCCCGAGAGCGGAAAACGAGACTCGAACTCGCGACCCCGACCTTGGCAAGGTCGTGCTCTACCAACTGAGCTATTTCCGCAAAAAAAATAAAAAATTTCTCCCCCCACACTCTCCCCACTTCCCTCAAAACCTTGCCAAGGTCGGCGACCCCTCGTCAACTGCACGGCTTCCAGCCGTCGGGGCAAGGTCGTGCTCTACCAACTGAGCTATTTCCGCAAAAATACGTTTCCGCCACGAATCAGCCGGATTTTCGGCAAATGCGAGTGCAAAGATAGGGTTAAAAACCGGATTTCCAAAAAGTTTTGTAAAAAATTTGTTGCGATTTTGCAATATTGCGGTGGTTGTATTATCTTTGCAGTCCTGTTTTTGTCGGTCGATTGCGGCCGATGGGTAAGGAGAGGTGGGTGAGTGGCTGAAACCACCAGTTTGCTAAACTGACGTACGGGCAACTGTACCGGGGGTTCGAATCCCCCTCTCTCCGCAAAGGCGCGAAAAAAGAGCTGTTCAAGCTTGCTTGAAAACAGCTCTTTTTTCGTGGTTTTGCAGGGCTGCCTGCGACAGCACTGGGGATCACGAGTGTCGCAAGACACGAGTAATCCCGGAGAGCTCTCCGCCACACGGCTTGCTTGAAAACGGCTCTTTTTTCGCGATCGTCCCAAAGCAATACCTCGGAAGGCTTCGGAGATTGGCCGCAATGTGATTTGTTTTCGTTTTTCAATCGCGCTGTAACACCCTTGTAACAGAGTAACAGTTTCTTTGCAGTCGTAAAAACACAACGACTAATATGAGGAAGCTGTTATTTCTATTTCTATTGATGCCGCTCGCCGCTTTCGGACAGCAAAGAGGTTCCGTTCGCGGAATCGTGACCGACGCAGCAACGGGCGAACCCATCATCGGAACGACGATTATTGTGGAGGGGACGACGCTGGGAACCTATTCGGATGCCGCGGGCGAATTCACAATATCTAATATCACACCCGGCAATATTTCGATAATTGCGACCTATCTTGGCTATGAGATTTTTCGGCAAGACATTGCCGTACGGGGCGGCGAGGAACACGTTGTCCAAGTTGCCCTGAAATCGGAAGGCGTTGCGATTCAAGATGTCGTGATCACCGCGCAGATCGACCACGAGAGCGAGAATGTGATCCTCGGCCAGCAACGCGAGGCTGTGGCGGCGGTGCAAACGGTGGGGGCGATGGAGATGTCGCGCAAGGGACTGGGTGACGCACGTGGTGCGGTGGCACAAATGTCGGGTATTTCGCAACAGGAGGGTGTCAAGAATGTTTTCGTGCGCGGACTCGGCGACAGGTACAATGCGACCTATCTGAACGGATTCAATCTGCCGAGCGAAGATCCGGAGTATAAAAACATTGCGCTGGAGTTTTTCGGCAGCGACATCATTCAGAATATCGGCGTCAACAAGGTTTTCACGGCTCGTTCGGGCGGTGACGTAGGCGGTGCGGCGATAGACATTCACTCCAAGGAACTTTTGGGCAGGCAGGAATTTTCGGTGAGCCTCGATGGCGGAATCAACAGCGAAGCCGTGGGTGCAAAATTCCTCAGGGCGCAAGACGGTGTGAACTATTTCGGGGGGAGCAGCGCAAAGCAACCCGCGGCGGGGACGTTTGACTTCAAGAACAGTCTCGACCCGTCGAACGTACGATTGCCGCTCAACCACAGTTATGGTGTGTCGGGCGGGCGTCGCTGGAGTTTGGGCGAGCGCAACACTCTTTCGGTTTTCGCTGTGGGTTCGCATTCGACCGACTATTCGTTCACCGACCAAATCGTGCGTGACGCCACGGCAGGCGGAGTGGTTTACAAAGACCAGCGGGGCGAAAAATCGACCATCGAAACACGGCAATTGGCTCTTGCGAACGTCGACCTGAGGCTCGATCGGCAGCACGAGATCTCCTACAATTTCCTTCTCATTCACGCTTCGGATCAGTATGTTGGCGATTACACCGGCATTGCGCCGACTTATGCCGACTCGTTCGACGGCCAAAGCGGATTTACACGCCGGCAGCAAAACAACGACAATCTTCTTATCACAAACCAGCTTGCCGCGCGGTTTTCACTGGGCGAAAGGTGGGAGGTGAGCGCAGGTGCGGCATACAATTCGGTGCAGGGACTGGAACCCGACCGCCGCGAAAACAACCTTTCGTTGCAACAAGACGGAACCTATACTTTGACCGGCAGCAACTCGCAACGCCGATTTTTCTCGCGTCTCAAAGAAAACGACATCAATCTGCGGGCCGCCCTGCGATGGAAGATCGACCGCAACAACGACATCGACCACTCGAACATCGCCCTTGGGTACACCGGTCGCATTGTGAACGACGACTTCTCGGCGCGCGACTATAGCCTCAGGCCCGAGAATATGAGCGTGAGCGTCCCCTCGCTCGACGACCTGCGATTCGACGATATTTTCAACGCGGCGGCATTCGATGCCGGGAAATTCAGCGTGCCCGACCTGGGCGAAAACCGATATGAGGTGTCGAAGAAAATCCACTCGGGATATATCGAAGCGACACACGAGTTCAACAACAAATTCTCGGCCGTGGCAAGCGTGCGCCTCGACGCAGTCGATATGACCATCGACTATGACGTTCACCACATTGCGCCAGGCAGCAAAGAGATCGAAAAACTCTACACTCTCCCCTCGCTCAGTCTCCGGTGGAATGTCGCCGACCGCCACTCGCTGCGTCTGGGTTTGGGCAAAAGTTACACACTGCCCCAAAGCAAGGAGATCGCACCCTATAAGTATGTGAACGTCGGTTTTTCGAGCGAAGGGAATCCCGACCTTTTGCCGAGCGACAACTATAACGCCGACCTGAAATGGGATTGGTATCCCTCGTCGTCGGAGTTGGTGTCGGTCGGAGCGTTCTACAAGCACATCAAAAATCCCATCGGCCGCGTCGATCAGGGCAACTCGGCAGGACTGCTTATTTATGACAATATCTCGGACAAAGCCGACGTCGCGGGAGTGGAACTCGAAGTGCGCAAAAACCTGTTCAACACAACCACCGCACGCCAGAATATGAGGCGGCTTTCGCTCGGTCTGAACGCATCGTACATTTATAGTGACTTGGAATTTAATGTCACCAACACCCCCGCAAGGCGCACTCAGTTGGAGGGAGCATCGCCGTGGTTGGTGAACGGCGACCTCTCCTATAATTACTCTTCGGGCGAGCGCGAATTGAACTTTTCGCTTGTGGCGGGTTGGTTTTCCGACCGAATCCACACCCTCGGAACAAGAACTTACAACGACATTATCGAACAGAGCGTGACCACGGTATCTTTTGTCGCATCGTACAAATTCAATCGACATTGGGGCGTGAAATTCAAGGCAGGCAACATTCTCAACTCGCCCATCCGCTTGTCGAGGGAGTTCGACGGTGTGGGAAGAATGATTTTGGAGGAGTATCACAAAGGCGTGGACGTGAGCATAGGAGTAAGTTTTGAATTGTAAACCTTTAATAATAACTGTGAAATGAAAAAGATTTTTTATTGGGCAGCAATGCTCTTCACGGCCGTCACGATGGTCGCCTGTGACGACAACGACGACAACAACGACAAACCGAAACCTCCCGTGGTGACCGATGTCGAACTCAGCGGCACGATAACCGAAAACCTGACGCTCGACCCCGCCGTGGAATACACTATCACCGGTTCGGTGAACGTCAAGAGCGGCGCAACGCTGACCATTCCGGCCGGTATGACCATCAAGGCCCAAAAAGGATTCGCCAGCTACATTCTGGTCGAACAGGGCGGGAAAATCAACATCAACGGTACGGCCGCGGCTCCCGTAACTCTGACCTCTGCCGAAGCGTCACCGAAAGCGGGCGACTGGGGTGGCCTTATCATCAACGGTCGCACCCCGCTGACCGGCGGCGTGACCGGTTCGACCGAAATTTCGAGCACGATCCCTTATGGCGGCAGTGCTCCGACAGACAACTCGGGCTCGATAACCTATCTGAAATTGGAATACACCGGCGCACAAGACCCTGCCGACGATGAGGTGGAGCACAACGGTCTGACCCTCAACGCGGTGGGTAGCGGAACCCGCATCGAGAACATATTTATCATCGACGGAATGGACGACGGCATAGAGTTCTTCGGCGGCACGGTGGACGTCAAAAATCTGTTGGTGGTCAATCCCGACGACGATATGTTCGACTTCACGTTCGGTTACAGCGGCACCCTGACCAATGCTTATGGCGTCTGGGAAGCGGGCCATACCAGCGGCGAAAGCGACCCGAGCGGAGTGGAAGCCGACGGAAATCTGGACGGCAACCAAGGGTTGGGAGCAAATTTGCAGAGCGACTTCACCATCGAAAATATGACCATCGATCTGCGCAACGCTTACGACACCGACCTGACCGCTCAGCCCAAAAAGTATATGCAGAACGCTCTCAGGATTCGTCGCGGTGCGACGGCGACCATCACCAACGCACTCGTGAAAGGTTCGGGTTATGTCGAAAACTTCGTCAACCTGTCCGATGGCAAGGGCGGTGCCGACACCGATAGCGAAATCAGCATCACCAACTCGCTGACCGGCGCGACAAAAAGCTTCAAGTTTAACGAGGGCGACACCGAGGCGACCTATCCCGGAATTGCAATCGAGGCAGGCAACACCGGTTGCCCCACTAACATCTTCGGCTGGACCGGCTACGAAATGTGATTGTAACCGAAATGTAACACCTTCGTAAAGCCATCGCAAACCGGTGGCTTTATTTTTGTCCCTCGGTGTGATGAACAAAGGTCGACGCGCTCTGTTGCAACAACATTGTCGGGGAAATCGTTTCTTAATATAAAAAAGGTTAATTTTACCGTATGAAAATTCTTATTGTCGACGACGAGCAGGATATTCGCGAGATCCTGTCGTTCAACCTTCGCAACGAGGGCTACACTGTGGACACCGCTTCGAGTGCCGAGGAGGCGTTGGAGGTGCTGTCGCCGGAGCACAAGTTGATTCTGCTCGACGTGATGATGGGCGGAATGAGCGGCTATCAAATGGCCGAAAAACTGCGCAAGGATGGCAATGCCACTCCGATTATTTTCCTCACCGCGCGCGACACCGAGAACGATATGCTGACCGGTTTTTCGGTCGGCGGGGATGACTATATCAGCAAACCATTCTCGTTGAAAGAGGTTTCGGCGCGGGTTCGGGCGGTGTTGAAACGCACCCCTGCGGAGGGGAAAAAGTTTACGCACGGTGAATTTACGATGGATTTCGAGACCAAAGAGCTCACCATCGGCGGGGTGCACGTTCCTTTGACCAAGACCGAGTTCGAGGTGCTGTCGTTGTTGGTTTCGAACCCCGCCAAGGTCTATTCGCGCCAGGAGATGATCGACCGCCTTTGGAGCGATGCTCCTTATACCACCGAACGCACCGTGGATGTACATATCACCCGTTTGCGCAAAAAATTGGGCTCTTATGGGCGTTGGATATTTTCGCGGGCGGGCTATGGTTATCGGTTTAATCCGAGCGAGGTATGATTCGTCGGCTGGCTGTAAGTTTTTTTGTGATTTTCGGTGTTTTTGCCGCCGGAATAGTGGTTTTCGAGCAGTCGCGAGTACGGCGATATAAGACCGAGGCGTTGGCCGAGCGGCTCGATGCCTATGCCGAGCAGGTGATGGCGGGAGCTCCGTCTGACATTTTTCCACCTCGGCTGCGCATCACTTTGGTGGGTCGCGACGGAACTGTTCTGAGCGACAACCAGCTCGATGTCGCCACGATGGAGAACCACCTTGCGCGACCGGAGATTGTCCGGGCCGTCGAAAAAGGCAAGGGGATGGATATTCGCACTTCGTCGTCGGACAGCCGTCCCTATTTGTACTATGCCAGAGATGACGGTGGCTCGGTCATAGTTCGTGTGGCGTTGCCTTATGATGTCGAGGTGCGCTCGTTTTTGAAGCCCGACAATGCGTTTTTGTACTTTGTCGTTGGGCTTTTTCTCGTCGGGTTGGCATTTATTTTCTACGTCGGGAGGCATTTTGGGCGCGCTCAACAGCGGTTGCACCACCTCGAAATTCGCGACCGCAATCGCACGTTGAAACGCGAGCTGACGGGTAACATAGCCCACGAGTTGCGCACTCCGGTGACGAGCATTCGCGGTTTTTTGGAGATTGTTTTGAACAACGACCTCGACACTCCACGCGCCAAGGAGTATTTGCAACGCGCTTATTATCAAACACTTGGCCTTTCGGAGCTGATTTCTGATATGAGCCTTCTCACGCGGTTGGACGAGAAGCGAGACGGTTTCCCGATGGCCGATGTGGATGTCGAGTCGTTGCTGGCTCGCGTTCGCAAGGAGACCTCGGAGCGGTTGCGGGAAAGAAAGATTTCGTTTGTCGTCGAGTTGCCGGAGGGGTTGACGGTTCGCGGCAACGAGAGCCTTTTGTATTCGGTTTTTCGCAATTTGACCGACAATGTGATTGCTCACGCAGGGCCTGGGGTGGAGATTCGGGTGAGGGCGGTGCGGCAGGACGATGGGGCGGTTCGGTTCACTTTTGCCGACACCGGTGCGGGCATTCCGGACAACCACTTGGAGCGCATTTTCGAACGCTTTTATCGTGTGGATGAGGGTCGGACGCGTGATGCGGGCGGCTCGGGGCTGGGTTTGTCGATCGTTAAGAACGCCATCGCACTGCACGGCGGCACTATCGCCGCCCGCAATCGCACCCCCCACGGACTGGAATTTGTGTTCGACATCGAGTAAATTTCCTTTTTTGCAATAAAAAACACCCAATCTACACTTTTCAGGGTGTGAAATTGGGTGTTGCTTGCGTAAATCACTGATAATCAGCATCGCTTGGCGGAGAGCTCTTCGGGATTACTCGTGTCTTTCGACACTCGTGATCCCCGGTGCTGCCGCAGGCAACCCTGCCAAGACAAAAACAAAACACCCGCCTTCGAGCAAGCTCGGGCGGGTATTTTGTTTTCATCTTTGCGGAGAGACAGGGATTCGAACCCTGGGTACCCGCGAGGGTACAACGGTTTTCGAGACCGCCCCGATCGACCACTCCGGCATCTCTCCTGGTCAAAAAATCCCAACTCCTCCTCGACTTCGACACCCCGAAAGGCACCTCCCAAAGTCGAAAAATCTCGACTCTCTGACGAAAGTCGGGTGCAAAGGTAATGATTCCAACGGAAAATCGAAAATTAATTTTTTTGACAAAGCACCCTAAGCCCAGTACTCCTCGCAATGACGTTCCGCGTTAGCCGGCCTGTACGGTGGCACATTTTTCATCTTTTCATTTTTCATTTCCGGCTACGCCGGACTCTTCTCAGCTTCAGGCCTCAATGGCGGCTCTAGCAATCAGAGCACGCACGGGTATTACTGGTCTGCTACGCAGAACCCATCCAATACCTCCTCCGCCTACGACCTGTTCTTCAACAGCACGCACGTCCAGCCGGAGAACTATAGCGGTAAGACCCCTCGTTACTCCGTCCGGTGCATTCGCCCCGCGTAAAGAGCAATGGACCAAACAACACAACAACGATTAGCGATTAGCGATTAGCAGGCTACGCGACACCCAGTTACGCGGAACAAGCGATCAATGAGCAGTGCTATTGGAGGGAAGTCATTGCCTAATTGTCCAACTTAATATATCTTTGCGCTCTGGAATTATGTTGTCGGAACGATTCAATAACTACATCCGCGAAAACCATCTGCTGGCAGAGGGCGAGCGCGTGCTCGTGGCCGTCAGCGGCGGGGTCGACTCGATGACCCTACTATCATTGTTCGCCGGAACCGATTGGCCCACAGCCGTCGCCCACTGCAACTTCGGTCTGCGCGGCCGCGAAGGCGACGAAGATACCGAACTCGTCAAAACCGAGTGCGCAAAATACGGTCTGGTGTGCCACACACGCGACTTCGAAACGCAAAAAGAGGTCGAACGCACCGGCGAAAGCATCCAAATGGCAGCACGACGACTGCGTTACGGCTGGTTCAACGAACTGTGCGAACAGCACGGCTACACCGCCATCGCCATCGCCCACCAAGCCGACGACTCGGTGGAGACATTCTTCATCAACCTCTTTCGCGGCACCGGACTGCGGGGACTGACCGGCATAAGTCCCGTCAACGGGCGCGTCATCCGGCCACTGCTATTCACCACCCGCCACGAAATAGTCGACTGGGCACTGAGCCACAACATCCTCTATCGCGAAGATTCGTCGAACCGCTCGACAAAATACCTACGCAACAAGATCCGCCTCGGACTGGTACCACGGCTCAAAGAGATAAATCCGCGCTTCACCGAAACAATGCGCCGCAATGTCGACCGGCTGACCCAAACCCAGGGCTTCATCGACGCCGCGATAAGCACCATTCGCCGCGACGTGCAAACGGCCGACGGAGAGCGGGTGACGATAGAGGTGGGGCGCATTCCCGAGGGCTTTCCTGTGGGGTTCGTGGTGTACGAACTGCTCAGCTCGGAGTGGGGCTTCAAGGGCGACGTGATCGACGGAATAGTGCACTCGCTGGAGCGCGGAGCAACGGGGCGGCGGTTCTATTCGCGCGACCACGTGGCGTTCACCGACCGCGGGCGGATAGTGGTGGAGCCGATCGGCGACGACGACCCGTGCGAAGTTGCGGTGGAGGGCGGCTCGAAACGAATTTATGCCGGAAACGCGGTCTACCACCTTTCGCACGTCGACATTGATGCAGTGGAGACGCTGGCCGTGAGCGAGAACACGGCGTTGATAGATGCCGACTGCCTGACCTGGCCGCTCGTCCTAAGGCGTTGGCGCGAGGGCGACAGGTTCGTGCCGCTGGGAATGCAGGGTAGCAAGAAGGTGAGCGATTATCTGACCGACCGCAAGGTTTCGCTGCCCGAAAAGGCGCGCCAGTTCGTGCTCGTCGACGGTTCGGGCGAGGTGGTTTGGCTGGCAGGCCGGCGACCGGACGAGCGGTTCAAAGTCACGCCCGAAACGGAAAATGTTTTGAAGATCACGGGAGAGGTGGTTTGATTTTCCGGCGAATTTTTTCTAACTTTGTAGCTTCGAATTCTATTTAAGAATTTTATTTAATTTTAAATCTATAAAAAATTATGGCAAAGATTAAGATTGGGATCAACGGATTCGGCCGTATCGGCCGGTTGGTCTTCCGCGCGGCTTGCGGGCACGACGACGTGGAAGTGGTGGGCATCAACGACCTCATCACGGTGGACTATATGGCCTATATGCTGCGCTATGACTCGGTGCACGGACAGTTCAAGGGTACCATCGACGTGAAGGACGGCAACCTGGTGGTTAACGGCAAATCGATTCGTGTGACTGCGGAGAAAGATCCCGCCAACCTGCGTTGGGATGCCGTCGGGGCCGAATATGTGGTGGAATCGACGGGGCTGTTCCTGACCAAGGAGACCGCCGAAGCGCACATCAAGGCGGGTGCAAAGCGTGTTGTGATGTCGGCTCCTTCGAAAGACGACACCCCGATGTTCGTGATGGGGGTGAACAACAAGAGCTATAAGGGCGAGGCTATCGTTTCGAACGCTTCGTGTACCACCAACTGTCTGGCTCCGTTGGCAAAGGTCGTTAACGACAAGTTCGGCATCGTAGAAGGTTTGATGACCACCGTTCACGCAACCACCGCAACCCAGAAAACCGTCGACGGACCTTCGGCCAAGGATTGGCGTGGCGGACGTGCCGCGGCGGGCAACATCATTCCCTCGTCGACAGGTGCGGCCAAGGCTGTGGGTAAAGTTATCCCCGCCTTGAACGGCAAGCTGACGGGTATGGCGTTCCGCGTTCCCACTTTGGACGTTTCGGTTGTCGATCTGACCTGCCGGTTGGAAAAGGCTGCAACTTACGACGAAATTTGCAAGGCTATGAAGGCTGCTGCGGATGGCGAATTGAAGGGCATTCTGGGCTACACCGAAGACGAAGTGGTGTCGAGCGATTTCATCGGCGAAGCGCGCACTTCGGTGTTCGATGCCAAAGCGGGGATCTCGCTGAACGGCAACTTCGTGAAGCTGGTGAGCTGGTATGACAACGAGTGGGGCTACTCCAACAAGGTGGTCGAGCTGATTAAGCACATGGCGACCGTTTAATTTGTTGCTTGTTCATTAATGTCCCCTGTTCGCAGGGGATTTTTTTTATTTCGTTATGGACGAACGCAGTTTAGAGTCGTTGGCGCGGCTGCAACAGATTTTGGATCAGTTGCGGGTGGAGTGTCCGTGGGACAGGGCGCAGACGATGGAATCGCTGAAAAGTGCCACGCTGGAGGAGGTGTGTGAACTGGCCGAGGCGGTGGATGAGGGGAATATGGGGCACGTGAGAGAGGAGTTGGGCGATTTGTTGTTGCACGTGATGTTTTACTCCAAGATCGCTTCGGAGCGGGGGGAGTTTTCGTTGGGTGATGTTGCGGACGGGATTTCGGAGAAGCTGGTTTTTCGCCATCCCCATGTTTTCGGCGATGTGGAGGTTTCGGGGACTGCGGATGTGATTCGCAATTGGGAGGAGCTGAAGGCGCGTGAGGGACGTCCCAGACGAAGTCGACTGCGAAAATTCCTGCGCCGATTGAGATATGCGTGGCTGCTGGTTAAGAGTTAAAAACTAAAAATAAGCTACGCGACGCAAAGCGAGGGCTTTGGTGAGTGGTTTTCAAAAATAAGATTTGGCGCGCAGCGTAAAGCGGAGCGAGGACTAAAAGCGCCCGCCGCAGCCGACCGGCTGTCTTGTCAGCCGCGCGAAGCGGGCAGCGGCAGTGTTAGGCCGAGTGAAGTAGCGCTTTTTTGAAAATCCACGAACCAGAAAGAAAAGCCCGAGCGTGAGCCGAGTAAAAACAGTTTTAAATTTATGGCAATAATCAGAGAGGTTCGGGGCAAGAACCCCAGGGTTGGCCAGGGGAGCTGGCTGGCCGAAACGGCGGTGCTGATAGGCGACGTGACCATCGGGCGCGACTGCTCCATCTGGTACGGAGCGGTGCTGCGCGGCGATGTGAACACCATCACCGTCGGCGACAGAACCAATATTCAGGACGGAGCGGTCATCCACACCCTGTATGACGGGTCCGCGAATCCGAGCCAAACCCATATCGGGAGCGACGTTAGTGTCGGCCACAACGCTATTATTCACGGGGCGACGATCGGCGACGGGGTTTTGATCGGGATGGGTGCGACGGTTTTGGACAATGCCGTTGTGCCGTCGGGGTGCATAATTGCGGCGAATGCGTTGGTTTTGACGGGTTCGCAGTTGGAGCCGAATAGCGTTTATGCGGGGGTTCCGGCAAAGAAGGTGAAGGAGGTCAGCCCCGAGCAGCGCGACAACATTATTAGGCGGACGGCAAAAGATTACCAGCTTTATGCGAGTTGGTACGAAGAATAGTCCGGTTCCACCCTCTTCTTCTCAGCTTCAGGCTACGGCTGGAATGGCGGCTCTTACAATCAGAGCACGGGCGGGTATTATTGGTCGTCCACTTATTACTATAGCAACACCGCCCACATTCTGACCTTCTCCAGCACGGGCGTCTACCCAGCAAGCGACGGCAAGATGCCCGATAGCTTCTCCGTCCGGTGCATTCGCCCTGCGTAAAGAGCAATGGACCAAACAACACAACAACGATTAGCGATTAGCAGGCTACGCGACGCCCAGCTAACGCGACGCAAGGCTACGCGACGCCCAAGCTAAAAGCTAAAAACTAAGATACGCGATGCTAATTCTCAATACCCCGTCAGGGTGACGGTCACGCGGCCGACGCGGATAGGGCACTCGATCAACAACGGCAACCGCCTCTCATCGTCCGAAACCCAAACCGTAAGCGTCATCCCCTCCTCATAAGTCGACCCATCGCTCGTCGCCATCGTGCACTCGAACTTCAATGCCCGACGATTCCCGATCTTCTTAACCTTCACCCGCTCCCGACCCAAATAGGTAAAATGAATGGGCCTCGTGACCTCGTTAAGCACCAACTGCAACGGATATTTCTGTCCTACCGTCAACCCCTCCGGATCAATAGCACGCAACCGATAAATGAGCGAAAAAGCATCGCCGCTCCACTCGCCCGAAAGCGGCATAACCGTAAACTTGTCCGCCTTCCAGGTCGCCTTACGCACCTGAGTGCTCACCGTTCGCGATTTCCAATCGTAAGTATAGGTGGCCTTCATCCGGTAATCGTTCTCGTGAACATCGCTCATCATCCGGGTCGGCAAAAGCGTGGTCGCATCGAGCCACGTGTGATAAGTGTCGTTGACAGGAAACATACTCGCCGCCGCACCCGAGGTTTTGCCATTGCCCACGGCGTGATACTGACTCCGGCCGCCGACATCCTCGACCAAAGTGCGCATCGTGATGTTCATCATCCCTATCGGCGGAATCAACGCCGCCCGATACTGGACGTGGAACGACAACGTCTCGCCCTCCTTAAACGGAACCTCGGCCAGATTCAACGACTGGGCAGATGAAATGAAATGAAAAAATGAAAAAATGAAAAGAAGAATTATTTTTCTCATAATCTATGAAATATTGCTAAAATCTTTCGGAACACGGGGGGCATAGCGGTCCGAAAGGGTGCGCAAAAGAGCATTCGCAGGCGAAGAAAGAAGCGGATCGACCTCCAAAACCCCACCCGCAACCCGCCGCGCCAACTCAATCAACTGACCATCTCGGCCAAGGTCGGCAATCCGCAAATCGAATGCCAAACCACTCTGCTGTGTCCCCGCAATATCACCGCTCCCACGCAACCGCATATCCATCTCCGCCAAAACAAAACCATCGTTAGTCTCGACCATAGTCTCCAACCGCTGCCGAGCCTCCTTAGTCAGCTTCACCCCGCTCATCAACACACAATAGGACTGGTCCGCCCCCCTGCCCACACGGCCCCGCAACTGATGCAACTGCGAAAGCCCGAACCGCTCCGAATTCTCGATCACCATCACGCTCGCATTGGGCACATCCACCCCAACCTCGATAACGGAAGTGGCCACCATAATATTATAATGTCCCGCCTTGAACTCCCTCATCGCCTGCTGCTTGTCCTCCGGCCGCATCCTGCCGTGAACCGCCACCACCCGATACTCCGGAAGAGGAAAATCCCTCGAAATGCTCTCGAACCCATCCGTGAGGCTCTTCAAGTCCAGCTTCTCCGACTCCTCGATGAGCGGATAAACCACATAAACCTGACGCCCGAGGGCTATCTCGCGCTTCAAAAATCCCCAAACAGCCAACCGATGGGCATCGCTCTTCAAATAGGTCTTGATGGGCTTACGGCCCGGCGGCAACTCGTCGATAATGGACACCTCCAAATCGCCATAAAGCGTCATAGCCAGCGTGCGCGGAATGGGCGTGGCGGTCATAACCAACACGTGGGGCGGCTGGTTGTTCTTGGTCCACAACCTTGCCCGCTGCTCCACCCCGAAGCGGTGCTGCTCGTCGATAACCACCAGCCCGAGATTGGAGAACTTGACCCGCTCCTCGATCAACGCGTGGGTGCCGACCAGAATGTCGATCTCGCCACCCTCCAACGCCTTCAAAATCTTGCGCCGCTCGGCCGTCCGCGTCGACCCCGTCTGGCAAGCCACCCGAATGCCCAACCCCTCGGTCATCTTCTGTATCGAGGCAAAATGCTGCCTGGCCAAAATCTCCGTCGGGGCCATCAAACAACTCTGGAACCCATTATCCGCCGCGATAAGCATACTGACAAGAGCAACCAGCGTCTTGCCGCTCCCCACGTCGCCCTGCAACAACCGATTCATCTGGCGGCCACTCACCGTATCCGCCCGAATCTCTTTGATAACCCGCTTCTGCGCCCCGGTCAGCTCGAACGGCAACTTCTCGGCCCAAAACCTGTTGAAAAACTCACCCACCCGTGTGAACAAAAATCCATCCGCCCGAGCCGTACGAGCCGCACTTTTCGACAAAATATTGAGTTGCACCCCGAACAACTCCTCGAACTTCAACCGATATTGAGCCGCCTTCAACAACTGCGCACTCTGCGGGAAATGGATATTGAACAACGCATCTTTGCGCCCGATAAGTCCCTGAGCGCGCATAATTTCCTCCGGCAAAGTTTCGGTGATCCCCTTTTCCGCCGTCGGCCAAAGCGCGCTCACCAAATGGTAAATGCCCTTGGTGCCCAAATGTGCCGAGCCCAACTTTTCGGTCGTATGGTAAACCCCCTGCAACGCCCCCGCGCCACTCGCCTTGGGGCTGTCCACGCTCTCGAACTCGGGATGGATGATCGACATACGCTCGTGGAAAAACCCGGGCTTGCCGAAAAAAACATACTCGCGTCCAACCTCCAACCGCTTCTCGATCCACTTCGCACCCCGAAACCACAACAGCTCCGTCTGCCCCGACGCATCCGCCACATCGACCACCAGCCGCTGAGCCCGTCCGATGCCCAGCGTTCGCTTGCTCTGGACCCGAGCCCGAATCTGAATGTAGGTACCCTCCTGCTCGGCCGTTACGTCGGCAATCGGGTATATCTTGGTGCGGTCGAGATAGCGATAGGGGTAGAAGTAGAGCAGGTCGCCCAGAGTGCGGATGCCGAGCTCGGAGGCGAGCAACCGCGCCCGTCCCTCGCCGACCCCGGCGAGGTACTTCACATCGTTGTCCAAAAAACTCGCCACAGGATACACACGTAATTTTCAGGAGTTAAAGGCGGCGGCGATCTGCGCTGCGAGGGCATCGATAGCCGACTGGATCTTGCTCCCGATCATCATCTTAACCATCACGTTCATCTCGGCCCGAACCACAATTCGCATCCGTGTATCCGGCAACTCACCATCCACGTTCCCATCGACCTCTTTGAGCTGAAGCCACGCAGTGAGATCGAAAGGCGAGACCTGAATCTTCACAAGGTTCGGCTCCACTCTCTCCACCATCGTCAACGTGACCGAAAAACCTTTCGCACTAAACGAGCACTCGTCGCCATCCACCCGCCAACCCTCGACGCGGTCGGCAACGATAGGAGTGAAGTTATTGAAATCCGACAGCACGGCATAAACCTCCGTCGCCGTCCGGCGAATGCGTTGCTGGGCACTCTCGTATTTTTCGACCATAAATATTCAAAATTTTAAAGACCAGACGCCCGCAAGGGCTGAGCATTCAGCCCGCCGCATTGGGGGGCGGCTGGCTGACGGCCTTGCAAAGCAAGCCCGTGAGATTCTCAAAATTTATCCGGAGCCTCGCGCCAACGTCTCAAAGCATCGATATACTCGGGAGCAACATCGGCAAACCTGATCAGTGTCGGATAATCGCTCAAAGTATCCAGCCGCACCTGGGCTTTTGCAAAATTATCGGCCGCGGTATCGAACGCATAAGTGAAAATAGCCGCCATTCCCATCACCTCCAACCCTGCCGCACGCAACGCCTCGACCGCCGCCAAAGAGCTGCCTCCGGTCGAAATCAGGTCTTCGATAACCACCACCCGTTGCCCATCGCGATAATCCCCCTCTATCAAATTCTCCAGCCCGTGACCCTTAGCCGCCGAACGGACATAAATGAACGGCAACCCCAGCGCCTCGGCAACCAACACCCCGTGGGCAATCGCCCCCGTAGCCACACCCGCTATGACCTGGACATCGGAGTATTTGGAACGAACAAGCGAAATAAACTCGTCCCGAACCAACGAACGGACCGCCGGATGAGAAAGTATGCGGCGATTATCGCAATAAATAGGCGACCTCCACCCGCTCGCCCACGTGAAGGGATTTGCAGGATTGAGTTTTATTGCGTTAATTTGCAAAAGCGCGGCGGCGATCTTTTCGGCAGTCGTCATAGTTCCAAAAAAGTTTTGTGCAAAGATAATAAATATATTGAAGCGGCAGGAGGTGTTGTTTTCAACCGCGATGGGAGGTTGATTATGATACTGCGGCGCGGAGTGTGGGATTTGCCGAAAGGGCACAGGGATCAGGGGGAGACTTTGGAGCAATGTGCCGCAAGGGAGGTTTGCGAGGAGTGCGGACTTTTGCCCGAATGGTTGACCGTTGGCGATTTTCTGTGCGAAACCGTTCACCAAAGTGCACCGTGCGAGGAGAAGCACACGAGTTGGTTCAGGATGGAATACCTCGGTTCGCCCGGGGATGTGCGGCCGCAAGTTGAGGAGGACATAGTGGACGTGAGGTGGTTCACCATCGACGAAGCACGGGAAGCGGCCGCGGAAAGTTACGAAAGTATAAGACAAATAATGAAGTTGTTATGAGGAAGTTAGTTTTGGTTTTTTGCGTTTTTGCGATTTCGAATGTTTGGGCCAAAAGTCCGTTGACGCCCGAAGTGATGTGGCAAATGGGCAGGGTGGGCGAATTTGTCGTCTCGCCCGCCGGAGTGGTGTACGGATTGACCAATTATGACGTCGAAGCCAACAGCGGAACCACCGACCTGTGGCTGAACGATTTGAAAAGCGGCCAACCTGTGCGGGTGGCCGAGAATGCCGGCAGTCCGGCGTGGCACGGCGGCAAACTCTATTTTCTCAGGGACGGCCAGATCTGGTGCGACGGCCAAAAGCTGACCGACATCGAAGGCGGTGTGGAGTACTTCGGGATCGCCCCCAAAGGCGACAAAATATTTTATGTACAAAGGGTGATGGTCGATGCGAAAGGTTCGGCCGAGCAGTATGACGGGCTCGAAAAGTCCAAGGCTCTGATCTACGACGATCTGATGGTGCGCCACTGGAACCGGTGGAGCGACGGAACCCACCTGCACATCTTCGTGGGCGATTTCGACGGGACCGACATCGCGAATGTCAAAGACATAATGGAAGGCGAACCGTGGGACACACCTATGGAGCCCTATTTCGATGCGGCCGAAATTGCGTGGAACAACGCTGGAACCATCCTGGCCTACACCTGCAAAAAACTCACAGGCCGCCAGTACGCCGTCTCGACCGATAGCGACATCTATCTCTATGACGTCAGGAGCGGAGAGACAGACAACCTCACCCGAGGGATGGTGGGGTACGACAAATATCCCGTGTGGTCGCCCGACGACAAAATGCTTGCCTTCCGCAGTATGGCCCGCGCAGGCAACGAGGCCGACAAAGAGCGGCTGATGGTGTGGGATTTCTCGGCCGAAAAGTTTTCCGACCTCACCGCCGATTTCGACTACCCGGCAAGCAATGTGGTGTGGGACGGAAACAAGGAACTGCTCTTTCTCGCCCCACACCTGGGCACCGTCAAGCTGTGTCGTGCCGACCTGAAAGGGCGGGTGAAGATCGTGGCCGAGGGTGACTTCGACATAACAGCATTTTCGGCGAGCGGCAAAAACATCGTCGCCTCGCTGACGCGGCAGGACCAAGCGGCCGAGCTCTACATCTACGACGGACAGTTCAAGCAACTAACCCACGTCAACGACCGCATATTCGACGAACTGGCTATGGGGAAGATCGAGCGGCGAATGGTGCGCACCTCGGACGGCAAAGAGATGCTGACCTGGGTGACCTATCCGCCCGATTTCGACCCGACGAAAAAGTACCCCGCGCTGCTCTACTGCGAGGGCGGGCCCCAAAGCGTTATGAGCCAGGGATGGAGCTATCGCTGGAACTATCAACTGATGGCCGCCCAAGGCTACATCGTGGTCGCGCCCTGCCGTCGCGGAACCATCGGATTCGGGCAAGCGTGGACCGACCAGATCTCCGGCGACTATTCGGGACAAAACATTGCTGACTATCTCGCCGCCATCGATCAGGTTGCGGCCGAACCCTACGTGGACGAAACGCGCCTCGGTTGTGTCGGTGCGAGCTACGGCGGCTATTCGGTATTCTACCTTGCGGGGGTGCACCAGGGGCGGTTCAAAGCCTTCATCTCCCACTGCGGCATATTCGATTTCGAGAGTATGTACGGCGAAACGGAAGAGCTGTTCTTCGTCAATAACGACTATGGCGGGGCGTATTGGGATACCGAAAACGAGGTTGCGATGCGCTCGTACGCCCACTCGCCCAACCGGCTGGTGAAGAACTGGGACACGCCGATACTCATCATCACGGGGGCCCGAGACTACCGGATCCCATACACTCAAAGCATCGAAGCGCACACTGCGGCTCGGCTTTTGGGGGTCGACAGTCGGTTGGTGGTGTTCGAGGACGAAGCCCACCAGGTCTTCAAGCCGCAAAACAACCTGGTCTGGAACGCCGAGTTCTTCGGCTGGCTGGAGAGGTATCTTTAACGATTAGTGATTAATGATTAGTGATTAGCGGGCTACGCGGAATCGTCATTGCGAGGAGAGCTTTGCTCGACGCGGCAATCTGAAGATTACTTCGCATTCGCTCGCAATGACGTTCCGGCTACGCTGCGCAGAGGCCGAAAAAAACCGCAACTATCGAAGCCGCAAGCGCACGAAAACCGGATTATGGTCCGAATAATCAAACGAAGGCGACCCGTAATCCACGCACTCAAACACCGGCGAATGCAAAACATAATCGATCCGTAACAACCCGTAAAACCCCCGATAACTATACCCAAAACCCTGCCCAGCCTCCCGAAACCCATCACGCAACCCCCGAGAAACAACCCGATAAACCCACGAAGACGGAGTATCATTGAAATCCCCGCAAACCACAACCCCATAAGGGCTCGCCGCAATCGCCCCAGCCAAAGCCTCAGCCTGTCCCGCCCGAATAACGTAATTCCGACTCAGCTTCCCAACAATCCGCCTAACCCCCTCCCCATCGTCCTCCACAAACTCCGCCCCTGCCAAATACTCCTCATCGCCCGACTTAATTGACGTGGTCTGCAAATGAACGCAAAAAACCCGAACCGTATCGCGCCCAACAGCGACATCCGCCCAAAGAATAGAATTATTAGTCCCCTCGAAATCCAAATGCCCCGACCCCGCAATAGGAAACTTGCTATAAATAGCATTCCCCCAACCATACTCCCCGCCATCCCCCAATCTTTTCACCTTATAATGATAAGCCGCCCCGATCATCCCCTCGAACCGACCCGCCGGATTGCGCGACGTCGCCTGAAACTCCTGAACACACAAAACATCCGGCCGCAAAGAATCCACAACCCCCGCAACCTCCCGCATACTCGACCGCATCCCTCCCCCAGGGCTCGAACTCATCATCCCACGCACATTATAACTCATCACCCCGACCAACGACCTGTCCGCCCCAACATCGCCGTAATCGCGCGTCAAATCTGGCCGAAAAAATAAACCCACACCCCAAACCCCGACAAAAAATATCACCAACGGCAACCAAACCCCACTCCGCCACCGAATAACCCAATACAACAAACACAAAAAGTTCAAAACAAAAAACACCGGAACCAGCAACCCCATAACCGACATAAACCCATAAACCGCCGGACTAACCCACCTCGCTGCCCACGAAAGCACCATCCCCACAGCCACCCCCACCGAAAAAACCATCGCCACCCAATCGACAAACGAAAACCGCCTCCGTTCCACAACACGCTCCCGCCGAGAATGGTCCTTCACCGCAAAAACCATCCGCCCAGCCCCCCCGCGACGGCGACGCCTGCGATTATTCCGCCTCTCGGCATCGAAATATGTCAACTCCCTTGCCATCCCCGCATCCGGCCCCCGGAACGAAACCGCCAAAACATCAACAACAACCACCCCCACAAAGCCCCGCCCAAATGGGCAAAATGAGCAACATTGTCCGCCGAAAACAACTCCCCCCTAACCCCCAAAAACAACTCGATCCCGCAAAAAACCAAAATCGCCCACTTAGCCCGCATCGGAATCGGCGGAATGAGCGGCATAATAATATCGTTAGGATGCAAAACCGCAAAAGCCAGCAAAAGCCCATAAATCGCACCGCTCGCCCCAACCGTCATCCCACCACTCCCCGTCAAATAGCAAACCAACAACTGGATCAACCCCGCACCCACGCCGCAAACCAAATAATAGATCAAAAACCTCCTGGCCCCCAAATCCCGCTCGATAAACCGCCCGAACATCCACAGCGTGAACATATTGAAAACAATATGCTCCCAACTGCCGTGCATAAACATATAGGTAACCGGTTGCCACCACCGAAACCAAACACTATCCACCGGAAACAAAGCCCACAAATCGAAAACATCGTTCGGCACAAAAACCCGCGCCGGCGGATTAGGCCCCCCGACCAACAACCACACCACCCAAAGCGCGGCATTGACCAACAAAAGGCTCTGGACAACTTTATTCATAATCAACCCAATTTTTTGCGAATCTCATCCAAAGTAATCTCGACCATAACAGCCTTGCCCGAAGGTGTGAAACTGAAATTAGCCACCCCCGCCAAAGCCTCCAACAAAACCCCCGTCTCCGCCACCGAAAACCCTCCGCCCCCACCCCCACGCGCCCCGCTTCGAGCCAACACCGCCGCCAAAGTACGCCGACGCCTCTCCTCCCCATCCTCGCCCCCCTCAACCCCCTCGCGCAAAGCATCCAACATCCCGTAAACCAACTCATCCACCGCCACCGAACCGATCTCGGCCGGAACGCCCAACACCTCCACCCCCAAATCGTCACCCAGTCTCAACTCGAACCCGAAACCCTCGAACTCCCCCAAACTGTCCCGCAACAACTCATAATCCTCGACCGAAAAAACCATTCGCTCCACAAAAAGCAAGCTCTGGGTCACACTCCCCCCACCGCCCACAACCCCCTGCAACCGATCGAACAACACAGCCTCCCTCGCACGACGCAAATCCACCGCCACAAACCGACCACCGAATCTGGCCGCCACATAACCCTCGCCCAAAGGAACCACATCCGAAAAACCAACCGAATCCTCCACCTCGGGCACCCCATCGAAAATGTCCCCGCTCGGCAAAAACCCGCTCCCCTCGGAAGCGTACTCAAACGGATTGTAATCCGTCAAACTCGACGACAACGGCTCTCGCACCGAAAAATCGACACCCACCACCGGCGAAGATCCCAACGTCGGAATATCCACCCCGCGAAATTCATCGTCGAAATCCATCATCGGCACCGCACCGCTCTTAGCCAGCGTCTCCCGCACCGTAGCGTTAATTATCTGCCAAACCGCCGTATGATTGGCGAACTTCACCTCTGTCTTCTGCGGATGGACATTGACGTCTATCTGATCGGGATCGATCTCCAAATAGATGAAATACGACGGCTGCACCCCGAACGGGATCAACTTATCGTAAGCCTTCAAAATCGCCCGATGAAAGAAAACATTCTTGAAAAACCGCCCGTTAACGAACAAAAACTGCTCTCTCATTCGCTTCCGCGCCGAATCGGGACTGCCGATAAACCCGCGCACAGTGGCAATAGAAGTCTGAACCCCGACCTCCAACAACTTCCCCCCCAAAGCCTTTCCCGCAACGCCCACAACCCGCTGGTGCAACGTCCCCGCCGGCAAATTGTAAACCGCAACATCGTCCCGAAACAGCTGGAACCCAACCTCGGGATGGGCCAACGCCGCCCGCTGAAACTCCGCCAAAACATAACCCGACTCGTGGCTCCCCTTATCCAAAAACTTCTTCCGCGCCGGAACATTATAAAAAAGGTTCCGCACAAAAATCTGCGTCCCTGGCGCAGTCGCAACAACCCCCGAATCCCTGTGAACCCCGCCCTCGATAACCAGCCGCGTCCCCACATCCTCACCCGCCGTCCGCGTGTGCATCTCTACCTGAGCCACCGCCGCAATACTGGCCAAAGCCTCGCCCCGAAACCCAAAAGTGACCAGCGAGTAAATATCCTCCACGCTCGATATCTTGCTCGTCGCGTGCCGTTCGAAAGCCAGCCTCGCATCTTGCGGCGTCATCCCCACCCCGTCGTCCTTGATCTGAATAAGCTCCCGCCCCCCGTCCCGAAAATTGACCGTCACCGTCGTCGCTCCGGCATCCACCGCGTTCTCCATCAACTCCTTAACCACCGATGCAGGGCGATTGACCACCTCGCCGGCAGCAATCTGATTTGCAACGGAATCGGGCAAAAGTTTTATTCGCGAGCTCACGGGAATAGTTATAAATTCATCAACAAAAGTATGACCAAAACCACCACCCCGACCAGAATCACCGGCCGTATGGTCTTGCGCCGACGTTTGCGCATATTCTCGGCCGCGCTCATCCCCCGCCGAGCCGAGACGTGCTGACGCAGGATAGACCCGGGAACATAGTTGTCCGCCGAATCGGGGCTCTTATAATCGGCACCCAAAACGACACGTTTGCGCTCTTCGCGCCTCTCCGCCTCGGGATCATAGTACCGCGGCTTGTACCCGAACCCCCGCGGCCGCCGCTGAGAAAAAAATAGTGCCATAACAATCTACCTGAAAAAGCTACGCATTCGATCGAAAATGTTCTGCGAGCCCGCGCTCGTCGCCTTCGAAAAAGCAGGTTTCCGACCCAGCTCCTCAACCAACTTCCGCTCCTCCGCCGTCAACTTCCCCGGAACCGCAATATCTATCACCACCAACAAATCGCCCACCCGATAACCATTCACCTCCGGAACCCCCTTGCCCTTCAACCGCAAAACCTTCCCAGCCAAAGTCCCCGCCTCGATAGTGATCTTAGCCCTCCCATCCACCGTCGGAACCTCCGCCGAACCACCCAAAATAGCCGTCGGAACCGAAATATTGAGATTATACAACAAATCCAACCCGTCCCTATGCAACTCCGCGCTCCGCTCTTCCTCGATAATCACCAACAAATCGCCACTCACCCCACCATGCCTCGCCGCATTGCCCTTGCCACTCACCGTGAGCTGCATACCCTCGCCAACACCCGCCGGAATGCGAATCTCCACAACCTCCTGCGCCTTCAACGTCCCCTCACCACCGCACTTATCGCAATTAGCCGTAATAATCTTTCCGCTCCCGCCGCACTGATGGCACACCTGAGTGGTCTGCGTGCGGCCAAAAATGGTATTCACCGTGCGCGTCTCAACCCCCGAGCCATTACACGTCGGGCAAGTCTTATACGAATCCTTATCCTTCGCCCCCGTCCCGCCGCACTTATCACACGGCACAAGTTTGGTTATCTTGAGCTTCTTGGTCGTCCCGTGAACGATCTCTTTAAGGGTCAGCTTGACCTTCACCCTCAGATCGCTGCCTCGGTTGACCGTCCGCCTCTGTCCGCCGCCAAAGCCATACATCCCGCCGAAATCGTCCTCGAACCCGCCGCCACCGCCAAAGTGACCACCGAAAATGTCGCCGAAATTGCGGAAAATATCCTCCATCGTAAACCCGCCCTGCGACGAATAGGCCCCACCACCGCCACCAAAGCCGCCCATCTGCGGTCCGGCGTGCCCAAACTGGTCATAACGTGCCTTCTTCTCCGGATTGCTAAGCACATCATACGCTTCGGCGGCCTCCTTGAAGCTCTCCTCAGCAGCCTTATCGCCCGGATTCTTGTCCGGATGGTACTTCAAAGCGGCCTTGCGATAGGCCTTTTTTATCTCGTCGGCACTCGCGCCCTTCGACACGCCCAGCACCTCATAATAATCCCGTTTGCTTGCCATAACTTATTGTCCCACAACGACTTTCGCATACCTTATCACTTTGTCCCTGAGCTTGTAACCCTTCTGCACCACATCGACGATGCGCCCCTTCTGCTCGGCGTCGGGAGTTTCCACACGCGCCACAGCCTCGTGAAGATCGGTGTCGAGCTCAGAGCCCATCGCGTCGATGGGGGTCAGGCCTTTTGAGGTTAAAATGTTCCGTAACTTATTGTCTATCAACATAATACCCTCCTTGACGGCCTCCACGTCGGTAGCACTGCGGATAGCCTCCATAGCGCGATCCAAGTCGTCCAGCACCTCCAACAACGGGCGCATAACCTCGACAGACCCCGCCTCGATAAGTTGGAGTTTTTCGGCATTGGTGCGCTTGCGATAGTTGTCGAACTCGGCCACCAACCTGACATACTTATCGGTCATCTCTGCCAAACTGTCAGTCTCGGCCGACGTCTCGCACTGCGGTTCAACAGGGGTATCGAAACTTTCGTCGGCCGTAAATTGCTGATTATCAGTCTCTTGCATATTAATATCTTTCTCTTTCATAACCTTTTTCCGTCAAAATGCGTACCAGCGACAAAGATAACGAAAAAAAGCCACTCCCGAAAGAATGACTTTTTGTTGGTCGGGGTGAAAGGATTACTCGCTTGACGCTCGTGATCCGTTTAACGCTCCCGCGGGGCGACTGTGCAACAATTTTTTTCAAAAAACCACTCCGTTAGTTTCTTTGTTTTTCACCCGACCCTTTCGCTCAAGCAAGCTTGGCTCAGGGCCAGGCAAAAAACAAAAGAACCACCCTGCTGGGCGGTTCTTTTCTCAAAAACTTGTTGGTCGGGGTGAAAGGATTCGAACCTTCGACCTCCAACTCCCGAAGCTGGCGCGCTAACCGGACTGTGCTACACCCCGAATTTACAGTGCCCAAGACAGGAGTCGAACCTGCACTTCCTCACGAAAACTCGCCCCTGAAACGAGCGCGTCTACCAATTCCGCCACTTGGGCATTGCGGGTGCAAAGGTACTCAAAAAAATGAAAATGAAAAACTTATTTTATCCCCCGTTTATCCAACGCCGCGGCATAACGGCGCGCATTGACCAGATGCTGAGAATAGGTGGCCGCAAAATTGTGGTACCCCGAAAAATCCTCCTTAGCGCAAAAATAGAGATAATCATTCTCCTCGAAGTTCAACACCGCATCCAAAGCCGCAATACTCGCCATCGTAATAGGCGTAGGCGGCAAACCCTTGTTAACATAAGTATTATAGGGCGACGGGGTCTTCAAATGGCGGTTCAAAATGCGCCTCAAAGCAAAATCCCCCATCGCATACTTAACCGTCGGATCGGCCTGCAACGGCATTCCCGATCGCAAACGATTGATGTAAACCCCAGCCATTCGGGACATCTCATCGGTCTTCTGGGTCTCCTCGTTCAGAATGGCCGCCAAGCTTGCGACCTGCATCTTAGTGAGCCGAGTTCGAGGCAACTTAGCCACCCTCTCGTCGTTCCAAAACCGATCATACTCCCTCTTCATTCGCGCAACAAACGCCTCCGGACTATCCGTCCACCACATCTCGTAGGTGTTGGGAATGAAAATGGAGAACAACTCCAACTCGTTTCCGAATCCATATTGTTTAAGTATCTCGGGATCCCGCATCGCCGCATGAAGCGAAGCCGAATCGGCCTCCAACTGCTGCGAAACCCTCGATGCCAAAATCGCCGGCAACCGCGACTGCCTCACCACCACATCCACCGGAGTCTGCTCGCCCAAATTCAACATCCGCGCAAGTCTGACAATATTCTGATCGGTCAAAACATAATGGCCGGGCTTAACGTTTTCGGTCAACCCGATACGCCCGGCGTAAAGATCGAAAAAATAACCGAACCGGATCCGCCCTTGAAGAGAATCCGCCAACTGCCCGAAATCGGCACCCGTCGGAACATACAACGACCCGGGCCGGCGAACCGCATCGCCCTTAAAAACATACCATCCCGCGCCCAAAAGCAATCCCAAAAACGCGCCGACGATGAACAAATTGACAAACAACTTTCTCATATATGGTAAAAATTTACTACTTTTGCACCCCGAGGAGGGTAAGTCTTATGCGACCAGCTCCCCGCTAATCTCCCAGGGCCGGAAGGCAGCAAGAGCGTGTCGGGTTGTAGCGGTGCGACATAAATCGCTTGCTCTCCTCGTTTTTTATTCCGGCTCCGCAGGAGTCGTCAGCCCGTCGCCGCCCCCAGCGGCGGGCTGAAATCAGCCCTTGCTCGGCGACGTGCCCTCAATCTTCCATTTTCTGAGTTGCAGAAACAGCAGCACCGCGGCAAGCGACGACGCCACAAAATCGGCAACCGGAAACGACATCCAAACCCCGTCCGTGCCCAACACCGGCGGCAAAACAATCAACAGCGGGATCAAAAACAACGCCTGACGCGTCATCGACAGCATAATCGACCGCGAAGGCCGCCCGATATACTGAAAAAAACTACTTGTAACCACCTGAAACCCCACGATCGGGAACAACATCATAACCATCCGCATAGCCCGCGCAGCAACCGCCACCAACGCATCCGCATCGGCGTCCGAATACCCCACAAACAACCGTGCAATCCGCTCCGGAACCAACTCACCCAGCAAACAAGCCACACTCATCACCCCGACAGCGCACATTATGGTCATTCTCAACGCCTTCACCACCCGATCATACTGCCGCGCCCCGAAATTGAACCCCACAACAGGCTGCATCCCCTGGTTCAACCCCGCGCAAACCATCACAAACAGCATCACCACACGATTCATAACCCCATATCCGCCCGAATAAATATCGCCCCCATAAGTCATCAACGCACGATTGACGAATATCACCACCGCCGAAGTGCAAAAATTGACCAAAAACGGTGCCGCCCCGATAGCCAAAATCCGCGAAATAATGGGCCGCGAAAGTTTCCATATCCCCCGCCGAAAGTGCAAAAAACTCCTCTTACGCGAAAAATGCCAAAGCTCCAACCCCAACGCAACCCCCTGAGCGCAAATTGTCGCCGACGCCGAACCCCGCACACCCCACCCCAATCCGAAAACAAAAACGGCATTCAACACCGCCGTCAACCCGATAGAGGTCAACATCATCGCCATCGCCTTGCGCGGATAGCCACTCGCCCGCATCACCTCGTTGAGCCCCCAAAACAAATGAGTGATAACATTCCCGAACAATATCACGCTCATAAACTCCCGCGCGTGAGGCAACGTCGCCCCGCTCGCGCCGAACAAGCGCAAAATGTCGTCCAAAAAAACAAACGCCAACCCCGTCAACGACAACCCGATAATGAGATTGAGCATCACCTGGTTGCCGAGAATGTTGAATGTCCGCTCCTTTTTCCCCTCGCCCAGATTGATCGAGATCGAAGCCGCCGAGCCGATGCCCACCATAGCCCCGAAAGCCGCCGAAAGGTTCATCAACGGCATAGCGATAGCCAGTCCGCTCAGTGCCATCGCCCCCACCGCGTGACCGATGAAGACCGAATCGATGATGTTGTAGAGCGACATCGACGCCATAGCGATGATGGCCGGCACGGCATAACGAACCAGCAGCTTGCCGATTTTTTCCGTCCCTAAGTTATTCGGTGTCTGATTTTTCATACTGCTTTCAATTCGTCAATTTCGGCTCACGCGCTCGGCTTCGTCGGTGTGCGACTCTTCGCAGGTTATCCTTCGCCTGAGCACTGCGGGCGAACTTCCCTCGTATCGCTTCGCGAATATACTCGGGTGATTTCCCCTCCGTGCTCTACCGCCACACAGAGCCGCGGTACCGGCTCGGCTAAAATGCTGCGATTCGCAACCGACCTCCGCTTGGCCTACGCTTTTATCTGGCACACCTCACGCCCTCTCCCTTCGCGCACCTAACTCTCAACTCTCAATTCTATCTTGGTAAGGTGAACAAAAAGGTGGAGCCGACGCCGAGTTCCGAGCGCACCGTAATGCTCTCGCCGTGCGCTTCGAGAATGTGCTTAACAATCGCCAAACCCAATCCCGTACCCCCCTCGGTGCGCGAACGCGAAGCATCGGTCCGGAAAAACCGCTCGAAAATCCGCGGCAAATCCTCCCCGTCGATCCCCGACCCGTTATCCTCCACCTCCACCCTTACCCGACCCCTCTCCACGCCAAACGAAATGCGCGTCCACCCCCCTTCCGTCCCATAACGAATGGAGTTCGAAATAAGGTTGATAAAGACCTGCGAAACATATTTCCGGTCCGCCGTCACCCACATCGGCCGCGCACCGACAATCTCCAACGTTATCTCCCTCTCCCCCGCCGACATCTCCATCCCCTCCACAATCTCGCGAGCCAACTCCACCACATCGAACCGAATCCGCTCCAACCGTGGCTGACCCGACGACAAGCGCGAAATCTCCTCCAAATAGTGCACGATGTCGATTATACGCTCCGCACTCCGCTCCGCCCGCTCCAAATAGACCCTGTTGACCGTCGGATCGTCCATAGCCCCCGACAGCAAAGTGGAGATGTAGCCCTGAACATTGAAAACAGGGGTCTTTATTTCGTGAGCGAAATTGCCCAGATACTCCCGCCGAAACCGCTCCATCTCTTCCAACCGCTCCACCTTGTCGGACATCTTCTGCGTCGCCGTTTCGATCAGATAGCCGCGCTTGATGACCAGCCGGGTGAACAGCCACGTGACGATAAAAGTGGCGATACAAATCGTGAGCACCCCCCACCAGAAAAAGTCGTAGATAACGCTGACGATATTGCCGGCGACGATAACCACCAGCGTCACAAGCAGTGCGATGAGCAACGCCGCGTGATTTATCGACCTAACTTTTAGCTGCATAGACACAGGAATGAAGAGTGAAGAACGAAGAGTGAAGAGTGATTTTTTCCCGCGCGCGCAGCCCATTCTTCATTTTTCATTTTTCATTCTTCATTAGCTTTGCTATATATTTCCCTATGATGTCGAACTCCAAATTGACGACCGTTCCGGGTGCGATATATTTGAAATTGGTGTTGTCATAGGTATAAGGAATTATCGCCACCTGAAAACCCGCTTCGCGCGAGTTGACGACGGTGAGCGAAACGCCGTTGACCGCCACCGACCCCTTTTCGACCGTTATCATTCCACCCCCCTGCGGAGTGTATTCGAAGGTATAGTACCAGCTTCCGTCGGCCTCTTCCACCGCTGTACATTTTGCGGTCTGGTCGACGTGGCCTTGCACGATGTGGCCGTCCAACAGCGCGTCGGGGCGCATCGAGCGTTCCAGATTGACGTGGTCGCCCACCTTCAACAACCCCAGATTGCTCTTGATGAGGGTTTCGTGCATAGCCGTCACGGTATAGGTCGTCTCGGTCAGCTCCACCACCGTCAGGCACACCCCGTTATGGCTGACCGACTGGTCGATGCGCAACTCGCCGACAAAATCGGCCTCCAAAGTGAAATGGACATTGCCCCCGTCCCTGCGAATCTCCGCAACCCGCCCCATCCGCTCTACGATTCCTGAAAACATAGCGATGTATTAATTAGGGAAGTACATATTCTGATAGGTGATGCCACACTGCTTTATCATCTCGATGGGGTATTCGAGTGCGCCGATGTCCTCTGCCGAGCCGTTGTTGGTGCCGAACGCCAGCGGAACACCCGCCTCCATAGCCATCTTAATCGTTTTGGCATTGGGTATCCGATAGCGCGCATTCACCTCCAACGCAACGCCCTTTTCGACCAGCACATCTATCACCCGCTTTATCCTCTCGTCCGTCCACCACTCGTCGTACCGCTCCGTCATCGCCGTGGGGAGGAAGAACGGGTTGACATAGATGTCGATGGGCTCGGTGCTCACCACCTCCACTATCTTATCGACGATCAGCTCCATATATTGTTCCTGGGGCACGTCGATTATCACCTCTTCGTCTATCCACAGCCTGACCCTGCGCCCCGCGTGGTCGGTGAAGGTCAAAGCGTCGGTAAACACATAGTCGAACTTGTCCCTCGTTTCGGCACTGAAAGTGGTCGGCCACTCGCGACCCTCGCCCTGCATCGCCATAAAGGCCGACTGCCCGCTGTTCTCCCGAATGAAAACATCCACCTCGGCGTCGTTGGTGTACTGAAACCCTATCCCGCAATTGGGAGCCAAACCGTAGAATATCCCCACACGGCGCGAATTTTCCAAAGCCTGCGCCACGTCCCACCCTTTGAGGTGGACGTGGAAGTCGATAACCGGAAATCCGGCCTGCTGCAACATAATGATGTCGTTATTCTTCTCCTCCACTGCATCCGTCCTCCCCACCACATCGTCTGCCAACGGCAAAATCTTCATATCCTTCACCCGCGTCGTGCCCCGCCACGAATCGAGCACCACCGTGCCCTTATCCAAAAACGAGAGTACCTCGCCCGAACGGAACGGCTCGGCGGGCTCGACATAATCGACCACCGGAACACCGTCCACCGCGACCGTGATGTTCTTCCCCCTGACCGCAACCTCCAACAGGAACCACTGCTCGGCCACGGTGTGGGTCTTAAAGATGTTGCGAATGTTATTCAAACTGCCCGTGGTTTGCTTCCGACCGTCGATGCGGGTCGGGCCGAGAACAATTTCATAGCCATAACCCTCGCCGTGGTGCACCCACAGCGACGAAGCGGCATCCGCGCTGGTGGAAACCATTGCGCTCAGCTCGAAGTTGACGAACTCGGGCAACGGCTGCGTCTTGTCGGCCGGAGCGTAGATCATCACCTCGTTTTCGGTCAGCACTATCTGCTCCGCAGTCGTGCCTTCGCTCGCCTGCCCGTCTACTATCCGCCAATTGGAGAGGTCGTCGGTGGGCATCAGCGACTTTTCTGCCGTACCGCATGCGGCCAACAAAAGAGTTAAAAGTGAAAAACTAAAAGTGAAAAGTGATTTCATAATATTGGGATTTTAAGTTTTTTGTTTGCCAATTCCCGAATGGCGGCCAGCTCTTTTTCGGATACTTTTTCCAGCCCCGCCATAGGTGTGTCGCGATCTATCGTGTAGACCATCACCTCTTGGGGTCGAATCTGCCTCAGCGCATCCAGCCACGCCGAGACCTCTTCCGGCGTGGTGTTGTCGACCCCCGCACCGCGCAGAAACATAGTCTGAACTATCAGCTCGCCGCCGAAAAGCTTCATATTTTCGATAACTTCGGCCACACTGTACCTCCCCAGGGGGTCGTTTATCCTGTTCACCGTGGCGTCGATGGCCGAATCGAGTTTGAGGATATTGTTGTCGACCTTCGACAGGGCCCGCCTGACGCTCTCGCGCCCGATCATCGTTCCGTTGCTCAGAACCGAAATTTTTGTGGCGGGACACAAATTATTCCTCAATTCGACCACATCGTCGATTATGGCTTCGAACTCGGGGTGCATCGTCGGCTCGCCGTTTCCGGCAAAGGTGATGGTATCGGGGGGAGGAATGGTTTCCAATTTGGCCCTCAACAGCTCCCGAACATCGCCGCGCGAATTGAACCGCCCGCCCGCACCCTCCGTCCAGCCGCATTCGCAGTAGATGCAATTGAAGTTGCACAGCTTCGAGCTCACGGGCAAAAGATTGACCCCCAACGAGGTGCCCAGCCGCCGCGAACGAACGGGCCCGAAAATCACATCGCCGAAAAGTGCAGTCATAAACGGAACAAAGGTACGAAATATGTTGAATCACGACAATTTTTTGTTATCTTCGCGTTGACAAAATCACATTGAACGACGATGAACACGAACTACTATAACCTGTCGGTGGCCGAAGCGGCCAAGAAGCTCTCCACCGACGTCTCCCGTGGTCTGACCGGTGCCGAAGTGATGCGCCGCCAGAAAGAGGTGGGGTACAACGAATTTGTAAAGGCCAAAAGAACCACCCTGGCCGAGAAGTTCTTTTCGCAGTTCCGCAGCTTTATGATCATTGTGCTGATAGTCGCCGCGGCTATCTCAGGCACGATAGGCTATCTGCACGGCGAAGGGTTCACCGACGCCATCATAATCCTGGCCATCGTCATCATCAACGCCATCGTCGGAACGGCACAGGAAGCGCGGGCGGAGAATGCGTTGGAAGCTTTGGAAAAGCTGTCGAGCCCCCACTGCAAAGTGGTCAGGGACGGGCAGGTGCGTACCATAGAGTCGAGGGATTTAGTTCCCGGGGATGTGGTTGTGTTGGAGACGGGCGACGCAGTGCCAGCCGACATGCGCCTGTCCGAAAGCATCAACCTGAAAATCGAAGAGGCGGCCCTGACGGGCGAAAGCGTGCCGGTAGAGAAGAACACCGACCCAATAAAAAAGGAGAAGACGTTGGGCGACCGGCTCAATATGGCGTTCGGCTCGACCAGCGTATCCTACGGTCGTGGGCGCGGCGTGGTGGTGGCGACGGGAATGAGCACCGAAGTGGGGCACATAGCCTCGATGATCCAAGGCGTGCCCAATACCAAAACCCCCTTGCAGGTCAAGCTCGACAAGCTGGGGCGGGTGCTGGCCGTGGCGGCGTTGACCATCTGCGTGGTCATCTTCGGCGTCGGGGTGCTGTATGGCAAGGACCTTTTGGATATGTTTATGACGGCCGTGTCGCTCGCCGTGGCGGCCATTCCCGAAGGGTTGCCTGCCGTGGCGACGGTGGTGCTGGCCGTGGGAGTACAACGGCTGGTGAAAAAGAACGCCATCGTCCGCCGCCTACCCTCCGTGGAGACGCTGGGCAGCACCCAGGTTATATGCTCGGACAAGACGGGAACCCTGACGCGCAACAAAATGACCGTGGTGAAGGTCTATGCCGACGGAGCGACAGCCGATGTGGAGGGTATGTCGACCGACGCTTTTCGCCCCTTCGCCCCTCTGGTGAAATACTCCATTCTGGCCAACGATGCGCGGGTGAGCGTGGTGGGCGAAAAGCGCGAAGTGACGGGCGACCCCACCGAAATAGCGATGCTCGACCTGGGGCTCAAATATGGCCTTGCCAAGGAGGCACTCGAAAAGGAGCTGCCCCGAGTGGCCGAAGTTCCGTTCGACTCGGAGCGCAAGATGATGACCACCATCCACCACTTCGAGGGAGGCACCCTGTTTATGGGAGGCATCGACCGCATCAAAGCCGACGGAGCTTTTCTGGTCGCCGTCAAGGGCGGAACGGACGAGTTGCTGGCGCGGTGCGAGCATATTTTGGAGAGGGGCAAAGTGCGTGCCCTCACCCCTGCCGACCGCGAAAAGATCAACGCCGTCAACCTCTCTATGGCCGAAAATGCGTTGAGGGTACTGGCGGTGGCGATGGACGAGGTGGGAGCCGTGCCGGCGAAGGTTTCGAGCGAAACGGTGGAGCGCGATCTGGTCTTCGTGGGGCTGTTGGGTATGATCGACCCGCCGCGGGAAGAGGTCAAAGTGGCCGTGGCAACCTGTCGCGCGGCAGGCATCAAGCCCGTGATGATAACGGGCGACCACAAGATAACCGCCGTGGCTATCGCCACCCAGCTGGGCATCATCTCCGAGGGCGAAGAGGCAATAACGGGTGCCGAGCTCGAAAAGATGAGTGACGAAGAGCTGTTGGAGGCGTGCGAGCGCATCTCGGTTTACGCCCGCGTCGCGCCCGAACACAAAGTTCGCATCGTCAAAGCGTTCCAATCGCAAGGCAAAATAGTGGCAATGACGGGCGACGGAGTGAACGACGCCCCGGCCCTGAAACTCGCCGACATAGGCGTGGCAATGGGCATCACCGGCACCGACGTCTCGAAAGAGGCGAGCGACGTGGTGCTGGCCGACGATAACTTCGCCACCATTGTCACCGCCGTCGAAGAGGGGCGAAGCATCTACGACAACATACTCAAAGTCATTCGGTTCCTGCTCTCGACCAACATCGGCGAGATTATCGTTCTCTTGGTGGCCGTTCTTTTGAATTGGGACACACCGCTGCTTCCGATCCACATTTTGTGGATAAATCTGGTGACCGACTCGCTGCCAGCACTCGCCCTGAGCGTCGATCCGCCCGCGGCCGGAATAATGAAGCGGCCGCCGATAGATTCGCGCAAAGGCATTATGACCGGTGGTTTCGCACTCAGGGTGGGATTGCAGGGGATAATGATAGGCGCCCTGTCGCTGGTGGCCAACCGCATAGGCATCGTCCAAAGCGCGGATGTGGCCCACACGATGACCTTTGCCGTACTGGCATTTTCGCAGATAACGCTGTTGCTCGCTTCGCGGTCGACCACAATGTCGGCCTTCCGCGGATTGTTCAGCAATCGTTGGTTGTGGGCGGCCCTGATGACGGTGGTTGCAATGATGATGGTGGTTTTGGAGGTTCCGGCGTTGGAGCGTGTTTTCAGGGTGGTCGATCTGTCGTGGGAGCAGTGGTGGTGGGTTATGGGCCTGTCGCTCGCCCCGCTGGTCATCACCGAAGTGGCCAAAGGGCTGGGCAGGATGATGAAAACTAAAAACTAAAAGTTAAGGCCGGAGAAATCCGGCCTTCGCTTTTCACTTAATCTCCGCATTCATCATATCGCCCGTTTCGAGGAAGGCGCGATGAAAGGCAAAGGCGTTATAGAGGTTGACCGGCGTCTGCCCCTTCGTTCCCGACTCCAAATATTTGCGCAACAAAGGCCGATAATCGGGATGGGCGCAATTTTCGATGATAAGTTCGGCACGTTCCCTGGGGCTCTTGCCACGCAGGTCGGCCACCCCGTATTCGGAGATTATCACCTTCACGTCGTGCTCCGAGTGGTCGGTGTGCGACACCATCGGCACAAAAGCACTTATCTTGCCCCCCTTGGCCACACTGGGCGAGAGGAATATCGACAGGTAAGCCGCCCGAGTGAAGTCGCCGCTGCCGCCCACGCCGTTCATAATCTTGCTGCCCATCACGTTGGTGGAGTTGATGTTGCCGAAAATGTCGGCTTCGAGAGCGGTGTTCATAGCGATGATGCCCAGCCGCCTGACAACCTCGGGATTGTTGGAAAACTCGGTCGTGCGCAACAACACCCGCTCCTTGAAGAAAGAGAGATTTTCGTAAATCTTGTCCATACACGGATTGCTCACCGTCAGCGAGCTCCCGCTGGCAAACTTCACCCGACCCGAAAGGAGCATATCTATCACCGCATCCTGAATAACTTCGGTGTAAACCTCCATATCGGGAATGTCGGGACTGTCGGCCAACGCGGCCAAAACGGCATTTGCAATATTGCCCACACCGCTCTGGATGGGCAGAAAACTTTGCGGAATCCTGCCACCCTTCATCTCGCCCACAAAGAAGGCCGCAACGTTCTCGCCGATCTTGCGCGTCACCTCGTCCACCGGAGCGAAATCGCTCCCCTCGTTGGGTTCGTTCACCTCCACCACGACGATTTTCGAGGGGTCGACCTTGATGTGGTCTTTGCCTATCCTGTCGCGCACCTCTTCGATGCCCGTATCTGTCCGGTGGGGAGGGTCCTGCACCTGGGTCAGGTCGTGAATGCCCCTCAACTGCCGCGGATGCCACGCGTTGAGCTCCACTATCACCTTATCGGCCAGGCGGCATATCGTGGGTGAAATGCCGACCCCCACGGTGGGGACTATTTCGCCGTCTTCGGTCACGTCGCACGCCTCGATGATGGCAACATCCACCGGTCCGTAGAACCCGTAGCGCAAATCCTGAGCGAGGGTCGAAAGATGGAGGTCGAAATAGGCGAACTCCTCGTTATTGATGGCCCGCCGCATGTCGCCGTTGGTTTGATAGGGGGTGCGGAACTTGACGGCCTGGGCCCTTGTCAACGCTCCGTCGATCGAATCACCGGTCGAAGCTCCCGTGAACATCCCGATGCGGAACTCCCGTCCGGCGCGATGCTCCTCTTCGGCCCGCGCAGCCAGGGCACGCGGCACGGCTTTGGGACAACCGGCGTGGGTAAAGCCGCTGAAGCCCACGTTGTCGTTGTTGTTGATCAGTTTCGCCGCCTCGTCCGCGGTCATCTTTTTGAGTGCCATAACGCGTGATTTTTTTATAAAGTTGCAAAGTTAATAAAAATTATTGTCTATTTGGTAGAATGACAGGTGACTCCCGTGAATATATATTTGCGGCTATGGACAAGGCAAAATATTTTTCCGTCGCCGAGTTGGTGAGCTCGGCCACGGCAACGGAGCGCGGCATCGACAACCTTCCGTCGGCGGAGGTGCGGCGCAATCTCGAAACGTTGATTGTGAAGTTGCTCGATCCGGTGCGCGAAATGTGGGGTGCGCCGCTACGGGTCAACAGCGGGTATCGGTGCGCAGAATTGAATCGCGCGGTCGGGGGGGCGCGTGGTTCGAGCCATTTGCGGGGCGAGGCGGCCGACATCACGACGAGTTGTCGCAATCGCAACAAGCAACTTTTCGATATGATAGTCGCGGCGGAAATGGAGTTCGACCAGCTGATCGACGAGCGGAACTATGCGTGGCTGCATCTGTCGTATCGCGCAGAGGGCAATCGCCGACAGGTTTTGCATTTATGAAGACACACCTGATTTACGCAGCTGTAATTGCGGTACTTATTTTTGCACTCTGTCGGCGTAGCCGGCCTCTGCCCGCAATGAAACCACGAACAGACACCGTGTGGATTCGCGACACGATCCGCGAAAAGGTGTTTCTTCCGCGTGAAGTGCAGATTGTGAGGGTAGACACGTTGATCGTCCGCGACACCATCCGGGTACCTATTCCGATAGAGCAGAAGATTTACGCTACGGATAGCTATCGCGCCGTGGTCGAAGGCTTTCGGCCAAACCTCACCGCGCTCGAAATCTACCGCGCAACACCCGTCATCACCACCCGCCCATCGCGCTGGGGCATAGGCGTTCAGGCCGGATATGGAACTGCCGGAGCATACGTCGGTGTAGGTGTTCAATACAATGTATTGAATTTTTAACTACTTTTGCCTCCGTAAACCCAAATCTATATGGATGCAATTATTCGTGCCGAGCGCATCATCAAACAGTTCGGCAACTATCGCGCACTGGACGACGTGACGGTCGACATCCCGCGCGGTTCGGTCTACGGTCTGCTGGGACCCAACGGAGCGGGCAAGACCACCCTGATCAGGATCATCAACCACATCACCGCGCCCGACAGCGGAACAATCCTGTTTAACAACAAGCCCATAACGGCGCAGGATGTAGACCGGATAGGCTACCTGCCCGAGGAGCGCGGATTGTACAAAAAGATGAAGGTGGGCGAGCAAGTGCTCTACTTCGCCCAGCTCAAAGGGGTGTCGCGTCACGAGGCGACCCGTCGGGCCAAGGAGTGGTTCGTGCGCTTCGGCATCGAGAGCTGGTGGACCAAAAAGGTCGAAGAGCTGAGCAAAGGGATGGCGCAAAAAGTGCAGTTCATCACCACCGTGTTGCACGAGCCCGAATTGCTCATCTTCGACGAACCGTTCAGCGGTTTCGACCCCGTGAACGCCGAGTTGCTGAAAAACGAAATGCTCAGGTTACGCGACGCCGGAGCGACCATCATCTTCTCGACCCACAATATGGCCTCGGTGGAGGAGGTTTGCACCCACATCACACTCATCAACAAAGCTCACAATATATTGAGCGGCACGCTGGACGAGGTTCGCCAAAAATACGGTGCGACCGAGGTGCGCGAAGTCGTGCGAATGAACAAGAGTATGAACGACATTTTCATCGAAGCGGTAGGAGGACAGGGCAATGAATAAGATCAATTTGATAATCCGGCGCGAATTTAACGAACGGGTTCGCAAGCGCAGTTTTCTGGTGTCGACTATCCTTGCGCCGCTGTTGATGATAGGACTGTTTGCAGGAATGATATTTGTGATGACCCTGCGCTCGGACGAGACGAAGACCATCGAAGTGATAGACAACAGCGGCATCGTTTCGGACCGGTTGGAGAGCACGGGCACCATAGTCTACAAGCCCGCCGACAGGACGCTGGAACAGATAAACGCCGACCACGAAGGCATTTGGGGGGTGCTGGTCATCGGCGATATTATGAACGACGCGGGGGACGTGAAGCTCTATTCCTATTCGAGCTCCACGGTCGAGATCGAGAGCTCCATCGCTTCGGCGTTGGAAGATATTGTCGAGGCGGAGAAGCTGAAACGGTACAACATCGAGAACCTGCCCCGAATTATGGCCGAGGTGGAGACCAATATCCGTGTGAGCGCCTTCAAGGTAGACGACAGTGGTCAGCAGAAGTCGTCGTCGAGCGCACTGGCAATGGGTTTGGCTTATGCGCTGGGGCTGTTGATGTATATGTTCGTGATGCTTTACGGCAACCAGGTGATGAACGGCGTGATCGAGGAGAAGAACAGCAAGGTGCTCGAAGTGGTGGTGTCGAGTGTGCGGCCGTTCCAGCTGATGATGGGCAAGATAATCGGGATTGCCTGCGTAGCCGTCACCCAATTCGTGATTTGGGTCGCGGTGCTGGGCATCGGAAGCGCGGCGGTGATGAACGCCTTTGTTCCGGCCGAAGTGATAGCCGTCGTCGGAGATGCGGGGGCTGTGGGTGCCGCTATGCCGGAGGGGCTGAGTCCCGAAATGATCTCGGCCATCGGCAACCTGACCGACCTTTCGTATGTCGGCAAGATGTTGGCGGTGTTTTTGGTCTTCTTTGTGGGCGGTTATTTGCTCTATGCGGCTATGTATGCCGCGGTGGGGAGTGCGGTGGATAACATTCAGGATGCCGGCCAGTTCCAGATGCCCATCACGGTGCCGTTGTTGTTCGGGCTCATCGGGATGATAAATGCTATGAACGACCCGTCGGGGCCGCTGGCTTTTTGGCTCAGCATCATTCCGTTCACCTCGCCGATGGTGATGGTTGCGAGAATACCTTATGGGGTTCCGATGTGGGAGTTGGGGCTGAGTGTGGGGTTGTTGATATTGACCTTTGTTGCGATGGTTTGGCTGGCGGGCAAGATCTACCGCGTGGGCATCTTTATGTATGGCAAAAAACCGACTCCCCGCGAAATCCTGCGGTGGGTGAGGTATAAATGATTAAACCGAAATGTCGATGATCTGGAACCGCAGGGTTCCGGCAGGAACGGAGATGTCCACCACATCTCCTTTTTTGTGCCCCAGCAAAGCGGCCGCAATCGGGGTCGTCGTAGCAAGTTTGCCCTCCTTCAAATTAGCCTCCTTCTCCGGCACCAAAGTGTAAACCACCTCCTTGTTGCTCCCCAAATTCAACAACGTCACCCGATTCAGGATCTGAACGGTGTCGGTGCCAACCTTCGAGCGGTCGATCAGGCGGGCGTTGGCCAGCATACCTTCCAGATTGGCGATGCGCATTTCGAGCATTCCCTGAGCCTCCTTGGCGGCGTCGTACTCGGCGTTCTCGGACAGATCGCCCTTATCGCGCGCCTCGGCAATGGCACGCGAAGCGGCCGGCCGCTCGACGCTGCGCAACTGTTCCAGCTCGGCCTTGGCCTTCTCGAAACCCTCTTCGGTGAGATATGTAACCTGTGTCGACATAAAACGAACTGCAAAGGTAATAAATAAATTAGGAATTAAAAATCAGGATTTGGGAATAGGTCGGCAGAATGCAAAAAACTCCTGTTCGTAATTCGTAATTCGTAATTCGTAATTATCTTTGCAGAATATGTCTGGTAGCAACTTTGTAGATTACGTCAAGATTTTTGCACGGTCGGGGAACGGCGGTGCCGGAAGTGCCCACTTCCGGAGGGAGAAATTCGTCGCTTTCGGCGGACCCGACGGCGGCGATGGCGGCCGCGGAGGCAACATCATTCTCCGAGGCAACTCCCATTATTGGACCCTGATACACCTGAAATACCAACGCCACATCTTTGCCGAGCACGGTGCGGCGGGCTCCGGAGCGCGATCGAGCGGCAAAAGCGGGGCCGACATCTACATAGATGTGCCGCTGGGAACGGTGGCGCGCGATGCCGAGACGGGCGAGATGGTGTTGGAAATCACCCGCGACGGCGAAGAGAAAATTTTGCTGCAAGGCGGCCGCGGCGGCTTGGGCAACTGGCACTTCAAAACATCCACCAATCAGGCACCGCGCTATGCCCAGCCCGGCGAGGCGGGAACGGAGCGCGCGTTCGTGTTGGAGCTGAAAATTCTGGCCGACGTGGGGTTGGTGGGCTTCCCCAATGCGGGCAAATCGACGTTGCTGTCGGTGGTCTCGGCCGCTAAGCCCAAGATTGCCGACTACGCCTTCACCACTCTGGAACCTAATCTGGGGATAGTTCAGGTGCGGGACGGGCTCTCGTTCGTGATGGCCGATATTCCGGGTATAATCGAGGGTGCGCACGAGGGTCGGGGCATCGGGACGCGCTTTTTGCGCCATATCGAGCGCAACTCCATTTTGCTTTTTATGATACCGGCGGACAGTGCCGACATAAGGGCCGAGTATGCGATTTTGCTCAACGAGCTCGAACTGTATAATCCCGAGATGCTCCATAAGGGGCGTTTGCTGGCCATCACCAAGTGCGATATGCTGGACGGGGAGCTCATCGGCCAGATGCGCCAGCTGCTTCCCGAGGGTATCGAGAGCGTTTTTATCTCCTCCGTCTCCGGCCTGGGAATTGCAGAACTGAAAGACAGGTTGTGGTCGCTTTTGCAGGAAAATAATTAAATTTGCGAGTATGAAAACAATAACATTGCGTTATGACGATCGCGATCCTGCGGTCAGGGAGGCTCTCAGAGATGTGTTGGCTATGGGGACTTTTAAGATCAGACGAGTGTGGCCGTTTTGCAGCATCGGGGCGTGGCAAACCCGTCGTGCGATACGCGACGTCGAGCGTGGAAAGGTAATCCACGCAGGGTCGTTTGAGGATTTTAAGAGGATGATGGAGAATGTTTGAGATCATCTATTCGGCGCGTTTCGTCAAAGATATGAAACGTATCAAGCGGCGTAACTTGCCGAAAGAGGAGCTTTTTGCCGTGGTAGATTTGATCGCCGCAGGCAAGCCGCTTCCCGTAAAGTACCGCGACCACTCGTTGCAAGGCGATTGGGAAGGTTATCGCGAGTGCCATATCCGCCCGGATTGGTTGTTGGTCTATCGGATAGACCATAATGTACTCACCCTCGTGCTTGTGAGAACCGGCACTCACGCCGATTTGTTTTAGGAGTTATGGCCAATATCCTCATCATCTACACCGGCGGGACCATCGGAATGGTGGCCGACCCTGTGACGGGGGCACTCAAACCTCTCGATTTCAGCGAGCTGGAAAACGAAATTCCAGCCCTCAAACAGCTCGGAGTGGAGATTTCGCACTATGAAGATTTCCAGCCGATAGACTCCTCCGACGTCACCCCCGCCGACTGGGTCGGGTTGGCCGAAGTGATTGCCCGAAACCACGACTCGTACGACGGATTTGTGGTGCTCCACGGCACCGACACTATGGCCTGGACAGCCTCTGCACTCAGTTTTATGCTCGACGGGCTGGCAAAACCGGTGGTGTTCACCGGCAGCCAGATCCCCATCGGCGTGTTGCGGACCGACGGCCGCGAAAACCTCGTCACGGCGGTGGAGATAGCCGCGGCGACCCCCGTGGTTCCCGAGGTGAGCATCTATTTTCAAAACCGACTGTTCCGCGCCAACCGGACCACCAAGTGGAGCGCCGAGCAGCTCAACGCCTTCACCTCCGAAAACCATCCCCCGCTGGCCGAGGTGGGGGTGACGATACATTACAACAGGGAACATATTCTCGGTTCGGGCCGCAATTTTCACCTCCGCACCGGGTTGTGTTCGGATGTCGCGTTGTTGCGTCTTTTCCCCGGGATGAGGCGCGAGGTGATGGAGGCGACGCTGGGCGTGGAGGGGCTACGGGGCGTGGTTTTGCAGACTTTCGGGGCGGGCAATACCCCCACGGCAGGGTGGTTTTTCGATGTATTGGAACGCGCCATTGCCGGAGGTATCGTTGTTTTGAACGTCACGCAGTGCATTGCGGGCGGGGTTTCGCCGCTGTATGAGAGTGGGGTGGAGTTGTCGCGGTTGGGCGTGGTGAGCGGGCGCGATATGACGCTCGAGGCCGCTATGACTAAGTTGATGTGGGTGCTGGGCCGGAACCTGCCGCACAACGAAACCGTGCGCTTGCTCGAAACACCGCTGAGAGGGGAGATGAGTTGAAAACTAAAAACTAAGCGACGCGACGCCCAGTTGTTAGTTTTTAGCTTTTAGTTTTCAGCCGTTCGGCATAGGCGTCCACGCGGCGCATCTCGGCCGGAATGTCGATGTTCTGAGGGCATTTGGGCACACACTGTCCACACTCCGTGCAAAACGAAGCCTGCCGCAACTTCGGCACACTGCGATCATAACCCACCAAAAAAGCCCGCCGAGCCGCCAGATAATCGGGATCGCCCGAACCTTCCGACAACAACAACCCGTCACTCACGATCTTGTTATAGTGAGCAAAGGTACTCGGAATATCCAGCCCATAAGGACACGGCATACAATATTGACAAGTGGTGCACTGAATGTAGTCCGAATCGACCAACACCTCCGTCACCGGACCCTCCAACAACTCCCTTTCGCCATCCGTCAACGGCTCCAACGGCGCATAGGTGCGAATATTCTCCTGCAAATGCTCCATATAGGTCATCCCGCTCAGCACGGTCAGCACGCCGCTCGGCGTTCCGGCATAGCGAAAAGCCCACTGGGCCGCCGTGTCGAAAGGCCGCACAGCCTGCATCATCTCCATAGCCTGGGCCGGAACCCGGGCCAACCGGCCTCCCAGCAATGGCTCCATAATGATGGAGGGCACATTCTTCTTCTCCAACTCGGCATAGAGGTACTCCGCATCGACATTCCGGCCTTCTTGCGCATTTCGCCAATCCTGGTAATTGAGCTGGATCTGGCAAAAATCCCACTGAATATCGCGATAAGCCAGCACATAATCGAACACCTCTCTGCGCCCGTGAAAAGACCACCCCAGATTGCGGATTCTGCCTGCCCTCTTCTCCTCGATAAAAAAGTCCAAAAGCCCGTTGTCGATAAACCTGGCGTGGAAACTTTCGATGCTGCCGCCGACGTTATGAAGCAAATAATAGTCCAGATAATCGACCTGCAACGCCTCCAACGAGCGGCGATACATAGCTATGCCGTTCTCGATGGGGCCCGGGCCGCCCGAAGCTTTGGTGGCAACAAAATAGCTCTCCCTCGGATGCCTCGCCAACGCCCTTCCCGTGGCCGCCTCGCTCCACCCGCGGATATAAACGGGTGCAGTGTCGAAATAGTTCACCCCGTGCGCCAACGCATAGTCCACCAGCTCGTTCACCAGCTCCTGGTCGATCGCACTGCCGTCCTCCGTCATAGGCCAGCGCATACACCCATAGCCCAACAGCGAAACCACATCTCCGGTGTGCTGATTGGTGCGATAAGTCATCTTGTCGGTCGGCACTTCGCCGATCTGCCCTCCTTCGGCCGAAACGACATTGCCCGACTTACACCCAATGGCCAACCCTGCGGCACCTACACCGGCCGCCTTCAGAAATTCTCGTCTTGTTATGTTTTTCATAGACTGTGATGTTCTTGGTTTCCTTCAACAAAAATAGCGGCATAAGGTCTGGCGGGGCACAGGTTTTCGCACGCGCCGCAACCCGTGCATTTGGTCTTGTCGACCACCGGAACACGCAACTTGTCGCCCTCGCTTCGGGCAACCAGCGTGATGGCCTTGGTGGGACAGTGCCGCTCACAAGCGGTGCACGGCAACTCGTCGCGGTTGACCACGCAATTGTCCGCCACCCACACCGCCGTCCCGATGGAGATGGCCGTCTTCTCCGCCGCATCGATGTGTTTGATCGCCCCCGACGGACACACCGCGCCGCACTCGACGCACTCGGGTCGGCAATAACCGCGCTCAAACGTCATCTCGGGCTGCATCAGCGTGGCCAACTTCGACGACGGGACCAACACCCTATTGGGACACGAAGAGATGCAAAGCCCACAAGTCACACACTTCGAGGCCACATTTCTCGCTCCCCGCGCCCCGGGCGGAACAACAGGCACCTTGCGCTCGGGCCTCTTCTTGTCGACAATATCGGCCAACCCTCCGTCGACCTTCAACAACGGCGCAGGGCTCTGGGCCTTGGCTACTCCGACCAAAAATAAACCGGAGATAGCAAGAAAATTGCGACGCTCTTTGCTCAACGCCGCCCGACCCCCCTCCGGGCGGGCGTTGCGACTTCCTGCGGAAGTCGGTTTTTTGCAAACAGAATATTTCAAAGCCCCGAAATTGCAAGCACCCAAACAATCGAAACAGGCCACGCAACGGCTCCGGTCGACATACTCCCTCTTGGAGTCTATGCACTCGCCCTTGCATCTCTTCTCGCAAACGCCGCACTGCGTGCACTTCGACTTATCGATACGGATGCCAAAAACAGAAAAACGGGACACCAACCCCAACGTCGTCCCCACCGGACAAATCGAGTTACACCACACCCGTCCCCTCCTGTAAGCCAAAACGGAGATGATAACCAGCAACGCCAACGCAAAAACAAGAGTGAGAAAAGACCCCGTCCACACCTCGGCTTCATAGAAAGCATAACTGTCCCACCGCTCGGCCATCCACGCAAGACCATTGTTGCCGAGCCTGTAAATCGGGGTGAACACATTTGAGGTGATCTTCCCGAAAATGCCCCACGGCTCGACCAAAGAAGCAACCGCGGTCAAGCCGAAAACCAGCAACAAAACAAACGCCGCCAAAACGCCATACCGCGACAACCGACACTCCTTCTTAAAGGAGTATTTCTTGCCCGAAAACGACATCACCCCGTCCTGCACGATCCCCAACGGGCACAGCACCGAGCAATAAACCCGCCCGAACAGGAACGTCAAAACAAAAACCGCCGCAACGATCCCCACCATTCCCGCCAGCACGGCCGGCACCAACTGAACGTGGGCAATCCATCCCAACCACGCGTGCAGCACACCCGTGAAATCGGCCAGCAACAACAGCGAGCACACAACAACCACCCACGCCAGAATAACTCTAATTCTTCTCATATATCGAACTTAATAAAAAACACATCACCACCTGGCCGCATCCAGAATGTCGACCACTGTCAGATTGTTCTCCAACGACGACAAATCGTTCGGCTCCACAGCTATCTCACCCCTGACCACCGCCCGCAAATAGTTGAACGGATTGTCATACGGAGCACTCCGCTCCACGAGCTTCACCGGAGCACCGTTCACCCTCATCTCCGACCGCGTGTCCTGATAAACATAACCGTTCTGTCCATACACGTGCATATCCTTGCGATTCATAGGCCAATTCCACGACGCCATTATCTGGACCGTCGCCCCTGGGTATTCTAAAATGATGGTCGCATCGTCATCCACCCGAGGATAGATGTCGGGCTTCTGTTGCTGAAGCACCGATTTGACATTCGTCGGCCTCTGCCCGCCCATCAGCCAGGTCGCCAAATTCGCCCCGTAACAACCGAAATCGACCACCGCACCGCCGCCGTTCAGCACCGGATCGGTCAACCACGCCAAAAATTCCTCTCCGCACCCGATCTCCACCGGCCCCTGATGACCGTCGAAAACGTTGATCCGTCGGATCACACCCAGCTCGCCGCTATCCACCAGCTCCTTAACACGATGAACGGTCGGATACCACGTGGTCTCATAATTAGTGAGTAAATGAATGTCGTGCTCGGCAGCCAACTCCGCCATCCGCGCGGCGTGAGCCCCATTGACCGCCAACGGCTTCTCCACCATCACGTCGATGCCCCGAGGAGCCGCGATCTCGACGATCTCCAAATGAGAAAAAACAGAACCGTAACCCATCACCGCCTCAGGTCGGGTGCGATCCAACAACTCGCCCAGCTCCTCATAGCTATCCCCCTCCACAACACCCACTATCTCCACCTCGCCCCTTCGTTCGGCGGCATACACCTCGCCCACGTGCCCGTGAACGGTTCCGGCAACGACGATCCTCAACGGCTGCGCCGTTGCAAATGAAAAATGAAGAATGAAGAGTGAAAAAAGAAAAACCAGCTTTTTCATAACCTGTCTCGATAATCCGGATGAGCGATATTTATAAGTGCCTCGCGCCGCGAGGCCAAACTCTTTCCCCTCAAATGTGCCACCCCATACTCCGTCACCACACAATCCACGTCGCCCCGCGAAGTGGTCACGGTCGAAAGCGACGAAACAACGCGCGATACCCCGTTTTTGGTCACCGAAGGCATAGCGATAATCGACCTGCCCCCACGCGACAACCGCGCCCCTCTCACAAAGTCGACCTGCCCCCCGATGCCGCTAAACTGCCTCGACCCTATCGCCTCCGAATTAACCTGCCCCGTCAAATCGACCTCGATGCACGAATTGACCGACACCATATTGTCGTTCATCCCTATCACCCGCGGATCGTTCACATAATCCACCGGCAACATCTCCACAACCGGATTGCCGTCGACAAAGCTGTAAAACTCGTCCGAGCCTATCAAAAAAGTGGCCACCGCCTTGCCCCGATGAAGGGTCTTCCTACTCCCGTCTATCACCCCTTTTCTGATCAACTCCATCGCCCCGTCCGAAAAAATCTCGCTATGCAACCCCAAATGCCTGCGGTCGCCCAAAAAACCCAGCACCGAATCGGGAATAGCCCCGATGCCCAACTGCAAAGTGTCGCCGTCGTCGATCAAACCCGCAACATTTCTCGCCACAGCCAGCTCCACATCCGTCACCGCGGGCTGAACAAGCACAGGCAACGGCTCGTCGCACTCCACGACATAATCCACATTCGACAAGTGTACCCCGTTCACCCGACCCCCGACCACGGGCATCCGTCTGTTGACAAGGGCAACCACAACCCGCGCCCGGGACAACGCGGCCGGCATATAATCGCACGACAAACCCAAACTGCACCACCCATCCTCGTCCGGCGGCGCGACAGAAACAACGGCAACATCGACAGCCACCTCCCGCCCCATCAACGCGGGTACATCCTTAAAGAAACAGGGAATAAAGTCCGCATCACCCCGTTCGACGGCCTCGCGCGATCCGGTGCCGCAAAAGGTGGTCACGTGTCTGAAATGACCCGCGCACCCGGGACTCAAATAGTCCGTATAGCCCAACGGCAAAACGTGAAAAATCTTAACATCGCGGAAACGCTCCTTGTGAGCGACCATCTCCCGAAGTACCGCCACCGGCAACGCTGCCGCCTGCGAGACCACAACGCTGTCGCCGCTCTTGATAATGGACAACACATCGCCGAGGGCTACAACTTTCGGCTCTCTGGTACGCGGCTTTTCGGCACAAAGCAACTCCCTCTTGCGAGCCGAACCCCACCTGTAACTCCCCACCTCGCCGCTCTTGGGCACAACCCTGTAACAGGGAACGACCCCCTCGATGGTGTTGGCACCGACGGCACTTCCCACAGCGCGCGCCGATCCGGGCCTGTTCAATTTAACTGCAATTTCGGAATACGAGGCCGTCCGCCCCTTTGGGATTTTGGCAATCTCACCCCACACCTCCCGCTGAAAAGGCGTCGATGGAGAGAATATCGTCTTAGGTTTAGACATCTGTGAAACGATGGTGGGCCCAGAGGGTCATGATCCCCCGACCTTCGGATTATGAGTCCGCTGCTCTGACCAACTGAGCTATGAGCCCTAAAAATTGCGTACGCAAAGGTACGCAATTTTTAATGAAAAATGAAGAGTGAAGAGTGAAGAATATTTTTTTTCGGCTTTATTCATTCTTCATTCATCATTCTTCATTATCTTTGTCGTTTATGGCAAAGATAAAAAGCCTTGCGGGCGACACGCTGGTTTACGGCCTGAGCACCATCGTCACCCGAATGTTGGGTTATCTGATGGTGCCGTTGCTCACGCGGGTGATGACCACAGGCGAATATGGGGCCTACACCGACATATATTCGCTGATACCCTTTGCCCTGGTCGTGCTGACGATGGGTTTGGAGAGCGGCTACTTCCGGTTTGCGGGGCGGGCGGCCGACGAGCAGGAGAAGAGGCGGCTGTTTTCCACGCTTTTTACGGCGGTTTGTTTTGTCGCCTTGTTGTTTTTATTGTTCGGGTTGCCATTTGCCTCGACCGGAACTTACCGGTTGATGTGCATCATCATTGCGCTCGATGTCGCCACGGCGTTGCCGTTTGCCAGATTGAGGGAGCAGCGGCGGCGAATGAGATATGTCGCCATCAGGTTCGTGACTGTTGCGGTCAACCTTGCTCTGTGCGTGTTGTTCTACACCGTGCAGAATCGCTCGGGAGTTGCGCCGGCTCTGTGGGCCAATATCGCGGCGAGCGGGGTGGCGTTTTTGATGTTGGTGCCCACGGTGTGGGGCATTCGGGGCTTCGACGGGACGATTTTCCGGCAGGTGATGGTCTATTCGTTGCCGCTGTTGGTGAGCGGGGTGGCGGGCACGGCGGGCGAGTTCATAGACCGGCAGATGATCAAGTGGTTGATGCCGGACGATATTGCGATGAGCTCGCTGGGCATTTACGGTGCGACCACAAAGTTGGCGGTCATAATGATACTATTCACCCAGATGTATCGGTTGGCAGCGGAACCGTTCTTTTTGGCTAAATTTGCAAAGGGCGATTTCGAGCGCACGTCGCGGTTGGCAATGTGGGGCTACATTGTTGTGGCGGTGTTGATTTTTGCGGGAGTGATGGTTTTTAAGCCCCTGATTATGCACATCATCGGTCAGGACTTCCGCGGTGGTGGTAATTTGTTGCCCATTTTGTTGCTGGCCAATGCGTTGGCGGGGGTGGTGTTGAACCTGTCGTGGTGGTACAAGAGGGAGGGTCGGACGTGGCTGGCGATTGCCATTACGGGCACGGGGTTGGCGGTTGCGTTGGGGTTGAATTTCGTTCTTGTGCCCCGCTTGGGGTATGAGGGTGCTGCTTGGGCGCGGTTGGCGTGCGAGGCGGCGATGGTTGGAGTGAGTTTAATTTTGATGAGACGATATGCTGGTAAAAGTTGTCAATGAGTCGCGGTTCGAGTTGCCGCGTTATGAGACCGAGTTGTCGGCCGGAATGGATTTGAGGGCGAATTTGGAGGGGAACATTGTGTTGAAGCCGCTTGAAAGGGCGATGGTTCCGACGGGGCTGTATGTCGAGTTGCCGGCGGGGTTCGAGTTGCAGGTTCGGCCGCGGAGTGGTTTGGCGGCTAAGCACGGCATCACTGTGTTGAATACGCCGGGGACGGTGGATGCCGATTACAGGGGCGAGGTTCGGGTGATTTTGGTGAATTTGTCGTCGGAGGCTTTTACCATCGAGCCCGGGGAGCGGATAGCTCAGGCGGTTGTTGCGCGTCACGAGCGGGTGGAATGGGAGGGTGTTGCGGCTTTGTCGGAGACTACCCGCGGCACCGGCGGCTTCGGAAGTACAGGGAAGTGAAAAACAAAGGAAATTATGGGTTACAGAGAAGATGACTTTTTGAAGGCGATCGAGGCGTCGTTCAAGGCTTACAAAAAGACCGGCGCAAGGAGTACCGAAAAATTGAAGCCGATCCACAAGTTTGTGGCCGAAACCTTGTCCGACATTTTTGGCGGTGGTTATAGTTTGCATTATATGTGTAACGACAATAAAGAGAAAAAAGTTGAAGGGAAATACTATCCTAAGGACATAGACGTTACAGTCACTAAAAATGATAAACCTGTCTTTTGTCTGGGTATAAAATTTGTGACTTCCAACTACAAACAGAACGCTAATAACTATTTCGAAAGTATGATGGGAGAAACGGCTAACATTCAGTCGCTGGGAAACTTGCCGTACGCCCAGTTGATAATCCTTAGACATCTGACGCCGTACTATCTGAAAAACGACTCCGTGTTGCCGTCGAAAATTGAAACCATAAAGGACAAAGATGTTTCGAAGTACATGCGCTTGATGTATGACCAACCTCAGGCGCACAGGCCCAATAATCTCGGCATTTTACTCGTCGATATCGACGAACCGAGCGGGAGTGTCTCAGCAACTGATTTGGGAAAATCGTTTTCTGAGGAGATTGTGAAATGTTTAAGTGGAAAGTTTTCATTGACCAAATTTTTTGACGAAATATCGGAATACCGCGATTATTTAAATACGCGAAAGTGATGGCAAGTTTGGCAAAAACATATTCTCAGGAGAAACTTTTGGGGCAGGTTTATACACCGAACTTCATTGTTTGTAAAATTCTCGATGACATCGGTTATAACTCTGTCGACGTTTTAGGCAAAACCGTCATCGATCCCGCGTGTGGAGACGGGCGTTTTTTGGAGGAGATCGTACGACGGATTTTGAAATTTTCTCCCAAAAATGAATTGGAGCAGAACTTGCTGTGTGTGTATGGCTGGGATATCGACGGAGAAGCGGTCGAACGGTGTGTTGTAAATCTAAACAGGTTGATTTCCGCCGAAGACATCGATATCCGGTGGAACATTTGTGCCTGCGATTCAATTAGAAAGTATGAAAAGACCGATCTGTTCTCGACGAACGTGATGCCGACTTTCGATTATGTCGTCGGAAATCCGCCCTATATCCGCATTCAACATTTAAACACCGAGCAACGAAATTATATTCAGCAGAATTATGAATTTTGTCAGAGTGGTTCGACAGATATTTATGTCGCGTTTTACGAACTTTGTCTGAACTTATTGTCCCCCGACGGAGTATGTGGACTGATAACTCCGAACACATTTATTTTTACCGAGACTGCCCGTTCGATGCGGCAATGTTTTGCAAAGAACAAGAATTTATTACAAATAACAAATTACGGAGACATTCAACTGTTCGATAATGCGACCACCTACTCGGCGATAACTATTTTCGACAGGAAACGACATCGCGATTTTGTTTTCCAAAAAGCCTTGACAGCAGAAACTTTCGAGGAGAAGATGTTTGACTTTTCGGAATTGCAAGAGCCGTTTTGGCAGTTGTCCACAGAAGCGGCGGAAACGGTAACTGGCAAAAAGTTGAAAGACATTTGCTCCATACATGTCGGCATAACGACTTTATGTGACGGAGCCTATATTTTCCCAATAGAGCAGCTTAATGAAGACTTGGTCTGGGCCGATACAAAATTCAAAGGTAAAGTAAAAATCGAAAGATCAATTCTAAGGGGAATAGTCAAAGGCTCCAAGCTGAAGCATTCCGAAGAGGCTGTCAGAGAGTACGTTTTGTTTCCGTATAAGCCGGTAAATGGTAAAAACACGATAATTCCAGAGGAGGAATTGAAAGAGAACTATCCGCTGGCGTACGATTATTTACTTTCAGTAAAACCCGAACTGGACAAGCGAGACAATGGCACACCTAACAGTGTTGCGTGGTATGCTTTCGGCAGAAGCCAGGGACTGGACACAAGTTTTGGAGAAAAGATCATTTTTTCGCCCATCAACGATAAGCCGAATTTCATCTATTATGCCAACCCCGAATGTACGTTTTATTCGGGATACTGCATAAAGTATGATGGTGATGTGTCGTTTCTTATTTCGCAGTTGAATTCCGAACGTATGGAAAAATTCGTCTCTATGTCGAGTCGCGATTTTCGCGGCGGCTGGAAGGCGTATAATAAAAAAGTAATCGAGAATTTTCAGATAGCCATACAATGAAATTCACCGACATACAGGGTCACGACGAGTTGAAGGGGCGGCTGGGGGGAACCATCGACGCCGGGCGGGTGAGCCACGCCCAACTGTTCAGTGCCGCCGGCGAAGGAGCAAGCGACGCTCTCGCCCTGGCCATCGCCTACATCCAATACCTGTTCTGCTCGGACCGCCACAACGGCGACTCGTGCGGAGTGTGTCCCAATTGCGTGAAAATCTCACAACTTGCCCACCCCGATCTCCACTTCGTGATGCCGGTCAACAAACAGGGCAAAAAGAGCGGCGAGACCATCACCAGCGACAGTTTCATCAAGGAGTGGCGCGAGATTTTTATGCGCACGGGAGGTAAATTCACCGAACAAAACTGGTACGACACCCTCGGGTTGGACAACCTGCAAGGGCTGATCTCGAAGAAGGAGGCCGACGAGATAATCCGTAAACTGAGCTTCAAGAGCTTCGAGGGGGGCTATAAGGCGGTCGTCGTTTGGCTTCCGGAGCGGATGAACTCCGAGGCGGCCAACACGTTGCTCAAAATTTTGGAGGAGCCGTGGGAGAGGACACTCTTTGTTTTGGTCTCCGCCCAGCCGCGGTTGCTGTTGCCCACCATTTTGTCGCGGGTGCAGGAGACGGTGGTTCCGGCAAGTGGGGCTATGGTGGGTGTGGACGACGAAGATTTCGAATTTTTCACCGATCTGATGCGACTGAGCTACAACGACAAGCATTTGGAGCTGGTGAAATGGGCGGAAAATGCGGCGCGTTTGGGACGTGAGCGGCAGAAGCGAATGTTGGAAAATTTCGTGCGTCTGGTCCGTGCAAGTTTTATGATAGGCGCGGGGCTCGAAAATATTGCTTATCTTTGGGGCGCGGAGTTGGAGTTTTGTCATAAGTTTGCGCCCTATATCGACTCGGAGAATATCGAGCCGATGGTCGCCGAGATCGAGACTGCGATTTCTCAGTTGCGCCAGAATGGGAATGCAACGATTGTGTTCACCCATTTTGCGCTGGCGGTGAGTAAGATGATTGTTAAAAAATAATATATGTCCAGAGTAATTTTAATCACAGGTGGCAACGAGGGCGATGTCAAGACGACGTTGCATAAGGCCCAGGCTATGATCAACGACCGGATCGGGCCGGTGATGCGCTGTTCGCACCGCTATAAAACCAGCGCGTGGGGCTTCGAGGGCGAACCGTTCTCCAATCAGGTGCTGATTGCCGACACCGATTTGACGCCGAGGGAGATTTTGCGGGAGGTTCAGAGCATCGAGGCTCAGTTGGGCAGGGACAGGGAGGCCGAAAATATCGAAAAGTCGCATACCGGACAGCCCTATTCGTCGCGGGTGATCGACGTCGATATTTTGTTTTACGACGACGTGGTTGTGGATGAGCCCGATTTGAAGATTCCCCATCCGTTGCTGCACGAAAGGGATTTTGTGTTGGAGCCGCTCAACGAGGTGGCGGGGAGCAAGATCCATCCGGTGCTCCACCAAACTGTCGGTGAACTGTGGAACGAGATAGAGGGAGAGAGAGGGGAGATAGAGTGAAGAGTGAAGAGTGAAGAATGAAGAATGAAGAAAGATTTTTTTCGACGAAAGTGTTGCGTAACTTCTGCGTGGCCTCATTCTTCATTCTTCATTGTTCATTCCTCGCTCCTTCGTGCACGAAGGTAAGTCCCGAGTGCGAGATTGTGGTTCGGCCGCGGTTGATGGTGACCGACGGCAGCGATCCAGACACTCCCGCTTATGGGGCGCGGGTTTATGCGTTCTATGTAGAGGGGAATGTCAGCGATATTAAGTTGTGGCGGCCCGATAGCCGTGCCGATGCCGAGGCGGGCATCGTGACCAACTCCCGAACGGGGGAGGTGCGCTCGTTCAATCTGGTGGGCGAGCAGGTGGAGAGCGAGGATATTTCGTTGGTGGTCAGTCGGTCGCCCGTTGTGTTGGTTGTGGTCGATCCGTCCAGCGGAATGTGGGCCCACCGAGGTGTGGAGTACGATATTCCGCTTGCACGGCTCTACCTGACCGCACGTTTCAGGCAAGAAAAACCCACACCGTATAATGAGTTGGAGTGGACTGTTGAAAGATGAAAAAATGAAATATGAAAAAATGAAAAAATGGATTTTCTTGCGCAACGTATGTTGCGCTTTCATATTTTCATGTTTTAATGTTTTCATATTTTCATTTTGTGCCAACCGCCTCACTCCTCAGGGCGGGCCGGTCGATTCGTTGCCTCCGATGGCCGTGAGTGCCACGCCGGAGAATGGGCAGAGGCATTTCGACCAGAAGCGGATTTTCATCGAATTTAACGAGTATGTTCAGCTGAAAGATCAGGGCAAGGAGTTTTTCACTTCGCCGTTGATGAAGACCAAGCCCACCCTCACTATTCGCGATAAGGGGGTGCGCATAGATATTAAGGACACGCTTGTGGCCGACCAGACCTATTCGCTCAACTTCGGCAACTCCATTGTCGATTTGAACGAGGGCAATCCGCTGTCGGGCTTTAGGTATGTTTTTTCGACCGGTCCCGCGCTCGACTCGATGCTGACGACGGGCTATACCGCCGATGCCGCTCGGGGCGACAGCATCAGCAGGGCGATGATATTTTTTTACGATGCGCGGGTGGACAGCTTGAATGTCCACGGCGGCGATTCGTTGCTTTTCAACGCCAAGCCCCAGGTGGTGGGACGGGGACAGGGCAACGGGATTTTCATTGCCCAGAATTTGAAGGATATAGATTATCGGGTCTACGCTTTCGAGGATAACAATAGTAACTTCACTTATGAGCCGGGCGTGGATAAGGTCGGTTTTTTGGACGAGATCATCAATCCCGCCACGTTGGAACCCATCTCTATCTGGCTGGACGAGTACCGACACTATCCGACCGCCGAGCCGCAGACCTACATCCGTCTTTTCAGCGAAACCCCCAGGCCGCGCCAGAACCTTGCGGCGAGCGAGCGCACGGAGAGACACAGGGCGGAGTTGCGCTTTTCGGCTCCGTGGCCGCAGATAGACACATTGACGTTCGAGGGCATCGAGCCCGGGCAGGTTATACGTGAGTATTTGACCGCAGACAGGGACACTATGGCGTTGTGGTTCAACGTTCCGCCCGAACAGTTGCGCGACACCATTCGGGGGAGAATATCTTATCTGCGTACCGACTCTTTGGGCGAGTTGCGTCCCGAGGGCAAGAATCTCGCGCTGGTGTGGCGCCTCGTCGAAACGCGCGAACAGGAGCGAGAACGGGAACGCGAGGAGCGGGAGAGGGAACGTGCATTGGAGCGGGGCGAAGAGTATGTCGGGCCCGAAAAGCCCAACCCGTTCCGCTTCAAGGTGGACGCTTCGAGCCAGGTGAACCCCAAGAAGAACATCCCCATCGAGTTCGGACTGCCGCTGGTGGAGTTGGACAGTTTGGGGATTTCGCTCACTTCGGTTCCGTTGAAGGGCGAGGGCGAGCGTGTGGCGGCTCCGTTCCGCGTCGTTCGCGACACGATGAACATTCGGCGATGGGTGGTGACGGCCGATTGGGACGAGGAGCGAAAATATCGGCTTGTGGTTCCGCAGGGTGCGTTTGTCAACGTTGCGGGCGAGAGGAACGACTCGCTGGGTGCCGACTTCTCGATAGTGCCGCGGAGCGATTTCGCGACTTTGGCGATGAGCGTCTCGGGTCGCGGCGCGAGCAACGAGAACTATATAGTCACCATTTCGGACGGTTCGGGCAAGATGATCGAGCGGCTGAAAAATGTCGTTCCGGGTAGCTACCTCGTCGATTACGTGCCGGAAGGCGACGTGACTATCCGCATAGTGGAAGATTTGAACGGCAACGGCCGGTGGGACAGCGGCAACCTTGTCGAGCGTCGGCAGCCCGAGCGGACGGAGATGTATGTCGGTGGTGGGGGCGATGCGGTGGTTCCGACGCGGGCCAATTGGGAGGTGGCGGTGACGCTCAATATGGGCGAGATATTTGCGCCTGTGTCGATGGATAATATTCGCGCTGCTTTGCGACGGGCAGAGGATATTCGCGTGTCGAAGCTCCTCGAAGAGCGCGCCAGGCAGGAACAGGAACGCCGACGCAACGGCGACGACACGGGTGGCGACGGCTCAATGGGCATTGGCAGCGCAATGGGCGGAATGAGAGACCGCGTGCAATCGACAGCGAGATAGAATGAATTACGAATTACGAATGACGACTTACGAATTTTCCACACGGCATTTTTTGCGTGTGGCGGTTCTTTTTTCACTCTTCATTCTTCACTCTTCATTTGTCCAGGCGCAACATTATGTCGGCGTGAAGGGCGGTTGGGGCGGTGCGACGGGACGGTTCTATCCCAAGTATAAGATGGCCACGAGCACCACCGGCCACAGCATCGACACCGAGATCGGGTGGGGGAAGAGCACCTTCGGAATAATGTGGAAGTACTATGGCCCCCAGCAGGTGTTGGGCGGCGTGGGTGCCGAGCTCGAATTTCAACAGCGCGGCTATTCGTTCGTTTATGACGGCATACGTGGCAAGGACACCGATTTCAGGGTGGAGACGCGGAGGGTCAATTCCATCACTCTTCCCATTATTTGGCAGCCCCACCTTTACTTTGCCAAGCGGCGGGTGAGGGTGTTCATCAATGCGGGGCTGACGTTGAGTTACAATCTGGACGGTGGGGGCAACACCTTCACCGAAGAGGTGTGGGAGGACGGGGCGATGGTGAGCAGCGTCACCACTCCTTATGTTATGCAGACGGCGAGGGACAATCGGTGGAACTATGGCTGGCTGGGCGGCTTCGGAGTGGGGGTGTTGGTCGGGCGGATGGAGATTTTTGCCGAGGGGCGGTACTATTATGGTATGGCCGACATTTTGCGCACCAAGACCAAATATATCTTCAACGAGATGGGGTCGATCAGGTCGGAGCTGGACAATGTTTACATCACCGTGGGGGTCTATTTCCGGCTGGGCAAGGGGGGCATCAAGGCCCCGCCGTTGCGTCGTCGTCCGCCGCCTCCGCCGAGCGAGAGCGATTTTCGGAATATAAAACTTCAATTTTAAACAATCCGTGTGTGTTTTTATGTTTTCGTCAGCGTGGTGCAGATTTTGCGCTGACCGAAGGGGCGAGGGAGGGAGCGTACTTTGATGTACGTGACCAACCGAAAACCGAGGAAGCGCAAAAGATGCCCACGATCACGGAAACAGTTATGGATAATAGCAGGCTTATAAAGATAGGTACCCATATCCGTAAAGACCTGGGCGAGATGTTGCTCGGCGAGTTCCGGCATTTGGTTCGGGGGACGGTGGTCACTGTGACCGAGGTGAGGGTGAGTCCCGACCTGGGGTATGCCAGGGTCTATTTCAGTGTGTTCCCGTTCGCCAGAGCGGAAGAGATTATGGCTGCTCTGAACGACAATATTCGCCAGATTCGCGGAACGTTGGGCCGCAGGATGAGGAACCAGTTGCGCATCATTCCCGAGTTGACTTTTGTGTTGGACGAGACGGCCGAACAGATTCAAAAGATTGATGATCTCCTTAAATAGCTTCATCGCGAAAAGGTTTCTCTTTTCGCCCAAATCCCACTCGGTGATCAATATCGTTAGCCGCGTGAGTATGTTTGCGGTGGGGATTCCGGTGGCGGCGATGGTTGTTTTGGTGAGTGTTTTCAGCGGTTTCGATTCGCTCATTCGCCGAATGTATGCCGATTTCGATGCCGACTATTTGATCCGTCCCGTTTCGGGTAAGGTTTTTGATGTTTCCGATCTCGATTTGGAGGCTTTGGGGCGTGTGGCTCCTTTCTCTGTCATTTTGGAGGAGCAGGCGTTGGTGGAGTATCGCGGGCGGCAGGTGATGGCGACGGTGAGGGGTGTGGATGATAATTACGAGACCGTGGTGCCTGTCGAGGAGATGACCTTTTCGACGGAGAGTAGTCCCGAGCTACCTTGGCGAGATGGCTCGGGGGTGGTGATGGGACAGGGGGTGGCCTATGAGCTGGGTTTGCGGCTGGGCTTTTCGGAACAGCCCCGATTTTTTGCGGCGCGGAGGGGAAGCTTTTCGGCGTTGCTGCCTGTGGGCGCTTTTTCCACTGCTCAGGCACCTGTCACGGCTATTTTTTCGATGGATGCCGACACCGACGGGACTTATGTTTTCGTTCCATTGGAGTTTGCGCGGGGGTTGTTCGATTATCGCGATCGCGCTTCGGGGGTGATGGTCGGGGGTGGGTCGCGGGAGGTGTTGTCGGCTATTGTCGGGGATGATTTCGAGGTGTTGACGCGTGCCGGACAGCGGCCGGGGATGTATCGGGTGATGGCGATGGAGAAGTGGGTGGTGTTTTTCATCTCGTTGGCGGTTTTGATTATCGCTTCGTTCTCCATTGTCGGGTCGTTGGTGATGTTGATACTCGATAAGCGGCAGGGGATTGCGTTGCTTCGGGCGATGGGGGCGAGCGCGGGATTTGTTCGGCGGGTGTTTGTCGGCCAGGGGGTTATGATAGGGATGATCGGGGCTGTTAGCGGGTTGGTGTTGGGGGTTGCGGTTTGCGCGGTGCAGCAGATTTGGGGCGTGGTGCCGATGCCCGGGGGCACGTTTTTGATCGACAGCTATCCGGTGTCGATGCAGTGGGCCGATCTGGGGGCGATTTGCGTTGCCTTCATTGCGGTGATATATTTAATGAGTATATTTACGGTCCGGTTTTCAATTAGGTAATTTGATAATTAGGTGATTAGATAATGGGCTACGCAAAACAAATAACGCAAAAGCTACGCAAAAAGAGCCTGCGGCATACGCCGCACGATAAGTCATTATCTCATTATCTCATTTTCAAATTCTCAAATTTATTTTATCTTTTAGTTTTTAGTTTTTCGTTTTTCACTTCATCTTGCGTCGGTCCGAAGATTGTGCCGGATGACGAACTGGCGGAGATTTTTCGCGACATCTATCTGACCAACTCCTATTTGGAGAGCCACCACTTTCGGCTCGATTCGTTGAGCGTTTACGAACCTATCTTCAAGGAGCACGGCTACACCAGCGAGGATATTCAGTACACCTTGGGCGACTTTGCAAAGCGGAAGAGTGCGAGCATTTCGGCCGATGTTGTTGCACCTGCTATGGAGATGCTCAGGGAGGATGGAGCAGTTTACGTGCGCGCGCTGGCGACTCAGGATACGGTGCGCAATATGGCGGGACGGCGGTTTCGCAAGGAGGTGTTTTTTCTCGATTCGATAGTGGTGAGGCGTGTGGCGGATACGGCGCGGTTGACGTTCCGGTTGCCGGCCGAGGCGGGCAGTTATCGGGTAGAGTTCGGCTATTTGGTCGACACTATCGACAAGAATGCCATTCTGCGGACCGACATCCATCTGCTGGACGCGAACGGTCGCCGGATGAACAACACAGCCTATCGCCTGGGCCGCTCGGGACGCGGGCACGCCAACCAATCCATCGAGGTCGACACTTCGGCGCGCACTTTGGTGGTCGACCTGAACGGCTATCCGAACAGGGATATTTCGCGTCCCTCGATGAGGATCGACTCGTTGCGCGTCACCCACTATTTGCCCGAAGCCGCTGCGCTGGATTCGTTGTACGGCGAGTTGTATGACTATTTTGTGTACCGCTATTTGCACCGATGAGACGTATTTCGGCACACAGGGTCTTCACTCCGAACGGATTTTTGGAGCGGGGCGTGGTGAGTGTCGGTGATGATGGGGAGATTTTGGGCATCGAGGTTTTCGACAGTCTCGATTCGCAGGCCGGGGTGGAGTTCTATTCGGGCACGTTGATCCCCGGGCTTGTCAATGCCCACTGCCATTTGGAGTTGTCGCATCTTCGGGGTTTGATCCCGTCGGAGGTTGGGTTCGAGGGGTTTGTGGCGGCGATGAAGAGTGCGCCGCGCACGGGGGGGGCGAAAGCGGCCGGCTTTTGGAACGATAAGATGTGGGCTGAGGGAGTTCAGGCAGTGGCCGACATTTGCAACGGCACATCGACTTTCGAGCTGAAGAAGATCAGCTCGGTTTGCTATCACAGTTTTCGTGAGGTGTTCGGGTTTAGTGCGACGATCCCCGCCGACACCTACAATATCACGCCTCACTCGCTGTACTCCCTCACACCGGAGATGTTTTCCGCCTCCATTCTTCACTCTTCATTCTTCACTCTTCATTTCCGCGAAAGCGAATACGAGGTGGAAAATCCTGCCGAAACTTTGGTCGAACGGGTGCCGAAGGACAAAAAAGTGATGCTGGTACACAATTGCCTGATCACCCAGCGCGATATAGATATTATTATGGAGCACTTTGTCGCGCCGCCGACATGGGTGGTGTGCGCCCGCTCCAATCGCTATATTTCGGGTCTGCGGCCGCCCATCGAACTGTTGCGAAAAAACCATCTCGACATCGCCATCGGAACCGACTCTTTGGCCTCAAACGAGGTTCTGTCAATGGCGGCCGAGATGGCTGAATTTGCCGATATCCCGACCGAAGAGGTTCTGAGTTGGGCGACCATCAACGGCGCGCGGGCACTCGGATTGGACCACACTCTGGGCTCGATCGAGGTGGGTAGACGCCCGGGGTTGGCGATTTTGAGCGGTGGCAATATCAAAAGAATTTTATAACTTTGTGTTATGAAAGATCTGCAACACCACTATAAGGAGATACTGAAGCTGTTGGGCGAAGATCCCGAGCGGGAGGGGTTGGTGAAGACGCCGGAGCGTGTGGCGCGGGCTATGGAGTTTTTCACGAAAGGTTATGGCGAGAGTCCGGAGGATATTTTGCGTTCCGCTATTTTCCGTGAAGAGTACCGGCAGATGGTGTTGGTGAAGGACATCGAGATATATTCGTTGTGCGAGCACCACCTGTTGCCTTTTATCGGCAAGGCGCACGTGGCCTATATTCCCGATGGACACATCACGGGGTTGTCGAAGATTGCGCGGGTGGTGGAATGCTTTGCGCGGCGGTTGCAGGTTCAGGAGCGGTTGACGGTGCAGATAAGGGACTGCATTCATCAGGTGTTGAAGCCGATGGGGGTTGCGGTGGTTATCGAGGCTGCTCATACTTGTATGTCGATGCGGGGGGTGCAGAAGCAAAATTCGGTCACCACGACGAGTGCTTTTACGGGAGTTTTTTTGTCGCAGCACAGGACGCGGGAGGAGTTTATCACCTTGATCAGCAATAACCTGCATTGATGGTTGTACGCATTTGGCCGGATAATCCCAATCCGAAACAGATAGCCCATGCGGCGGAGGTGTTGCGGGCCGACGGAGTGGTGGTTTACCCCACCGACAGTGTTTATGCGTTGGGGTGCTCGCTTCGCAATCCCAAGGCTGTTCAGCGGTTGGAGGCTATTCGGGGTAAGGGGGGAAATGAGTTTTCGTTGGTTTTCGATTCACTGGCCAGGGTTGCGGAGTATGTCGGGGTGGATGATGTGCAGTTTGGGGTTTTGAAACGTCATTTGCCCGGCGCGTTCACTTTTTTGATGGCTCCCTTGTCGCGGGTGCCGGACAGGGCGTTGGCTAAGCGGCGGACGGTTGGGGTGCGCATTCCGGATAATGCTGTTGCGCGCGCTTTGGTGGAGGAGTTGGGGTGTCCGCTGTTGTCGACATCGTTGCACGGGATCGAGAGCGATTATTTGGCCGACCCTTCGTCGATAGCGCAGTTTTTCGGCAAGAGGGTCGATATGGTCATCGACGGGGGCGAGGGAGGCGAGGTGCCGAGCACGGTTGTCGACCTGACGGGTGACGAGCCGGTGGTTGTGAGGCAGGGGGTTGCGGAATTTGATTTTTAACAACTATGTTTAACTATTTTCGTCAAAAGTGATCAGATGTTGCGCCGACCGCAGTTTTGAGGAAGGGAGTTTACTGATGCGTAAATGACCGACCGAAAAACAAGAAGGTGCGACAGATGAGTGCTTTTCACGGAAATCTAAATTTCATAATTATGCTTAGCAAGAAAGTTTTTTGGACCAGGGCCTTCGAGTGGGGTGCCTTGGGTGGCGTGGTGCTGTTTTTGATCAGTTTGCTGACGGTGTTGGCAGGGTGGCAGGCTGGGTTTGCGGCTACGCTCATCACCGTTTTGATCTATGCGGCTTTGATCTATGTGACGGGACGTCAGAACGCCGTCATTGCGGGTCGCGACGGGTATCCTTATGCTCGGGCGTTCGGGTTTGCTTTGGCGATGATGTTGTTTGTGGGCTTGGTTAGCGGCATCGGTGCCTGGTTTTTGCAGAACGTTATTGCGCCTGAATATTTTGCCGCGCAGGTGGCCGAGGCGATGGCGATGGCCGGCGGGGGCGAGATGTCTTCGATGATGGCGGGGATGATGGGCAATCCGTTTGTGGTGATTTTGAGCTCGGTGCTGTCGGCACTATTTATCGGCGGTTTGGTGGGTTTGGTGGTTTGTGCTTTTGTGACGCGCAAGCCCGATGTTTTCGGTGAATGATAGACGTTTCTATTGTTGTTCCGCTCTACAACGAGGTCGACTCGCTGCGTGAATTGGCGCAGTGGGTCGATCGGGTTGTGGGTGGGCAGGGCTTGAGTTATGAGTTGATCTTTGTCGACGACGGGTCGACCGACGGATCGTGGGAAGTGGTCGAAAGTTTGAGTCAAGAGTCAAGAGTCATCAGTCATCAGTCGGGCTACGCGACGCAAAAGTCTGCGGCATCTGCCGCACCGCAGACTCCTGACTCATCACTCGTGACTCATAACTATATTCACGGCATTCGTTTCGCGCGCAATTATGGCAAGTCGGCCGCGCTGTATGCCGGTTTCGAGGCGGCACGGGGCGAGGTGGTGGTGACGATGGATGCCGATTTGCAGGACTCGCCCGACGAGATTCCCGAGCTGAGGCGAATGATAGTGGAGGACGGGTATGATCTGGTGAGCGGATGGAAGAAGCACCGGCACGATCCCGTCTCCAAGAGGTGGCCGAGTAAGTTTTTCAATTTCACCACCCGCTTGGTGAGCGGCATTCGGTTGCACGATATGAATTGCGGCCTGAAAGCCTATCGCCGCAACGTTGTGAAGAGCATCGAGGTTTATGGCGAGATGCACCGCTATATCCCCATCCTGGCTCGGCAGGCGGGGTTCCGCAACATCGGGGAGAAGGTGGTCGAGCACCATCCACGCAGGTACGGCGAATCGAAATACGGGTTGGAGCGAATGGTGAAGGGCTATCTGGATTTGATAACGGTGATGTTCCTGTCGCGTTTCGGACGCCACCCGATGTACTTTTTCGGCAGTTTGGGCACCTTGATGTTCATCGGAGGCTTTGTCACGGCGGGGTGGATCATCGCAAATAAACTTATCCGTCAGGCGGCCAACCTGCCGATAAGACAAGTGGCCGACCAGCCGCTTTTCTATGTCGCCATAGTGACGCTCGTTCTGGGCGTGATGCTGTTCCTGACGGGTTTTTTGGGCGAACTTATCAACAGGAACGCACCCGGGCGGAACGACTATTCAAGAGACAGAGAGGTGTAAGATGCACTTCAAAACATCGTTCTTGCCGGAACATACTTGCTAAACCGCCGTCGGTGTTCCGACTATCTGAGACGGTTGCTGGTTTTGACCAGCATATCGTCTTTCAGTACCCCGCGCAACGCCAGCCAGTTGGTGACGAAGGCGGCGAAGATCAGCACCGGTGCATAGGCCCACATCGCGTGGGTGAACCACACGCCGTAGATAGTAAAGCCCGCACATCCCGCCAGCAACAGGAATTGGGCTATCAGCAAACTCGTCTGACGGGAGCGGTTCTTGTAGAGCAGCAGGGCGATCAATGGCACAAGAATGGCGATGCCGAAAAGAATGGTCATCCACAAATCTCCCCAATAGCCTGCTCCGGCCACCAGGCCCGCCGTGGCGAGCATCCAAAGGGTTTGAATCCGTTGTATCATTTCGTCAGGTATTTATTTGGTCGGTTATTAGAGGTTGTTTGAAATTTTCAACTTTCGGTCTTTTTGTTTCCGGCCGGCGCTTTTCGCCAACCGTCTCGCTCGCCATAGGAACCCCTATGTCTCGTTCGTCGGTTGCAAAAATCTCTCGGCCGGAAACAAAATTACTCTCGGTCGAAAAATCCAAACAACCTCTTGGCAAGTAACGTGTTTCGCATAAGCGATATGATGGTCATCGGCCCGACGCCGCCCGGAACAGGGGTGATATAGGAGCACAGGGGGGCAACCTCGTCGAACTTCACATCGCCTTTCAGCCGGAAGCCGCTCTTGGTTTCGGGGGCCGGCACGCGGGTGATGCCCACGTCTATCACCACCGCGCCGGGCTTTATCATATCGGCCGTCACGAACTCGGCGCGACCCAATGCCGCTATAACGATGTCGCCGCTTCGCACCACATCGGCAAGGTTTCGGGTCCTCGAATGACACATCGTCACCGTGCAGTCCCATCCCTTTTGGCTCAGCAGATTGGCGATGGGACGACCGACGATGTTGCTCCGGCCTATCACCACGCAGTGTTTGCCCGCCGTGGGAATGTTATAGTATTTCAACAGTTGCAATATCCCGTCGGGCGTGGCACTCACAAAGCTCGGCAGGCCCATAACCATCCGACCCACATTTTCGGGATGAAATCCGTCGACATCCTTGCTCGGGTCTATCGCCTCGATTACCTTTTGCTCGTCGATATGGCGAGGCAGGGGCAGTTGGACGATAAAGCCGTCCACCTCTGTGTCGCGGTTCAGTTTGGCTATCAAATCGAGCAATTCTGCCTGAGAAGTATCGCCCGAAAGACGCAACACGGTGGAGCGAAAACCCACCTCGGCCGACATCTTCTCCTTGTGGTCGACATAGGTTTGGCTCGCCCCATCGTCGCCCACCAATATGGCCACCAGGTGGGGAGCCCTCTCCCCTGCCCCGACCATAGTTGCGACCTGGGCCGCGATTTGTTTTTTCAGCGCCTGTGCAACCTCTTTTCCGTCAATTATCTCCATTGCTCAATGCTTGCTCTATCAAATGAACTCCCATCACATCTTTCAGTACCACCGTCTTGCGGGCGTCCAAAAGATAGATGGACGGAATGGCCTTCAGGTCGTACACCTCGGCTCCGGTCTCCATCAAACCACTCGCCCGGGCGTTGATCCAGATCGGCGGAATGTCCCCCGCATGATCGCGCCACGCCGCCAGGTCTTCGTCGGGATAGACGGCCAGAACTTCCAGCCGCCCGTCACCCATCATATCGGTCAACAGGGGCGAGGCCATAATCTGCCCGACGCTCTCGGCACACGCCGGACACCCGGGATTGTTGAAAAACAGCAACACCCACTGGCTCCTGAGCCCATACAAAGTGCCCGTATCCCCTCTCATCTCGGTATATTTAAAGTCCGCCGCGCGGGTTCCGACACGGTTCTTCCTGGCCAAAGTCAACAGGCTCTGCGGCCTGATCCGCTCATACTCATCCAACACCGTTCCCCCCAGGATCGTCTCCAACACAACTATGAAATACTCCTCGTCCCTCATCGGCGAGTTGGGGTCGTGCAGATACTCTTCGGCGATCTCGGCAAAGGTCAAATAGGCCTCCTTGTTCACCGACGCCTTCTCGAACAGGGTTGCCACGGACGGGTTGCCTATCTGGCGCGGAATATTGAGCAGCAACATATTGTAGTTCGCCCACGCGGTCTTGGTATACTCCTCGTCGTGAAGCGCATCGACGTCGTTGAAGTCATAGCCATCCCAGAAGTGGTCGGCCACCCAGCGCATCTGCTGCTCGGGATCGGTCATTGCGGCAGGGATTACCGGCATTGGATACTCGTCTCGTGATGGGGCAGCAACATCTGCAACCTCGGTACTTTTATTGGCCTGCCCGTTGCACGACAGGAAAATGAAAAGATGAAAAAATGAAAAGATGAAAAATAGTTTTTTCATAATCTATAAATTTTTAGTTTTAAGAAACTCCGCAAGATTGGCCATAGCCCTTCCGCGATGACTTATCGCATTTTTCTGCTCCGCACTCATCTGCGCAAAGGTTTCGCGGAAGCCGTCCGGCACAAAGATGGGGTCGTAACCGAAGCCGCCCTCGCCCCTGTACTCCCCGATTATCTTCCCTTCCACCGTTCCCTCGAAAAGATATTCGTTGCCATCCAAGATCAGAGCCACCACCGTTCGGAATCTCGCCCGCCTGTCCGCCACACCCTCCAAATTGCGCAACAGCAAACGGCAATTGTCGTCGTAACTGCACCCCACTCCCGCATACCGCGCCGAATAGACACCCGGAGCACCGCCCAAAGCCGCAACCTCCAACCCCGTGTCGTCGGCAAAAGTCGGAACGCCACTGTGGGCCGTCAACCCCCTGATGTCGTAAACATACCTCGCCTTCTGAAGCGCATTTCCCTCCAACGTTTCGGCCGTCTCGGGAATATCTTCCACGATGCCCAGGTCGGTCGGCGTGACCAACCCGACCCCCAAAATGGCCTCCGCTTCCGACAATTTATGTCGATTGTTCGTTGCAAATATCAACCTTTTCATAGCTTCTCCAACTCCACTTCGGCAGCGATCTTGTCGATGATCGTGCACACGATTTTGTCCAACGTCGTGCCCTGACGATAATCGGCCGGACAGGCAAAGTTCACCCTGTTCTCCTCTATCAAAAGTTCGGCCTCCTCGCGCTTGTCCTCCGCCGGATCGTACACCGCGATCGAATAGCCGCCCGACGCCTTCACCAGCCGCATACAGGGGATGTCGGTCGTACCGTCGCCGAAATATATCATCCGCCGGAATGGCACGGGACGCAGGTGCTCGGGAATAAATTTGTTGACCTCGCGGCCGTCCCAAACCGATTCTACTCCCTTGTTGATCTTATAAATAAATTGGGTTTTGTTGGTGAAGTTGACCGCCACCCCTGGCCAGTACGCCTCGCCGTTGTGGTCGTACAGAAACGAGCAGGCGTATATCTTCTTGAACTCGCCCGCAATGGCGCTCCCCTCGATCATCTCTTTCAGCCCCGAAGAGTTGATGTAGTGCACCACCCTCAACCCCTTTTCGAGACCATAGGCGTTCATCCGCCCGAACCACTCTTCGACCCCGTCGTACAGTTTGACTTTGCTGCCGGAGGTTTTGAAAAATTCGCGGGTCAGGGGAAAGCCCACTCTTCGGGCTTCGTGGACCATCCTTGCCATGTAGGTCAGGATCGGGTCGGCATCTTCGCGTCGTGCCAGGTCGGAGCTTTCGAACCAGAAGTCGGCGTTGTTTAGACCCAGGGCGGGAATAAAGTCGTACTCCTGCATGTTGCCTGCCGAGAGGGTCCCGTCGAAATCATACACCAGCGCAATGGTTTTCATAACGGCAAAGGTAGCAAAAAAATCGTTATCTTTGCAGGGCAAAATGGACAACTGGTTGGATAAAATAATCTGTGGTGATTGCCTGGACATTATGAAAAAAATGCCCGACAACTCCATAGATTTGGTCGTAACATCGCCGCCCTATAATCTGAAAAACTCGACCGGCAACGGAATGAAGGATGGCCGAGGCGGCAAATGGGCTAACGCCGCCCTGCAAAAGGGATATAGCCACTATGACGACAATATGCCCCACGAAGAGTATGTGGAGTGGCAACGCAACTGTCTCACAGAGATGTTCCGGCTCATTAAGGACGACGGTGCAATTTTTTATAACCACAAATGGCGAGTGCAAGACGGATTGCTACAGGACCGACAAGACATTGTGAGTGGATTCCCTGTCAGGCAAATTATTGTATGGAAAAGGAAGGGTGGGATAAATTTCAATCCAGGATATTTTTTGCCCACCTATGAGGTCATATATTTGATAGCAAAACCCGACTTCAAGCTCTCTGCAAAGGCCAACGGGGTCGGCGATGTTTGGGAGTTCACACAGGAAATGAAAAATGGACATCCGGCTCCCTTCCCCGTGGCGCTGATAGACAGGATAATCGGTTCAACCGAAGCACAAGTTGTTTTGGATCCGTTTATGGGCAGCGGAACTACGGCCGTGGTTGCAATGGGGTTGAAGCGACACTATGTGGGGATTGAGCTTTCGCCCGATTATTGCGAAATGGCCGAAAAACGGATTGCAAAAAACAAAGTCGAGAGCGAGTTGTTGAGACACAGAACAGCCACCTTATTTGATTTATGAAACTATACACCAAAGAACTTCTGATTGAAGAGTTTCGCAAAATTGCGGACCGTGGTTGGATCGAGAATGCCCGAAAAGGAAATTCGGGCGGAGTGGGCAATACGCTGGAAGATTTGTTGGGAATAGAAGAGAATAATTTGCCCATACCTAATGCTTCTGAATGGGAATTGAAGACACAGCGGTTGGGAACAAGTTCGTTGACCACTCTGTTTCATATCGAACCCTCACCGCGGGCGGTGAAGTTTGTCCCTCAGGTTTTGCTTTGCAATTATGGATGGGCACATTCAGGGGCTGGGAAAAGACATCCTGTGGGCGAAATGAGTTTCAGACAAACCATCCACGGGAAATCTCCCAGTGACAGAGGATTTATGGTTAAAATAGATAAAGCCAATAGAAAAATCTTAGTTTCGTTCGACCACACTTGTGTCGCAGATACTCATAGCAATTGGCTTGGAGAGGTCGAACGCAGAGCAGGTTTGAAAGAGTTGGAACCCCAACCTTATTGGGGCTTCGACGATTTGGCAAATAAGGCGGGCACAAAATTGCTGAATTGTTTTTATGTTCAGGCAGAGGTGAAGCGGGAGGAGGATAGAGAATTTTACAGATACTGCAAAGTTATGATGTTGCAGAAATTCAGTTTTGACGGATTTTTGAATGAGATTGAAGGGGGAAATATTCTTGTCGATTTCGACGCGCGGACGGGGCACAACCACGGGACGAAATTCAGGCTTCGGCAAAACTGTTTCCCGAACTTGTATGAAAAAGTTACCAAAATAATGTGAGTATACCACGGATGAAATCGGGTTTTGTGAACATAGTTGGCAGTCCAAATGTGGGTAAATCGACGCTGATGAACCGGCTGGTCGGAGAGCGCATATCCATCATCACATCCAAGTCCCAAACCACCCGACACCGAATCCTGGGAATCGTCAACGGCGAAGATTTCCAAATCGTCTACTCCGACACCCCAGGCATTCTGCGCCCAAACTACCGACTGCAAGAGTCGATGATGCGGCAGGTTCGCGGTGCGGTCGAAGATGCCGACGTTATCCTCTACGTCACCGACGTCACCGAACAGGGAGTATCGGAGCGGACCGAAGATATTGTGAGCAGAATTTTAAACTCCTCCGCTGCGGCGGTGGTGGTCATCAATAAAATCGATCTGTCCGATCCCGAAACGGTTAATGATCTGGTTCTGAAATGGCAGAGTGCTTTGCCTCAGGCGCGGGTGGTTGCCGCTTCGGCAAAGCTGGGCTTCGGGGTAGAGGGCATCCTGAGCTACATTTTGGAGCTTTTGCCCCAGGGCGAGCCGTTCTATGAAAGGGATGCGTTGACCGACCGGAGTTTGAGGTTTTTTGCAAGCGAAATTATCAGGGAGAAGATTTTGTTGAACTACGATAAGGAGATTCCTTACAGTGTCGAGGTGGTTGTGGAGAGCTATTCGGAGGGCGAGTCGCTGGATCGCATCCAGGCTGTGATTTACGTTTCGCGCCAGTCGCAGAAGGGGATCGTGATAGGTCATCGGGGCGAGAAGTTGAAGCGGGTGGGTACTGCGGCGCGACACGATTTGGAGGATTTTTTGGGCAAGAAGGTCTTTTTGGAGCTGTTTGTCAAGGTGGCGGACGGTTGGCGCGACAACGACAACGCCCTGAAAAAGTTCGGATATGAAGAGTAATCTAAATCTATGAAAAATATGAAAACATTGAAGATCAGAGATTTGACCCTGCGGGACGGGCAGCAGTCGGCTTTTGCCACGCGAATGACCCAGGCGCAGGTGGACAGGGTGTTGAAGCACTATAAAAATGCCCATTTCTACGCTATGGAGGTTTGGGGAGGAGCTGTCCCCGACTCGGTTATGCGCTATCTGGGCGAAAATCCGTGGGACAGGCTGGAGAAGATACACAAAGAGATAGGCAAGGTTTCGAAGCTGACAGCACTGAGCCGTGGGAGGAATCTGTTCGGCTATCAACCCTATCCCGACACCATCATCGAGGGTTTTTGCAAGGAGAGCATCGGTTCGGGGCTGGGCATTATGCGCATTTTCGACGCACTGAACGACACCGACAACATCGCTTCGACCATCAAATATGTCAAGCAATATGGCGGCATAGCCGACTGTGCGGTGTGTTATACTGTCGACCCGAAATATCCGGAAGGTGGGTTCTTCGCCCGCTTGCTTAAAAAGGCTCCGAAACCCGTCTTCACCGACGAATATTTTTTGGAGAAAGTCAAGCAGATGGTTGCGCTGGGGGCCGATATGATAACCATCAAGGATATGTCGGGGCTGATCCCGCCCAAGCGGGTGTACGATCTGGTGACCCTTTTCAAGCAACACACCAAAGTGCCCATAGATTTCCACACCCACTGTACGCCGGGTTACGGTCTTGCCAGCGTGGTGAGCGCGATTGCGGCGGGGGGCGACATTGTGGACACCAACATCTGGAACTTTGCGGGAGGTCCGGCCGCTCCGGCGTTGGAGCTGGTGTGGGTCTTTGCCCGCAAGCTGGGGGTGAAGATAGATGTCGATATGAAGGCTGTGGCCGACATCAACAGGGAGCTTGCATCTATTCGCGAGGAGTTGTCGGAGTTCGACGCGGTGAAGGGCACGGCTGTCTCTTTCGATCCCCTTGCACCCTTGCCTGCCGACATCGAGGCCCTTTTCGACAAGGCCGTCGAGGCGGCTAAGGAGGTCGACGAGGATGCGCTGGTGGAGGCGTGTCACCGGATCGAGGCTCGCTTTGGTTTTCCGCCGCCCAACGAGTTGGTGAAGAACGCCGAGATTCCGGGCGGGATGTACACCAATATGGTTGCGCAGTTGAAGCAACTGGGCAACGAGGAGATTTTGCCGCGGGCGATGGAGCTCATTCCGCCCGTGCGGCTCGATGCCGGTTTGCCGCCGCTGGTCACGCCCACTTCGCAAATCGTGGGGGCTCAGGCGGTCAACTGCGCTATGGACGAAAAGAACGGCAAACCGCTCTACACGACCAAGAGCGTGCAATTTGTCAACCTCGTGAAGGGCGAGTACGGCAAGACTCCGGTTCCGGTCGATCCGGCGTTTCGTGAAAAGATCACGGGCAGTCCCGTCGAGACCAATTACGACACTTCGAAGCACGTGATGCAGCCCAATCCCATCCTCGAATGCACCGGCAAGCCGCTGGCCGAGAACGAGAAGGAGGTCCTGCTACTCGAACTGTTCCCGCTGGTGGCCAAAGATTTCCTCACCAAAAGCAAGTGCGCCAAGGCGGAGGCTGAGAAAGCCAAGGCCGCTCCTGTGGCCGAGAACTCTGCCCCCGAGGCAACGCCCATTTCCGGCAACACTATCACCGCACCGCTCCCGGGCAAGATTTTGGAGTTTCTGGTCAAGGCGGGCGACGAGGTGACGGAGAACACGGACACTTTTGTGCTCGAAGCTATGAAGATGGAGAACACCATCACCGCCGAGACCACCGGTCGGGTTAAGCGGTTGTTGTTCAATGTGGGTGACAACGTTCCTGCCAATGCGGCGGTCATCGAGCTGGAATAGGAGCTTGTCGTGCCTCACAAAAAGCCCTCTTCGGAGGGCTTTTCTTAATTGAGAGTTGAGAATTGAGAATTAGCTACGCGGAACAAATTTCAGCTCCCCCCCCCCGCAAAAAACGGTCGGCGAAAAACGCCGACCGTTAAAATCCAAAACCTCCCCAAAAACCTACTCGGCCAACGGAGCCACACTGACATACGACCTCCCCGCACCCTTCTTAGTGAAGGTCACAGAGCCATCCACCAACGCGAACAAAGTATGGTCCCTGCCCATACCCACATTCTCGCCCGGATTATGAGTGGTCCCACGTTGCCTGACGATAATATTGCCCGCCTTGGCAAACTGCCCGCCGAACAACTTAACTCCCAAACGTTTGCTTTCGGACTCCCGACCGTTCTTCGACGAGCCCACACCTTTCTTATGTGCCATAACTGTTCAGCATTAAAAAGTAACATCGGTAACCTCGATCTGCGTCAAAAACTGACGATGACCGTTGAGCTTCTGGTACCCTTTCCTTCTCTTTTTCTTAAAAACAAGCACTTTGTCATCCTTCAAATGACGCAGCACCTTAGCATTCACCGAGGCCCCTTTTACAACAGGTGAGCCCACCTTAACCTGACCGCCGTTCTCCGTTAGCAGCACTCGGTCGAAACTTACGGAAGCTCCTTCGTCTTCCCTAAGGCGGTGTACATAAAGTTTCCGACCCTTCTCAGCTTTGAACTGCTGACCTGCTATTTCTACAATAACAAACATAAATTTTCTATCCCATTTCGGGACTGCAAATGTAAAACATTTTTTGTAAATAGCAAAATATTGACTAACTTTACCCACACTATGAAAGACGGACTTTATTTGACGGGCGAACAGCGGGAGTTTCTGGTGCCCAAAGCCTACAACGCCGCAGTGAAAGCGGGCGAAGTTATAATGGAAGATTACCAAAAGGGCGACTACACCAGCGTCAACCAACGGGCTCAAGCCACCATCAAAAACTATTTGGGCAGCACCCATATCCCCCTGCTGAGCGAGGAAGGGCGCGAAATGAGGTACGACGAGCGTAAGGATTGGGATATGTTCTGGCTGGTCGACCCGCTCGACGGAACCAAAGAGTTCATCAAAGGCAACAACGAGTTCACCGTCAACATCGCCCTGATGCTCAACCATCGGCCGGTGGTGGGGGTGATCTATGTGCCTTATTACAGGAAGATATATTTTTGCGAGAAGGGAAGCGGGTCGTATATGCGTGAGGGGGTGAAGCCGGGTGAGATCGGTTATGGCGATATGTTTGCCGATGCCGTGAAATTGCCTTTGGTCGACAAGCGCAACACTCCGTTGCGGATAGCGGTCAGCAGGTCGCATCAGACCCGTGAGACGGCGGCTTATGTCGATATTATGCGTAAGCGGTTTCCGGATGCGGAGATCATCGAGCAGGGTAGCTCTTATAAGTTTTGTTTGCTGGCGGAGGGGGCAGTGGACTATTATGTGAGAACGTCGGACACTTATGAGTGGGACACGGCGGCGGGTGAGATTATTTTGTCGGACACGGGCGGAACGACAAAGTCGTTGCCTAAGTTGGGTAAGTTCGATTATAATAAAGAGAGCCTGCTCAACCCCTGGTTCGAATGTAAGTCGGGTTTATTTGCCGAATAGGTTTTTATTTTCTGTGTCTATGACAGACGCTATCTGCCCTCGTATCTCGGGAACAATATTTTTTGCCACATCCCACACGATGCGATAATTGATGCCCATATAGTCGTGCACCAGCCGGTCGCGCATACCCGCCATATTCTTCCACGAAATATCGCCCCACTTCAGCTTCACATCGGCAGGAATTTTCTTCGTTGCCTCGCCGATAATCTCCAAACTGCGCACAATCGCACGCTTCAGAGTCTCATCAGCAAGAAATCCCTCCCACGTGGTCTGTGGAGTTATCACGGAGACAATATACTCGCACTCGGCAAGAATATGCCGAAGCAGTTCGACATAGTTCTTATACATAAACGACCTCTTTAAGAATATGTGGTCCGATATAAGGACTCAAACCACCCGCCGTAACTACATCCACCCGTTGCCCCTGCAACCCACTCTCCAACAAATCACACGCCGCCATAAAGTTGCGATAAGTCTCCCTGTCGCGGTCGAAATCTACCAAAATGTCGATATCACTACTGCCGGTAGCCTCACCGCGAACCGAGGAACCGAACAGGCCCACCCTCGACACACCATACTCGGCAAGCGCACCTTTGAGCCCGTGCAACGTGTTCAATATCTCTCCCTTGGGTAACATAATATGCAAATATATACAAATTTTATGCAATAACCCCCATCACGAACTCGCGGATGGAGATCAGGTGCAACACATCGGCAAGGCAGATCAGCACCACCACCACGACAAACCACCGCAAAAACTTTATCCCCCAACCGATCGCATAACGCGAAGCAACGTAGGCTCCGACCACGTTCCCCACCCCGTGGATCAGCCCGTACATCCAATCCACCTGGCCGTTCAAAACAAACACCACCAACGAGAACGACACCGACAACAGCAAAATGAAATTCTTCAACACATTGCTCTTCACAATGTCGAGATGCAACAAACCCAGCGTGGTCAGTAACACCAAATAACCGCTCCCAACGTAGATGTAGCCGGTGTAAAGTCCTATCAGGAAGAAACAAACATAGTGCACCCACCTCACCCTGTTCAGTTCGCCGCCACTGCGCCCCAATATTCTGTTGCCCGCCAGCATAAACACCAGCACCGAAACCATAACCACCGCCAGACACCATTGGAACACTGTGTCGGAGATGGTGGAGGCGATTTGCGAACCGACGATGGAGCCCACAATTGCGGGAATCCCCAGCTTCAGTCCTCCGCTCCAATCCATCATTCCGCGACCCGAAAAGGTGATGGTAGAGGAGAGGTTTTGCATTATGATTGCGACCCTGTTGGTGCCGTTGGCAATTTGGGGAGGTAATCCCAAAGCCATAAAAACTGTTAAAGAGATCGCGCTTCCTCCGGCTGCCAAAGTGTTGGTGAAGCCCACCAGCAGGCCCGAACAAATAAGTATGACAACAACACCCAACGACATTTCCGTGGGACAAATTTAGTGCAAGTTGAGCGCAATGCCAAATTTATTTGAGCATTGCCGAAACGCAGCCTAAATTCACTAACGCGATAGCGTTAGTAACGGTACGCTAAAATTAATGATTTTCCATAAAAAAAGCTCCCCGAGGGGAGCCATTTTTTATTTCGTGAACCTCATTGCCACGTCGCGGTCGGGTGCGCGGCGCTCATTCGATTCGGCTTCCGGAACGGTCGCATATTGCTCGCCGAAACCTTCGTAGGTCACTCTGTCCGCGGCAATTCCACCCGCTTCAAGAGCCTTCTCGATGTTCCTGGCCCGAGCTTCGGAGATAGCAAAATTCACCGCCCTGGTACCGGTTTTGTCGGCAAACGCCCCGATGCGGATTTTCACTTCGGGATGCTTTTTCAACGCCGCTGTGACGATGCCCAATTGACGCTCGGCACCTGCCATCAACTCGGTTGCACTGTTGTGCTCGAAGTCGATGTCGGAGAACTCGAACCACACGCTGCGAAGCTCCTTGTCGGTGGCATTTTTGAACTTGTCGCTCGCCAGGAATGCGTCGATGGCCGACTCAATGTCGCCTTTGTACATCGTGATGTGGGTCCCGTCCGGAAGGATCATCTTCTCCTCGGTGTACTTGGGAGCTTGATGAACTGTCCTCACTTCGGTCACAACCTGCTCGACAACGGGTTCGGGACGGCGACATTCGCACGAACGCAACAGCCACCACAGCAGCAGAGCCAGCAGAATTATTGCTATCAGCCACCACAACCAGCACCAACGGCACTTCTTTTTGCGCACCACTTCTTTTCTCGGGGCGGGGGCGTGTGCTGCTGCGGCGGGTTTACGATGGTGAACGACGTGTTCGCCTTTCAGTTCGGCGATCAGGGCGGTGAAGGTTTTTCCGTGGGCCATTTCGCCGGCGAACCAGGCGGCTATGGTACCTGCTATCCAGTTGGTGAGGCGGTCGACGTGCTCTTTTTTGAGGCCGGTTTTGGTGGCCACGGAGTCGCGATATTTGGTGCTGTCGACACCCAGGAGACGGTTTTCGAGCCTTTCGCCGATGTTGACGTGGGTATCGATCCCGCTTCCTTTCCAGATTCGGTCATAGTTTTCGTAGATTTTGAGCTTTTTAGCTTCGGCGAGTACTTGTTCGACCTCTTTGCTGCCGCCTTTGGCCATCAGGCGGTCGAGCAGATGGGGAAGAATGGCATCTACTCCGGCTTCGACTTTGTGGGGAGTTTCGCCCAGCTCTTCGGCGGCCGAGTTTACGCGCGCGGGCTTTACCAGGGCGAGGATGGAGTCGTGAATTCTTTTCATAACGCTATTAGTTTTAGTTATTAAAGTTGTTTTTTCAAGTCGTTCCAGACCTTCGCCAAGAGCAATTTCCATACCACGCTGGACTCGCCCGAGAAAGTTTGCTTTTGCGGGAAATAGTTTTTACCTTTGGGGTGGATTTACCAACTTTTTACTGATTAAACCTTCCAAATTATGAAGAAACTAATTTTCTACGTTTTCGCCGTCATTCTGGCGGCAAGTTGTTCCAAAGAAACCCCCGTTTCTCAACACTCCGAGCCGCCGGTTTTGACGGCCGATGAGGCG
>QMCD01000229.1_pt1 | contig 74966 bp, 59 predicted proteins | sample 1821841 | NCBI WGS metagenome assembly QMCD01 (sample SAMN01991225, study PRJNA193472) | Termite gut metagenome, whole genome shotgun sequencing project. | isolation source: worker | host: Macrotermes natalensis
TCGTCCAAGCGTCCTTGGAGCCGGGCAAATGTAAAATCGGCAAGACCAATGACCTTGAGCGGCGGCTGAAAGAATATAACAGCATGACCGGCAAGTCCAAGGACAATGTGTACCAGTATCTATTTTCCGCCGAAGTCAAAAATATGGCGAAGTTGGAGAATGAGATCAAAGTTATGTTTCTTCATCTCCGTGAAGAGGCAAGCAAAGAAATCTACTTTTATAATTCCGCTCTGTTCAAAGGTTATGTCGAGTTTATCAAAGCGCACAAACTGTTTGTCAAAGAAACGTTTATTAAAGTGGAGGAGAAAAAACAGGTCGTAAAAATAGTATCGAGAACAACCCCATCGCTTGAAGATCGCGGACTTTCACCAAAGGATGTCCTCCAAAAAGCCCAAAAGATCAACAACGATGAATTCTACACGAGATACGAAGATGTTGAAAAAGAACTCTCCATGTATCCGAAACGGATTTGGAAAAACAAGACCGTGTTTTGCAACTGCGACGATGCGGTAGACGATGACGAGCGTAACACGTCGGCCTTTTCACTCTATTTCATCCTGAATTTCCATGAGCTGGGCTTGAAGAAACTGATCTGTACTCATTACGGCGGCGTGGTTGATCTTTTCAATCAAGGGGCAAACGGTTATATCTTTACCAAAGTCGGTTATAAGGAAATTAAGGACTTTCCCAAAGGCTATAACGGCAGTTTCGACCATCCGCTGTCGCTGAAGATTCTCGAAGAAGAGGCCGACGTTGTCTGCACCAATCCGCCGTTTTCGAGAGCGATCGATTATTGGGAGACGGTCATTAAAAGCGGAAAGAAGTTTTTAATTGTCTCGAATATAGCAAATCCTATAACCAAAGCATATATTCCCTACTTCAAAGAGAATAGAGTCTGGGCAGGATACCACAGGATCGATTATTTTTTGAATCCCAAAAAGGAACTTGTGGAAGCATCAGGACACTGGTACACCAATTTTCCGATAAAAAATAGACCGAAATATAAACATTTGAAAATCATGCCGCTCGAAGAGATACCGGAAAAATTTAGGCGGTACGATGATGCGAAGGTACTACTTGTAGACAATTGTTATGTCCCCAGTGATTACAAAAAACCGTTTGCGGTATCAGCTCGATCCATACTTAATGGTTTACTGGAAAAAGGATACAAAATTGTGGACAAAAATGCCGATTACATAGCCTTTGTAAATGGAAAGCAATGCTTTAGACGAATCTTGGTGCAGAAAAAGAAAGAAGATCAACAATAACGACGAAAAACACAATTTGTGCCGGTAACAGGCGGTTTGACGGACAGTGCCCGGCTTTCTCGGTTGCATGGTCTACAACGGCCTGATTTCTATTGCGGGGCGTGGCGACGCTGATGTTTTTGTGAGAAACGAAAGTAGCCGGGCATGCGGTCATAGACCGCCGCTTGTCCATATCGTTTGCCTTTACTGCCCTCCGCGAAAAAAGGCCTGTAGCGGCGACCGGGCGAAGGGAAACAAAGCCAAGGAAGCCGCGGCCCGCGATGGGGCGTTTGCGATGGTGGCTCAAATTTTACGCGGATAGCAGTAACTCAAAATTTCACCCCACATGGACGATCTACTTTCTCAACTTGGCCCTTGGCTTCAGGGCAAAGGACCGGACAACGATATTGTCATTTCCAGCCGCATTCGCCTTGCTCGCAATCTTTCGGGCTTCCCGTTTCTCACACGCGCCACGGAATTGGATCGCCGCAGCATTCGTGATTCCGTGCGTGACGCCGCCCCGCGAATGTTCGGCAAAAAAAGTTACTATTTTGTCGATATGGAGGAAATTGATCACATCGACCGCGAATTTCTGCTGGAGCGGCAACTGATTTCCAAAGATTTGGCCGAAACCGAGGGGCCTCGTGCCGCCGTCATTGATCGTGAAGAAAAATTTTGTGTCATGGTCAACGAGGAAGATCACCTTCGCATTCACGGCATGGTCAGCGGCTTCGATCTTGGCAAAGTTTGGGAACGTATCAACGATGTCGACGACAAACTCGAAAGCCGGCTGCATTATGCCTTCCATGACAAATACGGCTATCTGACGGCCTGCCCCACGAACGTCGGAACCGGCCTGCGTGTCAGTGTCATGCTGCATTTGCCCGCCCTGCTCGTGTCGAAGGAGATCGACAAAGTGTTTCGTTCGTTACAGAAAGTGAACTTGGCCGTGCGAGGCCTGTACGGCGAAGGTTCGCAATCTTACGGCGATTTTTATCAGATCAGTAATCAGGTGACGCTGGGCAACACGGAGGCCGAGTTGATCGAAAAGGTCAGCGACATCATTCCGCAAATCGTGGAATACGAGCGGCAAGCCCGACAGTTTTTGATGGAAAAGCGGCGGGAAATCGTCGAAGACCGCTGTAGCCGCGCGATGGGCGTGCTGAAAACGGCGCGAACGATTGGCAGTGTGGAGACGCTGCATCATCTTTCCAGTGTGCGGCTGGGCGTGAACTTGGACTTGCTCGACGGCATTGAAATGGCAACGATTAACATGCTCATGTTGAACACGCAGCCCGCCCACCTTCAAAAACTCCACGGCGGCCCCTTGTCGCAAGCGGAGCGGGATATTGCCAGAGCAAAATACCTCCGCGAAAAACTCGGTGGCGATACTCTGCAACGCCAATAAACCGATACTTTAATAGATTGCCGAAGCGGTGTCGAACTCATTGCGACAATCGACTCCCATCATCCGATAAGTGGACTCGAAAGATATTAAACCTCCTTCGTTGAAGAATTGAAGTGCAGGCCGCCGGCTTCCGGCTGCTGTTACTGCGAGGGGGATGACGAACATGATCTCACTTCAGCACCGACTCATGCTTAATGATCGGCTGGGCCAGAAACGTCTCCTCTTTAATCATTTCGCCGTCCACGAAAGCACTCAAACGAATTTTGTCGGAATTTTCCGCAACGCCCCGCACGGCCAGCGATTTCGCTCCCTTTGGCACGACAATTCGAAGTTTGCGTTGCCGCTCTTTCACATCTTTGGAAAGCAACGCGGATTCGGCAGGTTTGATGCTGACCATTTGGTCTTGATCTGCATTGATGTCAAATTTCTCCTCTTGCCCATTGAATATGGTGGCAGACTTTGAAGTTTCCGTGTGCTCAAAGACAACATCAAAACCAATCTGAATGTCGTCGAGTGCCTGGAGTTGTTGGAGCAGATCGACGATTTCGTGATGAACTTCTTCCGACTGGACAACGACCAGTCTGTTGTCCTTGTAGACGATGTTGCCGTTCTCCCAACTGTAGGGTTGGACCACGCTTTTGATGAGGTCGATCAGCGATTCGGCATTGCTCTTGTCTACAAGCAATTCGTCCACTTCGTAGACCGCCACGACGGGCGTTGCGTCGAAAGTGACGGGCTGGACGGGGGTGAATCCCGTCATTATTTCCTCTTCTTGCACGATGGGCGAGGCGTAAAATGTCTGCGTTACCGAATCTTGCTCTGTCGGGGCTTTGCCGTCGACCCGCATGGTCACTTTAACGACATCACGGCCACGCTGTTTCATCGCCTTGGCTTGGAGCGTGATTTTCGCCTTGGCGGGCACGACCATTGAAATCGGCTTGTTTTGAGCCTGCCATGCCAATGGAATAGGCTGGCCGGACTTCGGTGCAACCTGCACGAGAGATTCGCCGTCGTTGACCAGTTTGAGTATCGCTTCTTCGCCGCTGAAAACGATGAGACGCGGGGCGGACGTCACAGTCGCCACGTTTGCGAGCGGTCGAACTTGAGTCTCAATCTCAATTTGAAGAGCATTGTACTGCCGCAGATTCGCAAGCAGGCTCACTATTTGGGCATGGGTTTCTTCCGTGGCCCGAACGACGAGGCTCAAAGTCGGCTCATAGCTCATGATGTCATGGAGCTTGCTGTCAGAATCTCCGGCGGGAGTCACCATCGTTTTGATGTAATCGATGATCGGCTCGAAATCGACATGCTTTGCTTGGCCTGCGGTCGCAGACCGCAGCTCGTCAGAGGAGACACGCAGTAAATCGCCCACATAATAGGCATGTCGAAACAACCCGTCACCGTTCGCATCGCGCGGCGAGACATGCAAAACACCGTCCTTGGCAATCCATTTGATGCCCAGTTGTTTTTCCAAATAACGCAACGCTTCCTTGAGCGGCAGGACGATGGGCAGACGCAGTTTGGCCGGTGTGTCGCGAGTGATGCCGTTTCCCGCCTGAATAACGGTCGCAATCCCGGTTTCTTTGCTGATAATTTCCAGGACGGCCCCAAGCGTTTTCGCTTCCGGGCAATCGAAGCGGAACGGCTCTTCCAGTTTGGCGTAGATGTCCGTTGGAGCTGGCGATGGCGGTACGGTTTTAGCCTCTTCCGTGGCACAATAAACGGCACTGCAAAACAGAACGGTACAAATGGCGGTGATGAAATGTTTCATGGGGGAGATTCCTTTCTCTGTGTTGTTGTCATTCACGCGTAGGCAATGGTGTTTATAAAAAATTCAGCCAGACAAATGGTTTTCTGAATTTTTTGCACAGACTTGAACAGGTGAGTGGGTCAAGCCACCGTTTTCGATTTCGACATCGCCACGCTGAATGGGCCGCACGCCCTAGATTTGCTCGTAATTGCCGGTGAGCGTGTTCGCCCGTGGACAATACAAATGTTCACGGTTTTAGTCAAGACCATTGCGTCAACACAGCCCGTACCTTATCAAAGCGAGATCGGAACAACAAGCCAGGAGGTTCCCGGCGTGGCATTCAATGCCAAAAGTCATTTCGCACGTAAATAGGAAATCATTGACATTGTGGCCGCGTTACGTTAGAATAGTGCTCTCAAGCCATTTGACCATCGTATTTCCAGCATAATTGTGGAGTGGCTTGGTCGCGCAGGCTGGGGCGGGAGGTGCGGTTTGCGACCGCGCGATCCGGCAACTATTGCTGAAGTATAATAAAATGCCCATGACCGACCATATCGATTTTGTCAGCGATCCTGACGACGACAAAGACAGGGATCAAAAGGAAGAGCAGGAAATGCCGTCTGAGGTGGAGCAGTTGCGTTTGGAACTCGACCAAGCGAAAGATCGTGCGCTGCGCTCTTTGGCCGACCTCGAAAATTTCCGTGCAAGAGCGGCGCGGCAAAGCGTGGAAGACCGAAAGTACGCGAATATCGATTTGATGCGTGAGCTGCTCGGCGTTTGGGACAATATCGGTCGCGCCCTTGAGGCCGCCGACAAAACCCATCACTTGGAGTCGCTCGTGGAAGGTGTGCAGATGGTATACCAGCAACTGCTCGATGTGCTGAAAAAATTTCACTGTGAAAAAATGGAAGCGTTACATCAGCCTTTCGATCCGAATTTTCAGCAGTCGATTGCGCAAATTCCATCCGGCGATTATCCGTCCGGTACGGTCATCGAAGTGACGCAGGCCGGTTTCGTGCTGCATGAGCGTGTCGTTCGGCCTGCCCAGGTCGTACTGTCATCTGGCAATACGTCAACCGGCAGTACGACCGCTGGAAAGGCGTTTGCCGACAAGACGCACGAGAACAGCACGCAAGAAGGTTGAGTGCTCCATGTCAAGCGCGCAGCACTATGATGTCATCGTCGTCGGAGCGGGTCATGCCGGAACGGAGGCGGCATTGGCCGCCGCGCGGATGGGGGCGAGCACCGCTCTGTTGACGAGTAACCTGGACACGGTGGCACTGATGAGCTGCAATCCGGCCATCGGTGGAATCGGCAAGGGCCATTTTGTGCGAGAAATTGACGCGCTGGGCGGTGCGATGGGACTGGCCAGCGATCGCGCAGGCATTCAGTTCCGAATGCTGAACCGCAGCAAAGGCCCCGCCATGCAAGGCCCGCGAGCGCAGGCCGACAAACGTGCCTACCAGCGTGAGATAAAGAAAATTCTCGAAAACCAGCCCCATCTGGCACTGCGGCAGGAAAATGTCGTCGATCTTGTAACAACGCAACCGAGCCGCGAGGATAAGTCCGAGGCGATGCGAGAAGAAAAGACCTCTCGCATCGAAGGCGTGCTGCTTGATGATGGGACGATCATTCGCGCGGCTGCCGTCGTTCTTTGTTGCGGCACTTTTTTACAAGGGCTTCTGCATTGCGGAACCCAAACCACGTCCGGCGGTCGCGCCTCGGAAGCAGCGTCGGTGGGAATCAGTTCGGCACTGCAAAGACAGGGCATTGAGCTTCGCCGTTTTCGCACGGACACACCGCCCCGCCTCAATGCGAGGAGTATTGATTTTTCGCGGTGTACGGAACATCCCGGCGACGATGAACCGATCCCATTCTCTTTTTTGACGGACTCCATTCCCGCGGCAAGCCAGATGCCCTGTTGGCTGACGTGGACGAATCCGGCCTTGCACGACTTCATCCGCGCAAACCTGCGACAAGCTCCGGTCTTCAGCGGTCAAGTCTCCACGCCGGGGCCACGTTATTGCCCTTCTATCGAAACAAAAATCGAACGTTTCGGTGAAAAAGAGCGGCATCAGCTGTTTTTGGAACCGGAAGGCCGGGACACGAATGAAATTTATATCAACGGCTTTTCCACGGGCTTCGGGCGGGAAATTCAAGACACCATGATCCAGATGATCGCCGGGCTGGAAAAGGCCGAGATCATGCGTTACGGCTACGGTATCGAGTATGATTACGCGCCGCCGGAGCAACTGCGTCCCACGTTGGAAACCAAGGCGGTGAGCGGACTTTACTTGGCGGGTCAACTCAACGGCACGACGGGCTATGAAGAGGCGGCGGCACTGGGACTGATGGCCGGAATCAACGCCGCACTCAAACTGGCCGGCAAAGAACCGCTCATTTTGCGGCGTGATGAAGCGTATATCGGCGTGATGATCGACGATCTTGTGACCAAAGGCGTGGACGAGCCGTACCGCATGTTCACAAGCAGAGCCGAATATCGTTTGTTGTTACGGCATGACAACGCGGACCGGCGTTTAACGCCGCTCGGAGAAAAACATGGCTTGATTTCCCCGTTGCGTTCGGAGAGGCTGAACAAGAAGTTAGCCGAGATGGCAACGGCAAATCATTTGCTCCAAACCACGCACGATGCGGGCGGCGAGGTGTTGAAACACTTGCAGCGTACCGACCGCTCTTGGCAGGAAAACTGGGACAGTGCCGTTGCGGAAATCCCCCGATTGGCGGACATTTCGCCGCAAGTCGCCGAGCAAGTTTGCATCGACGCCAAATATGACGGCTACATCAAGCGACAACGGCAGGATGTCGAGCGCAATCAACACTTGGCGAAACATAAAATCCCGGAAAATATCGATTATGTCGCCTTGAAACATCTTCGTAGCGAAGCGAAAGAAAAGCTGGAGCGTATCCGGCCCATCAATCTCGCGCAGGCAAGTCGTATTACCGGTATCACGCCGGCGGACATTGCGGTGCTGATGATGTACGTGAAAGACGCAGGCAACCCCGATCATGCGACGCATTAAACTCGAAATTTCATACGATGGCACGCATTACAGCGGCTGGCAACGGCAGCCGGACGTGCCGACGATTCAGGAAACAATCGAAACGGTGTTGCAGCGGATCGCAGGCGAAAAAATTTCTGTGACGGGAAGCGGTCGCACGGACGCGGGCGTTCACGCTCTCAAGCAGGTGGCCGCCTTTTCTACGACCAGCACGCTGGAGGCCGCCGTTTTTCAACGAGCCTTGAACGGATTTCTGCCGGGCGACATTCGCATTCTTCATGCGGAGGAGGTGCCGCCGTCCTTTCATCCGATATCCGACGCCGTGTCGAAACGTTACCGTTATCTGATCGACGACAACAGACCCTCTTTCCCCCTGACACGGAACCACTGCTGGGTGTATCGGAAAAGACTTGATTTGGAAATCATGCAGGCGGCGGCGCAACATCTGGCGGGCACGCACGATTTTGCCTGCTTCCAAACGCAAGGCTCCCCGCGCACTTCCACCGTTCGCACCATCTTCGACGTTACCGTGCGACGCCTCGAATGCCAAAACCGCTCCGGTTCCGCACTATCACCACCGCTCTTGCCTCCGTTGATTTGCATTGAAATTCAGGCGGACGGATTTCTATACAACATGATGCGAGCCATCGTCGGGACGCTGGTGCTGCTCTCGCTCGAAAAGCGACCGCAGCGGATGCGAAATATCATCGAGTCTTGCGTTCGTTCCCAAGCCGGCCCGACTGCCCCGCCGCAAGGCCTCTACCTCGTCGATGTCGTCTATTGAGCCGGAAAAAATCGGATGGGATCGCCTTCGGTTCGGCTTGCATCGCACTGAACATCGGGAAATCGGGCCGCAATTTTGTCGGCCAAGGTTTCCACGGCAAAGCGTTCACTGGCGTAATGTCCCAGCAAAATCAGGGCTAGGCCGAGCGATTCCGCTTTCAAACACCCATGAAATCGAGCTTCGCCCAGAACGAGCAAGTCCGCCCCGCTTCGATGGGCTTGATCGATAAAATCGTCCGCGGCACCGCAGCCGACGGCGATGCGTCGTATCGGTTTTGTATCTGAGCCGACAAAAGAGAAATGGCCGAAGCGTTCCAGCACCAGCTCGCAAAGCCCGTGCAAAAGGGTTGGAGTGTTGCGATTTCCGATTCGACCGGAGCCGTTCGGATTGAGGTTTTCAACATCTTCCAACTCAAACAGCGTGGCAAGCTGTCGATTCACGCCGTCTGGGGCGGAATCGTGAGCCGTGTGCGGGCTGTAGACGGCAATGCCACCGCCGATCAATTGCAACAGCATTCGGCCCTCGACCGTTTCAGAAGTGATGCGGCGAGGAGCATGAAACGGAAACGGATGATGCGAAACAATCAAATCGATTTTTTCCACAAGGGCCTCGCGGCAGACTTCCGGCGTGATCGTCAGGCAAGTCATAACTCGTTTCACCGGGGCGTCAAGTTGGCCGACCAGAAGCCCTACGTTGTCCCATTCCTCAGCCAAGGCTGCCGGATATTCCTCGTCGAGATGGTTTTTCAGTTCAATGAGCAGCGTCATAATTCTTATCTTTCTGTTTGATCAGCAAGGTACTGGCAATACGCGCAGCGCAGTTCCCGGATAGGAATCGCCGCCAAACACCGCTTGAATGAAGCGGACGAGCATGTTAGAATACCGTTTGAATGGCTTTTGTCGACTCCTTATTCCGATTTTCACGAAAGGGCAATTCGATGCACCAAACTTATGCTGTTTACGTTTGCAAGCTCTGCGGTAACGTCATTGAAATTCTCGCGGACGGTGGCGGGACGCTGGTATGTTGCGGCGAGCAAATGCGCCGCCAAACCGAAAACACCGTTGACGCCGCAAAGGAGAAACATGTTCCGGTTGTGACCATCAGCGGAAACCGGGCTACGGTCAAGATTGGCAGCGTCACCCATCCGATGGAGGAGTCGCATTTCATTGTGTGGATCGACCTCCGGCAGGGCGACAAATCCCAGCGTGTCCTACTCAAGCCGGGTCAACCGCCGGAGGCAACCTTTACCATCGAAGAAGGCGTACCGGTCATTGTCCGTGAGTATTGCAATCTGCACGGACTCTGGAAGGCCTAGGACGGCTGGGGCGTTCCGATTTCCCGGCCATCATTCCCCATAGCCGTATTTCTCGACCACGTAGTCAATGTCCTTGTCGCCCCGACCACTGCAATTGACAAGAATAGATCCTGTACGATTTTCCCGTGCATACCGCATGGCATACGCAATCGCGTGGGCTGGTTCCAAGGCCGGTATAATACCCTCGAACCGAGACAACTGGAAAAACGCCGCCACGGCCTCGGCGTCCGTGGCGGATACGTATTTCACTCGCCCCTGATCGCGTAGGAAAGCATGTTCCGGGCCGACCGAAGGGTAGTCCAGTCCGCTGGCCACCGAGTACACCGGCAACGCCTCGCCTTTTTCATCTTGCAGCAAGATGCTCTTGAAACCATGCAAAACGCCGGGCTTGCCGAATGTCATCGAAGCGGCGTGATGCCCCACCTCCGGGCCGGTTCCCATCGGTTCCACGCCGACAAGCTCGACAGGATCATCGAGAAATGGCGTGAACATGCCCGCCGAATTGCTGCCGCCGCCCACGCAGGCCGTCACGACATCGGGGAAATGGCCGGTCATTTCCAAAAATTGTTCGCGGGCTTCCTGACCGACGACCATTTGAAAATCACGCACCATCATGGGAAACGGATGCGGTCCGACTACGGAGCCGATACAATAAATGGCGTCTTTGTACTGCTGCATGTACGCTTCAAAGGCGGAATCGACGGCCTCCTTCAGTGTTTTGAGGCCCCGCGAAACCGGCACGACCTCCGTGCCCAGAATCTTCATTCGGGCCACATTCGGTGCTTGCTTCACAATATCGACTTCGCCCATGTGAACTTCGCATTCGAGGCCGAAAAACGCCGCCGCCGTTGCCAAGGCCACGCCGTGTGAGCCTGCCCCGGTTTCAGCAATGAGTTTTTTCTTGCCCATAAATTTGGCCAACAAGCCCTCGCCCATGCAGTGATTGAGCTTGTGCGCCCCCGTGTGATTCAAATCTTCTCGTTTCAAATAGATTTGGCAAAGACCGAGTTTGCGTGACAATCGCTCGCAGTGATACACCGGGGTGGGCCGACCTTGAAATTCACGGCGGATGCGACGCAGTTCGCTGATAAATTGGGCGGACTGGCAAATCGTGCGATAGGCCTCATCAATTTCCTTGAAGGCAGGCTCCAACTCCGGCGGAAGAAATGCGCCGCCGTACTGCCCGAAATAGCCGTCGTGATTGGGATGATTTTTGAAATAAGTTTTATAGTTCATCGTATCTGCCATTGTATGTTCCTTTGAAATATTTTGTGTAGAAAAGTGATACTTGAAAAGAATGGGCACTCGCCTGGGCATATCATGGCGTAATATGCTCAAAGTCCATGAAATACGGTCGGTCAGCCGGCCTTCGGGGCACGCATGAGCTTATACATCGGATCGCTCAGCGTTTTCGACGTGGCTTTGGTCATTTTGTCGGTCAGCACTTGGTCAAGCTGGCCCTGAAAAATTTCCTCGGCCCGACCGCCGTTGAAGTAAGGATTCTTTTCCTGCGTTGCCCGCATCGATTTCAGCATCTGTCCGAAAAGCACCTGGCCGACAAATTGGTGCAATAATTCCTTGAACTTCTGCTCGTCTTCGGGCAATTCTGCATCGGTTTTCGCCGCCACGCTTGACGGGGCTTTGACGCTCTTCACGGCGTCATTCCGCGTGGCCGTGCTGCCATCAGCCCTTTCATAAGTGTCCAGAGCCGCCGGGCGAGCCGATTCTTTCAGAACGCCGGGCATTTTGGCAAGTGCCGTCGGCGCGGAAAGCGATTGAGCGGCATAAGAGGCGGCGGAGTCGGAGAACTTGGAGATTGTGTTAATCATGGTTTGAACGGAAAAACTGGATAGAAAAGCAATCGTAAAGGAATAGGAAGCCGTGAACAGGAAACAGGTTTGACTTTGAACCGGACAGATCACTCTTTCCTCCCCCTTCTTCATTCTGCATCGACATAAATCACGTCACCAATGATGGCTCCTTGGCGTTCGAGCATTTTGATGATGTCGATCACGTCCTGCGGCGGCACGCGCAGAGCATCCAGCGACGCTTGCAGTGCCCTCAGTTTCTGATTCTCGACCACTTGCCCCTGCTGTTGCGCATAGCGTGTTTCCGTGTCAATATCGATGAATTGATTCGGAAAAACTTCCGGCTGGCCGGCGGGGACGGGCGGGCGGATTTCGGCGGTGATTAGGCGGTGCGTAATGAGCGAAGGCGTGACTTCCACGCCTTCGTCAATGGTAATGATCCCGGCCTTTTCGTTGATGACCACGCGCGGCTTCAAGGGGGTTGTGACCGTAATCTCAAGTTCCATCAAGGCGGCCACGAATTTCATGGGTTCATTAAAGTATTCCTTGGGCATTGTCACCAAGACAAAATGCGAGTTGATGGCCTTGGCAATCGGTGGGCGGTTGGAAGAGACCGTGCTCCTGTTCCGAGAATCGGTGGGCGGGATGCCGAAAAGAGTTGAGCCGTTGATCGCGTTTTCCACGTACAGGGCCATGCGAGGATCGGAGTATTCCTGCCGAATCACCAGCGTGACGTTGCCATCTTTAATATACGGATTGATAAAATCGCCGGTCAGACGGCAGCCGCGTTTGATTTTTCCATTTGTCGGCATTGCGTCGTCTTCCAAAGTGATTTTTCCCGACGCCATTCCCAATGCTTCGGCCAGTTCAGAGTTTTTCGGGAACGGATCGGTCAGGAAGGACGCCGTCAGATTGCCGCCCTCAAGGCTTTTCGCATTACCCACGGTGGAAACGGTGCAATCGAGGCGATCCCCGTCACGTCCGCCGGTTTCGGGAATCATAACGGTCACTTCCACCAACGCACAATTGCGTGCCGACCCCATTTCTCGAAGGGTCGCGCCGGGCAGGCCGGAAAGTTCGAGCATCCGAATCATCGTCCGGGCCGTCGGGCCGAAAGATTTCATGTCATCGCCTGTGCCGTTGAGACCGGTGACGATGCCCGGCCCACGTAGCATGGTCACTTCCTGCCCCTTGATGCGCGTCACGTTTTCGATCTTCAGCGTCGCGGCGGAGGCCATCGTGGCGGCGAAAAACAGCAACAAGGTCGTTACAGTCCACAGAGTCTTCATAATACAAATCTCCCCTCACCCTACCCCTCTCCCCACAGAGAAGGGAATGCCAAATTGCTCATAAATGATTCACGCTTGCGGTCACTCGTCTTTAGGCACTAAAACGGTTTCCATCTCTCGATCAGCTTCGTGCCCCAGCTGCGGCGGGTCGTGTCGTAAACGTTGCCGCTCGGAATTTCCTTAATGACCAATTCGCCGACCAGGCCGCTTTCGATTATATTGTCCGGGCCGATATCCTCAGGTCGAATAATGCCGGCAACGTGCATGACATTGGTTTCCTCGCCGATGGTCATATCCTTTGTGCCTTCAATGACCAGATTGCCGTTGTCGTGCTTCGAGGTGACGCGGCAAGTAATTTTGGTGTCCAGTGTTTCCCGCCGCAACAGGTTGCCTTGATTCTGCGTTTTGTGATCCAACGTGCCGCCCACTTCGGGCAAGGGTGCTTCGGATTTGACGGGCATGGCGAGAATGTCCGGCCACTTGAACCAGCCGGTGAGCGCGTAACTCGTTTTGACGCTCTTCTTCCGCTGATTGTTGGCCGTGTTGTTATAGCTCTTCGCCTCTTGAATGTGTACGGTAATGAGGTCTTCGATTTGATACACTTTTGCTCGCGGGGCAGGCTGATAATACAGCGACGCTTCGGACATTTTTATCGACCGACCACTGGGCGTAAGCATGGCAGGTCGGCCAGAAATTCCGCCGGACTGGGCTGAAGCGACAGAGGCGAGGAGCACAAGCAAGGTGAGGGCATTGAGAATTGAGAATTGAGAATTGAGAATTTTCGGATTAGTCATAGCGTTGTTGTATAAAAGACGTCTTACATGGCATCCTCGCCCCGGAGGGCGAGGGGAATGTCAATATCTCGTGAACACTGCACAACTCTTCATTGTCAATTCACAATGTTTCCCGTTGCAAAAACTTCGACGTTCTTCGGGCCGCAAACTCTTGCAAGAAACGTGTCCGTGCCCGCCGTGCGGTTTCTCGTTCGTTTATTGCGATTGGGATCGATTGTTTCCACCATAATCATGTCGCCCTTACAGCCGTCGGCCAAGGCAGTCACTTGTGAGCGAACTTCAATGCCGGTGCTCTTGGCTCGAATCGTGACAATATCGCCTTTTTTCACCATCATAGGCCGACGAAGCAATGACGGCGTCAGTGCGGTCGTTTCGTCAATCGCCCGAACTGTTTCCTGACCGATTACCTCCGTAACGTCCACAAAAAACTCTTCGCCCTTGAGCTTGTCTACCCGTTGCAACATCACGTCCTGGGCACTGATGATAAAACCTTTCGGCAATGCCCGCTTGACCACAACCACTTCCTGCGGCAAGTCGACCTGGGCATCAACCGTCACCACGACATGCTGACCCGTCGTTTCGTCCAAGCCCTGCATCCGAATGCCGAAACGCTGCGGCCCGGTCATGGCGTATGAGGCATTGCCGGCAACCGCATGGCTCATAATGTCCACGATCTGACCGCTGGACGCCAAGAGTTTTCCCTGCTCTTGCGACAGTTTTAATGCAACCTGCCAGGGCAAGTTCGACGCCTTGCCGGTTTCGGTCGCTTGGCGATAATTCAAATAGACGCAGATCGCTTCGCCGAGTTGTTGTTCAAGCGTTCGCAAAAGCGGAGCGGAAACCGGTTTGCGCAACGTATTCTGACGGGGCGTGTTGATTGTTGCCGCAGCCGGTTGGATGTGTGTTGCAGACGGCGTGAGCGAATTTTGCGTCGGTTGTGTTTGATAAGTATATGCGGCATTCCGAATAAAACTGCTTGCCTCGCCGTTTTCCTCATACGAGCCGCGTGCCGTAAACGCAGGCCCCACGAGCGTGACCTTGCTCGCTCCCGTCAATTGATTTTGCATTGAGCTGACGCCGGATCGGGAAAGAATGTCACGAATTTCGACGGCGGAAATCGTCTTTTCTTCGCCGCGCGCCGGAGCCGTTAGCAAAACCGTCTGGCCCAGCTGGAGGGCATCGTCGCCCACCGCCGGAATAACGTCCGCTACGTCGGCCAGCATGACCAGCGTGTGCGCGCATTGCGCCTCGCTACGAAGCCGGATTTCGGCACTCTGTGCTATAGCAGTGGCGACTAATACCGTAAATAAAGTTATGCAAGGTGTTTTATAGCTCATGTTCCCCTCACCCTAACCTTTTCCCTCTGGGAGAGGGGAATAGTTATTACTCTTTTGGAATGTCATCCGTGTCTACAAAACGCAATTCGTTTGCGGTCACTCGTCGTGAGTCACTAACCCCTACCGCTTGATGCTAATGACGGTCTGCAACATCTGGTCGCCGGTTTGCGTCGACTTGCTGTTGAGTTCGTAGGCCCGTTGCGAGGTAATCATGTCGATCAATTCGATCACGGGGGCCACGTTCGACATTTCGAGGTGTTGGTCTTTCAGCTTTCCCATGCCGTTGATGCCGGGGTTGTTTTCCTGCGGAGCACCGGAGGCTTCCGTCTCCCGGTACATGTTTTCGCCCACCCGCAGCAGGCCTTCCGGGTTGATGAAGGTCGAAAGCTCAATCTGGCCGATCTGCTGCTTCTGCTGCACTTCGCCGTTCTGAACAACCCAGACCACGCCGGCCTCGTCGATTTCGATAGCCTGCGTTCCGTCCGGCACGGTGATGGCGGGGTCAATAAGTCTGCCCAGATGGGCACTGCCGATGGTCATCTGGCCATTCGTGTTGACGCCGAAGTTGCCCGCCCGCGTGTAAAAAACTTCGTTCGTGAACGGGTCCAGCGCCCGGAAAAAGCCTTCACCGCCAATCGCAACGTCCAGCGGCCGGCCGGTTTCCGTCAGCGAACCTTCGGTGAAGATCGACTGCACGCTCGTGACCCGCGTTCCCACGCCTATGGCAATGCCCGTCGAGGTAAATTCGCCGTTCACATCCTGCGAACCGGGATAACGGAGATTATCGTAGTACAAATCCTCGAAATTGCAGCGTTGTTTCTTGTACGCCGTGGTTTCGATGTTCGACAGGTTGTTCGCAATTGTGTTGAGCTTTTTTTCCATGCCCAACATGCCTGTGCCGGATGTGTAGATCGTTTGAAATGGCATTTTTTCAGTCGATTCGTTTTGAGCGGTGAACTATGTTCGGTCATTCCCGCCGGAGCCTGCTCTCGACCAGATCGGGGGCGGGAATGACGGGAAATCACTCTTAGCGGTAATATCGGCTGTGCCGAGTTTTCTCATTAAATAATTTAGAGAAAATACGGCAGATTTTCCAGCTGTCGCGGCTGGTATTTGAGATGAAGCCTTCATGTGGCTTTCGATCAGCTTGCGGAACTGGCATTCATTCCCCTCACCCCGGAGGGAGCACAGTGACCGACGGGTTAGGGTGAGGGGACGGTTGGCCTGTATGTGAATCGCTCGGCGGCTTTATCATTTCAAGGCATCTCAAAAGGTCTTTGAAATAAGGAGCATGTGATGACTGCAAGCGTCTTTCAGGGACGAGGAGCTCCCTTGTGATAATATAAAAATACTGGTCTTCAGCGGCTGGTTTATAGGACTTGTCATTGAGCAACCTGCCTATACCCTGCTGCCATGTATCGGGCGAAATGGTATAGAACGCAGAGAGCAGACTGATAGCATTCAGTTTGGCAGGGGGAGTACGGCGATCTTTTTCGGCCACAGTATCTCGCATAAGTGTCTTGGTAACAGGATCAATGAAAAAAAGTCTCCACGCATTAAGCTTGGTTATGAGCCGATCCACGATCTCCGACGCGTTGATTCCTTCGTCACCGATAATTTTCTTGTAAAACTCCTCATCACGCAGTTTCAGGGCAATCAAAACGCACCAAACGTGAAAAACCTGCTTCAAAAACATGCTATTGTGGTCACCGTATGGCTGTGTCCCGACTTTTATGGTTCTGGGAATCGCCGTTGATCCCACAACGACAGTTCGTGCCAAAAACTCCATTTCTCGCAACGACAAACCAAAGCATTGTGAGACGAGAGCAGCCCAATCGGAATAGGGTTGGATGTCGTTTTGTTCGAATCCGTTCATGCCAGAAGCATATTTTTGAAACAGGCTTTGAAAAAACGACTGCGTATCATCCGGGGTGTCAAGCAGAAACTCCAAGTCGATGAATCGCCGCAGGTAGCCATCGACATCGATGTTTCCGTAAACGGAACGAATAGAGTGGCCCAGTTGTTCACGGTCGATTCCCAACACGAAGATGATTCCGGGAATATCAAAAAAATGTTTGATTTTTTCCAAAAGCTCAATGGCGAAAAGCGGACGGCAACGATCCAGTTCGTCAATGATAATAACCAACGGTTTTTCCGTTTTCTCGTAGCATTGCTTTGATGCTTTGAAAAGCCTCGTTTTGGTTTCTTTCAGCTTGGCCGTCGAAGCGGCATATTCTTCAAGCATTTTGCCGGCTTGGGATTTTAATTTGTTTTCGTCGACTTCAACGATTCCACCACTCGCAATGGACACTCCTTTTTTCAGTGCGTTCCGAACGACATCTTTCAGGATCGGCAATGCGACCTCGTTCAACGTTTTTTTCCAGTCGTTATCCTTAATGTTCGACCAGATTTGTCCCAAGAGGGCAAGCAAAGCGTCTTCGCAGTGATCGTCTTCCCACGCACTGAAATAGATGGTCGTAAAACCGTCATTCTGTAATCGCTGCTGCCACCGTTGCAGGAAAAACGTTTTGCCTGTTCCCCAAGCTCCATTGACGCTGATGGTAAGCGAACCTGCAATTTTTGAAACAAAATTAGAGAGCGTCTCCGCAAATTCGGAACGATTCAATCTGTCGTCTTCAAACGGGTTCTCCGTTGAAAAACAGTATCCGTCATGTTTCAGTTTCATATCATCAGAATTTTCCGACATAATTATTCATCCTGCCAGCCTGATGCTCTCCTCTCATCCTATAAGAGAGGCGAAACAAAAGGCGGAGTGCCACTCACACTCTCACTTCAGCGTCCGTCACACTCAACACGTCTTCATAGCGTTGTCGCACCGGCTCGACCTGTTCGGCGATAAATTCGTCGACCTGCTCCGGCGACCGGCCTACGAACGCACAAGGGTCCAGTTCGGCGTCGATGTCCACGGCGGAAAAAGCGGCATCGCTCCGCAAACGGTCAAGCAAATCATTCTCGCCGCCCTCCAGTTTCACCACGGCGGCGGCGGCCTGCGAATGCCGGCGGATTTTTTCGTGCAAGTCCTGCCGGTCGCCCCCCTTCTCGACGGCGGCCATCAGGATATTTTCGGTGGCCATAAACGGTAGTTCGCCGCGCAAATTCTTTTCAATCACTTTCGGATACACGACCATGCCGTCGGCGATATTTTGATACAAAATCAGTACGGAATCAAGAGCCAAAAACGCCTGCGGCAGCACAAGCCGGCGGTTTGCGCTGTCATCAAGCGTGCGTTCCATCCACTGCGTAGCCAGCGTCATCGGCGGGCCGGTCTGCAAACTCATCACGAACCGGGCCAGCGAACAAATCCGCTCGCTTCGCATGGGATTCCGCTTGTAGGCCATCGCCGAGGAACCGATTTGTTGGGCCTCGAACGGCTCTTCCATCTCCTTGCGGTGGGCGAGAATCGTAAATCCGTTGCGAATTTATGGGCACTTTGGGCCACGCCGGACAGGGCATCGAGAATTTGCGAATCCATTTTTCGCGGATACGTTTGGCCTGTCACGGCGAAAGCATCGTGGAAACCGATTTTTTCGCAGAACAACTTTTCGAGTTTTCGTACTTTTTCGTGGTCGCCGTTGAACAGTTTCAAGAAACTGGCCTGCGTTCCCGTCGTGCCTTTATTACCCAGTGGTTTCACGTTACGAATGCGGTGTTCGATTTCCTGAAGATCAAGCACAAGGTCGTAAGCCCAGAGGCAGGCACGCCGACCGACCGTTACCGGCTGGGCGGGCTGAAGATGCGTGAAGCCCAGACACGGCAAAGCTCGATGTTTCGCGGCAAATCGACCAAGGCGGTCGATAACCGTGGCCAGCCGCTTGGCGATCATTTCCAACGCTTCGCGTAACAAGATCGCGTCGGTATTGTCGGTCACAAAACAGCTTGTGGCACCGAGATGAATAATGGCCCGTGCGCCGGGCGCAACGTCTCCGTAAGCGTGAACGTGGGCCATCACGTCGTGCCGTAGCTTGTTTTCGTACTCGGCGGCCTTGTCGAAATCAATGTCGTCGACGTGCCGTCGCAGTTCTTCGATCTGTTCTTTTGTAACAGGAAGTCCGAGTTCATGCTCCGCCTCGGCCAGGGCGACCCATAGTTTGCGCCATGTGCTGAATTTTCGTTGCGGCCCCCAGAGCCGGCACATGGCGTCAGAGGCGTATCGACCGATGAGAGGATTTTCGTAGTTAAGCATGGAGGGAGGGGCTAGGGGTTGGTGAATAGAGAAAAACCCAAGTGAAGCACTGCGTCACTTGGGGATAAGTCGGAAGGACGGGCGACACAGAATCACTCGCTATCTCCTTTTCAGGGGACGGGGAATCGTTATGACCTGTCGTTGTCTAAGCGGGGGTGACGGAGCGAAATTCACGGCACTGCATCCACAGGCTCCGTTTCCAAAGGCATCGCGTCCGCCAACTGCGCGCCTTTTAATTTTTCCGTCACCGATTTTTCTTCTTCGGCATTATCCGTTTCCGGCTTGCCCTCGTCCGACGTGACCAGCTCGGCCATTGCGTCATTGGCGGCTACCGGTGCGGTTTCTTCCGGCTTGCTCTGTTCCATATTGTCTTGCTCTTTCGCCTTCTGAGCGGCTTCTTCCTCCTTGGTGAGTTTTGGCAAGTCGACCTTGTCGCGGTGTGTCCAAGCACCGAGCACCACGGAATCGCCTGCCTCAAGCCCTTCGAGGATCACAACTTCCCGGTCATTTGTCGGCCCTGTTTTGACCTCAATCTTGGCCCATTGACCTTCGTTATAGGAAATGGCATAAGTCTTGCCGCCATGTTCAAACACGGCCTGCACCGGCAGAATCAGGGCGTTATTGATTTCATCAACGGTGATTTTCGCCTCGGCGGTCAAGCCCGGCTTGATGCCTTGGGGCGGGTCAAGCATCAAGATCGTCGTCATGTACTCTTTCGACATCGACCCGCCCATCCAGTGCGACGGTTCCGGGTAATCGTTCACGTCACGGACGATGCCACTGAAAACCCGGTTCGGAAAGGCCTCCAAACGAATCGTGGCCGTCTGACCCACCTTGAGCAACCGGATATTGGCTTCGTTGACCAGCCCCTTGACCTGCATCTGCGAAATGTCGGGCAGGCGAAGCAAAATTTGGCGTTCGTAGACTTTTTTGCCTTCTTTGATTAAATCCTCTTCGCCGCCCCAGCGGGTCATGTAATAAATAACCTGGCCATCCTGCGGTGCGAGAATCTTGCAGTTGGCGAGCTGGGTTTGGAGATGTTCTTGGCGGCCCTCTTCCAAGGCCAAGCTTATTTCGTCGGACTCCTTTTTGGCCTTCGCCTTGGCAATGTCGGCTTCGTATTGGATGACGTTCTTCTCTTTCGTGAGTGTCGTCAGCACTTTCATTTTCAACGTGGCGATGTCAAAGTCGAGTTCCGCTTTACGAAGGTCAATCAAGTCCGTGTCCACCTTCGACTTCGTGACATAATCACGTTCCAAGAGTCGTTTGTAAAATTTGATGTCATTCTCTTTCGTCTTGACGGCTTCCTGGGCGGTGAATTTCGCAATCTCAAGCGTTGTGAGTTCTTCCATAAACTTCCCATCCAGATATTCCTTCAACACCAGTTCGGCGGTTTTCAAGGCAGCCTCCGATTCCGCCAGTGTGGATCGACAGGCAAGCACCTCAATTTTCTGCTGGGTCAAGTTCTCCCGTAGCGTCGAAGAATCAAGTTCGACAAGCAGGTCGCCCTTCTTGACAATCGAGCCTTCCGGGATCACCGACAGGATGGTCAAGCCGCCCGCACTTTCCACTTGGCAGCGAATTTCGATGTTGCTGGCACTGTCGACGCTGCCACGTTCGAGAATTTCGTGGAGAAAAACGCCGCTCTTGACCTCGACCATTTGCGGCGGAGCTTCTTTCGCTCGCTCGGTAAAACGCGACCAGCCCGCGTAAACGCCCGCACAAATCAGCGTGGCAACGATAAAGACGAAGAAAAGCGTTTTAAGGATTTTTCCGACTCTCTGTGGTTTTGACATAGTTATGTGAAAAATATCAGATCAGAGCCGTGACCGTTGGAAAGTGTGTGCCTTTCCCAAAATGCCATCCGTCTCGTGAAAGACCGTTTCCTAACAGGCGCAGCTCCGGTTGCCTACAACAAATGCGCACAATGCCCCAATACTTGGTATTATACGCCAAAAATCGCAAAAGAGATCGGGGAATTTTTGCTTTCCGCAAAAAATTTGCAGCGGCAATTCCCACGCGACATTCGCGGCTGCGGGGCTTTCTTAGCGGAACGATGCAAGCCCTTGCTGCGTGGAATCCGGTCATTCCTCTCCAGCTTCTCCAGACGCCGTATCCGATAATTTCTTGCCAAGCCAAAGCCGAATCTGTCGCTGCACCGGCTGACTTTGCCGCACAATCAGGCAGCCTGAAGCACGGTCTATGACGACATCGCCCAATCCGAGTGTGTCTGCATTCGCCGGATCAAACCACGTATCCGGCTCTAGGGCAGCCCGGACGGTCTTAACCAATTCTTCGGGCGTTTCGCCGGCGGGCAATTTTTTTTCCGGCGTTTGGAAGCGATGAACCTCGATGTTCATTTTTTCCGGTCGTCGGGCGGCCTGAACTGTGGTGACTTCAAGAACATGGCTTGTGACAATTCGGTACGTCAGTGTTGTCACGTCGACGGAGCCTAATAAATTCTCCAACGCCTCATTAACCGTACCTTGATTGCATCGAACCGTCGCTTTCAAGCGATCAAGCGGACATAATGCCTGATGCAAAGCCCGATGATCGGCAAGAATGGTAAGCCCCGTCTTTTCCTCAATTTGCGCGAGCACACCGGCCAGCGGTGTCGGCTGGTAATAATTCAGGGTCAGGGGCTGCATCACGCCATCCCAGCCAAACGCCTCCGGGGCCAAGTCTTCGCCGACCACTTCCGTCGTCTGGGCTAAACCGCGGAGAACGCGAAGTTGTTCCAGCAGACGCAGCGAGGCGTCCAGCTTGCTCGGGCGGTGACGCAAGACCAACGTGTTGCCCTCAATTTTAAGCGATGGCCGATCAGGCTTTGTCTGTTCAGGCGTTGTTTGCATGGATTCCGGTTGAGAAAAACCGACCGGATCGACCAGTCGCCGCAACAGATCAACCAATTGTTCCGGCGACAGCTTTTCCAACTCTTCCAGCTCGGTCACGGCGAAATCGGAAACGTCAAAGGATCGTGCCACAAGCCTGTCTCGTGGCTCCTCCAAAATGGTGATAAGAATTTGCCGATCTTCGATTACCGGTTCCAAAGTATGCGTCGCTAGAACGGAGGACAAAATTTCGCCCATCGTGCTGCCGTGAAACTCTCCCGTAACCGGAGCGTCAACGCGAATGCCACGGCAACGAAACTCGTCCACATCGAGCGTGAAAGGAATTTCCGAAAGCCGCTCCAGCGTTCGCACGAATGTCAATAGTGCCACGTCTTGCAACTTCAACTCGGCCAGCGGCAGTGCGAGGCGGGCTGGTATATCGACCGCCGCCGTTTCACCGGGCGCGAGCAGGCCGGGCATTTTGCGTTCCAGTGTGGCAAGCAGATCGGTCGTCGAGCGAATTTCTTTTGGCTCAGGTTGCGTTGTCAATGCGTGTTCCTGCGTCCGGGCCGTTGTCGCCGGGTTTTCGACGAGTTCGGACATTTCAGGCTCAACAGGCGTTTGGGCCAGAAGTTTTCCAAGCAGTTCGCTTTGCGTATCCTTCTCCTCTTTTTTCGGCTCCACTTTGGGATCGCCGGGCGGGGAAGAGACTTGCTCGCCCGGCTTTGTCTCGACAGACTCCTGAGCGATTGTCTGGTCAAGCTCCTGCGGCGGAGCGGCTGAAACCACATCTGGAGCCGCTGCCGGAATCGCCGCTACAGGCCGGTCCTTATCCTTACCTTTGACCATAATAAGGACGCCCACACTCAGAGCCAGCAGGAGAAGCAAGCCAATCAGGACGCTGAGAAGAATTTTCCGTGTGCGCAATTCTGCTTCCGCCAGCGCGGCCTCTGGCGGCACTTCGGGCTGAAGCAGACGCTCCACCACATCGGGTTGAAGAATACCCGATGCCGTCTCCATCATGGACGGTTCGGGAAAGGCCGTAAAAGGCGGTGTCGGATTCGGGTCGGGTTGCCGTAATGCGCGATCCAGAGGTGACTCCTCCTCCGGTTTCTGCACAAGCACCATGCCGCCACACTTGGGGCAGGCGAGAATCTGGCCGAGAAGAGCATCGCTTTTCACGGCAAGCTGGGAACCGCAGGTGGTACAACGAATCACAAACATAGTCGATCTGTCCGAGTAGAGGCCTTCCGATGAAAAAATGAAAAGGGGCAACCGTGACGGCGGTCCGGTTTGGCGGATGAAAAAGTGGCGACGCTGCTTGATTTTGTTGGGTATGGATCAGTAATACGCTCTCCTCCTCGCCATGTCCGCGACTTCCGTGTAACGACGGACGAGTTCCGGTCGATTCGGGGCCAACTTCTGGGCAGCAGTGAGGCACACGAGGGCTTCGTCAAAGCGGTGCAGGGTGACGAGCGTTTCCGCCTTGCCGCAGAGCAATTCGATGGACTCCGTACCCGGCTGAAAACCGGCCTGGAAGTTTTGCCATGTTGCCAGCGCATGTTCCGGTTCTCCGCTGAGCATTTGGGCCTGGGCCAGTTCCGGGAGCAACTCTCGCTTGTCCGGCGTGAGAGTTAGTGCTTTGTAATAATCGATTTTGACTTGCTCCAGCACCTCGTCGTAGTGCGCGCGGGTCCAAGTGTGATCTTGCCGAATGACTTGATTCAATCCCGCCTTGGCCCTGAGTGCCCAGTTCCGGGAATCGTTCGGATTCAGGCGGATGGCTTGGCTGGCATGGTGAAACGCAAGGGACGGTTGCTCCAGCGATAGATTCTTCTCCGCCAACGACATGTGAAGCAGAGCATCGTTCTCGCCGCCGTGTTGGATGGCGGCGTCGAGTTGTTTCAGGGCCGCGGCATGTTTCCCTTGCTGCCAGAGCACTTCGGCATAGTTCCTGCGATGAGCTAAATCCTTTTTGTCATATCGCACCGCATCGCCGAGCCGTTTTTCGGCTTCTTCGTAATCTTCCCGTTCCAGAGCGGCCATGCCCTTTTGACTGCTCTCGCTGCTGAGAAGCTGGGTCGGCGTCAGCGTTTTGAGCGTGCCCGTCCAGCGGCAGCCCGCCGGAAGCATGACGCCGATGAGGAAGAGAATGAGTTGGAGTTGAATCTTTTCCATCCTATCGTTATGATACCAGAAACCAACAGGTCGCTCCAGAGCAAATTTCAGCGTCATGTCCCAAGAAAAATACCTGAAACCGGAAGTCATCCAGACGATCAAACGTCTTGATCTCCGCGCCCAGTTCATCGTACGCGGCTTCATGCACGGCCTGCATGCCAGTCCGCTGCACGGCTTTTCCGTCGAATTCAGCGAGCACCGGAAATACACGCACGGCGATGATCCCGCCGACATCGATTGGCTCGTCTATGCCAAAACCGAGAAGTATTACGTCAAAAAATACGAGTCCGAAACGAATTTACTCGGTTATTTGGCCATCGACACAAGCCGCTCAATGGGCTACACGTACCGGCAAGAGATGACGAAATTCGACTACTCGATTTGCCTGGCGGCGGCACTGGCCTATTTGATGATTCATCAGCAAGACCCCGTTGGTTTGGTGACTTTTGACGAATCGATCAAACAATCGATCAAGCCTCAATCCCGGCAAACGCAGCTTGGCACGATCCTTTCGATGCTGTCTAACCTCAAGCCGGATGGCCAAACAAACATTGCGTCATCCCTCATGCAATTGGCGGCCCTGCTGAAGCGACAGAGTTTGATCATGCTTTTTTCTGATCTGCTGGGTGACGCCGACGAAATTCTCAAGGCTTTGCACCGCTTGCGCCACGCCGGGCACGATGTCATTTTGTTTCATGTCCTCGACGAGGCGGAAACGCGGTTCCCTTTTCATGGCCGGGTGGAACTGCTTGACCCGGAATCCGGCGAAAAAATCCCCGGCAATGCGGAAGGTTTGAAAAAAGGCTATCTCGAAGCCCTCGAAGAATTTCGCGGAAAATTTCGCCGTGAATGCGCTAAGAGCCGCATAGACTACGTGGAATTGGATACGAGCGTGCAGTTTGACAAGGCACTGATTGAGTATTTGTCGCGGCGCGGCGGTCGGCGGTAGAAGCATGTCCCCCCTGTGAACGAGCCACGTTCTGTGAATACAGGCCGGTGGCCGTCGGCGTGGCCGGCCTGTATTGCTCTCTTGATTTTTTCATGGGAATCAGGATAATAAATCCGACCAGAGTGGTTCAAAATTTCATCCATATTCCTCTCCGCGTAAATCCGGGCCGTGGCCACAGCCTGTTTTTATGCGGAATGCAGTCAAGGGAGTTCAAACGATGCGACATTTTTTCTCGACCGCCTTTCTGGCCATGTTTTCGGCAGGGCTTGTCGTCGCCCAAGAGTACAAAAGCCCATGCGATCTGGTCGCCACCAAAGAGGGCACGAAAATTTTTGTTGCTCAGCACGATGCGAATGAAATTGCGGTGCTTGACGTGGCGACAAATAAAATCATTCAGGCTTTGTCGCTCGGCAAACGCCCCAATGCCTTGGCACTGAGCGTGGATGAGCAAACACTCTACGTTACCGTTGGCGGCCACAATGGCTTTCTCCAAGCGATTGATCTTGCGACGGGTAACGTGGTGAAGGAAGCCCCGGCCGGCCACACGCCCAGCGCAGTCGCTGTCACGCCGGATGGAAAAGGCGTTTTCGTCTGCAACCGGTTCGGTGGCGACGTGTTTGAATATGGCTTGCCGGAGCTGAACTTGGTGCGAAAAATCAAGGCGGTTCGTGAGCCGCGAGGCATTGTCATAACCCATGATGGAAAAAGGGTTTATGCCATCAATGGGATGCCGAATGACGTGAACAATATTCCCGAAAACCCCGACGCGATGATCGATGTCGCATCCGAGGTGACCGCCATCGACACGGCCACCGGGGCGACGAAAAATATACGCCTGCCGAACGGTAGCGGCAGTCTGCACGGCGTTTGCCTTTCCCCGGATGGCCGATACGTTTATCTTACGGAAGTGCTGGCTCGGTTTCAGATGCCTACCACGCAAGTCGCGCGCGGCTGGATGAACACGGCCGGCATCAGCATCATCGACACGACGAAACTCGACGAAGAAAATGGCGGCTTCATCAATACCGTATTGATTGACGATGTCGATCTCGGTGCCGCGAATCCGTATGGCATTACCACTTCCGCCGACGGGAAGCAAATTTTTGTGGCCATCGCCGGAACCAGCGAATTGATTGTCGTCGACGCGGAGACCATGCACAAGAAACTCGATGCGATTTCGCAAAATGACATGCAGGCCGTGAGCGATGTGCCCAACGACTTGGCATTTTTGGCAGGCATGAAAAAGCGTGTCCAACTTGACGGCAAGGGTGCGAGGCCGGTCGTTGCCGCAAACGATCACGTTTATGTCGGCATGTACTTCAGTGACACGCTGCAAAAAGTCGATCTGTCCACCGCCACCCCAAGCGTCACGGAAATTGCTCTCGGTCCCAAACCGGAATGGACGCCCGCCCGACGCGGCGAGATTCACTGGAATGATGCCACGCTCTGCGTTGAAAATTGGCAAAGCTGCGCAAATTGCCATCCCGATGCGAGAATGGATGCCTATAACTGGGATTTGCTGAATGATGGACAAGGCAACCCGAAAAATGCCAAAAGTCTGGTGTGGTGTTCTCGCACGCCGCCCGCCATGTGGCTTGGCGTTCGGGCATCCTCCGCCGTCTGCACGCGAACTGGTTTCCAACATATCCTGTTCACGCCGCCGGTGGAGGAGATTTGCGAGGACATCGGTGCTTACCTGAATGGCCTAGAACCGCTGCCGAGTCCCTATTTGGTGGATGGAAAACTGAGCGAACGTGCCGAGCGAGGTAAAAAAATCTTTGAAGACCCAAAAGTCGGTTGCGTTACTTGCCATCCGGCCCCGCTTTACACCGATCTGAAGCAACATGATGTGAACACGAAATGCTACTTTGACCGCAATGCCAATTTTGATACGCCCACTCTGGTGGAAACGTGGCGAACCGCTCCCTATTTGCACGATGGCCGCTACATCAACATGAAAGACGTGTTCAAATTGGGCAAACACGGCGATGTGCTGGGCGACATTGAAAGCCTGACGGATGAGCAGCTTGATGATCTGGTCGAGTACATCTTGTCGTTGTAGCCCCTTACTAGGCGTGTCGGTATTAACCGCGAGCAGGCATTACCGTAGATGTTCGCCAAACGCCACCCATTTCTATGACAAATCAAAACAGTACTCGAACAAATTCCCGCCGCCAGTTTCTTGAGGCGTCCGCAATGGCCGCCGCTGGCTTGGGGTTCATCTCTACCGTAAAAGCGAACGACGCCGAATCGCCGCCGGCCGTCATCACGCTCCCTGCTCGTTCCGAGGTGGCCGCGGTGGACACTTGGAACTTATCTTCGCTGTTTCAGAATGACGATGAATGGAGAGAGGCGTTGGAGGCCACGAAAAAACGTTACGACGAATTTGCCGCCTTTAGGGGGCAACTCAATTCTGCCGACGCGATTCTCCGTTGTTTTGAGCTTGAAGACGAATTAGGCCAGGCCGCCGAGCGTATCGTCGTTTACGCATACCTGCGCGCTTCCGAAGACGTGGCCGACGCCAAAGTCCAGGAAATGACGGGCTTGGTCGGTACGTTCAGGAGCGAAACGCGGCAGGCGACCAGCTTTATCGGGCCTGAACTTTTGGCTTTGGATGATACGCGGCTCGCCGAAATCGCGGCCGACCCGCAACTGAAACGGTACGCTTTGAAACTCCGTCGCATTCTCCGACAAAAACCGCACACGCTTTCCGAAGCCGAAGAAAAATTGCTGGCTTCGATGAGCGAAGTATTTCAAGCTCCGTCGGACGCTTTTGGACTGCTCAACAACGCTGATTTGTCTTTCGGGACGATTAAAAATGAGAGCGGCCAAACCGTTGAGATTTCCACCGGCTCGTTCGTCGTGCTGATGAATTCGCCCGATAGGAAGGTGCGCAAAGAGGCGTTTGAAAAATTTTATGACGGCTACCAATCGCACCACAACACGCTAGGGTCCCTGCTGGGCAGTTCGATCAAAAACGATGTTCGTTATGCCAAGACGAAGCGTCACGCCTCCGCTCTTGATGAAGCCTTGTTCAATGAGGAGGTGTCGCACAGCGTCTACGATCACCTCATCGCGGCGGTGAACGAGTCCTTGCCGCAGCTGCACCGCTATTACGAGCTGCGCCGCCGAAAAATGGGCATCGACGCCATTCACATGTATGACACCTACGTGCCGATTCTCTCGGACATCAAAACGTATTACACATGGGAGCAGGCCGTCGAAACGATTGCCAAGGCCCTTGCGCCCTTGGGCGACGAATACGTCACGGTGATGACGGAGGGCCTGACCACGAAACGCTGGTGCGACCGCTACGAAAACAAAGGTAAGCGGTCCGGGGCGTTCAGTTTCGGATGTTTCAGTGCGATGCCGTACATCATGATGAACTACAAACCCGACGTGATCGACGGCATGTTCACGCTGGCCCACGAGGCGGGCCACTCGATGCACTCGTACTACTCCGCCAAGAAGCAGCCTTTTGTCTATTATGATTACGTTACGTTTGTTGCCGAGGTGGCCAGCACGTTCAACGAAGACCTGTTGGCCCGGTACTTGTTGAAACAAACAGACGACCCGCAGATGAAGACTTGGCTGATTAACCGGCAGGTCGATTCGATACGCCAGACGCTGTTCCGACAGACGATGTTCGCGGAATTTGAGCAGCGAACTCATGCCGCCGTCGAGGCGGGCGAGGCCTTGACCACAAAATCGCTGCAATCAACATACCATGATTTGCTCAAAGCCTATTTCGGCCCGAAGTTCGCGCTGGATCAGGTTTTGGACGTGGAATGCCTGCGCGTGCCGCATTTTTACCGCGGCTTTTATGTATACAAATATGCGACGGGCATATCGGCGGCCTTGGCACTGGCGGAAAAAGTCTGTGCCGGCGGCGAAAAGGAGAAAAACGATTATTTGACGTTCCTGAGCGGTGGTGCTTCCGACACGCCGGTCGCGCTGTTGCGAATGGCCGGTGTCGATATGGAAGCACCGGACGTCGTCCGAAGCGCGATGAAGCGTTTTGGTGATTTGATCGTTGAACTGGATCGGCTTTTGTAACCCTTTTTTATGATGTCACCATGACAAGAACACCACTACTCGGAGCGTTGCTTTTTTTCGTTTCCTGCATCGCCTTTTTGTTTGCGGCAGAGGTTCATGCCCAAGAGAGAAAAGCAAAAGTTCTTTATTTCACGCGATCCAGCGGCGAAGGCCACTCACCGGCCCGGATGCGGGAAGATGGCACGACGCTGTCCGGTGCCGAGCTGAAAAAGTATTGCGACGCGAAAAATATCGAACTGATTGAAAGTCACGATGGACGAATTTTCGACAGCGATGTTCGTGAATACGACGCCTTCGTTTTTTACACGACCGGCGGTCTTCAGGATGACAACGACAAAATCCCGACCATGTATCCCATGAGTGAGGCCGGTATTTTGAAACTGATCGAATCCGTGCGCGGCGGCAAAGGTTTTGTTGCGATTCACTCTGGCACGGACACGCATTGCAAAGTCCGCATCAACGGCAAAGACCCGTATGTTGCGTTGTCTGGCGGTCGCTTTTGCGGGCACGGCCCTTCGCAGTTTATGACGATCAAGGCCGTGGAACCGGTCGAAGTTCCGTGGCTAAAAGAGGTTCGGGGCGTCTTCACCGCCCACGACGAATGGTATGCGATGCGGGAATTCAACCCGGACATGCACGTCATCTACGCGCTCCAAACGGAGAATCTGTATCCGCATCCCGACAATATCAAGAATTATGGCCGGCCAGATTTTCCGCTCTGCTGGATTCGCATGGAAGGCAAAGGCCGGGTCGCCTATACCCCGATGGGCCACGATGACCGATACTGGTGGAATGCGGAAAATGTCCGGCGGATCGGCGAATTTGTCGAATGGTCGGTCGGCCGCTTTGACATGGATACGACGCCGAACATCGAAAAAATCTGCCCCGGCCATGCGGAAATGCCAAAGAGCCAGTGACAGTGTTGCCGCATAACACTTCAAAAGGTCAAGATCGGCAGGGCTGGCGGGTTGCCTTCGCCAAAACGGGTCTTGCCGATAATCCTTAATCGCAGTTCGTTGGAGCCGGCCTTTACACGATCTTCCGATACTTCCCCCGGCGGTTTGACACCCGTCCAGGGTCTTTGGCTTTGAGCATTTCTTCGTAGGCAGCGAAATTGCCTTCAAACCACGTCACTTTACCGCCTCCCTCGAAAATCAAAAGGTGCGTGCAAATTCTGTCCAAAAAGAAACGGTCGTGCGAAATCACCATCGCGCAGCCGGAGAAATCAATGAGTGCCTGCTCCAAGACCCGCATCGTGTTCACGTCCAAATCGTTTGTCGGCTCATCCAGTAAGAGTAAATTACCGCCGCGCTTGAGCAGTTTCGCCAAATGAACACGGTTCCGCTCGCCGCCGCTGCACTGGCCGACGAGTTTCTGCTGCTGCGTGCCACGGAAATTGAAACGCGAAACGTAAGCCCGGCTGTTCATCTTGATAGGGCCTAGCTCGATCATGTCCTTGCCGCCGGTAATTTCCTCGAATACGGTCAGCGAATCGCCCAGCGCATCCCGATGCTGGTCAACGTGGGCCAGTTGCACCGTTTCGCCGAGCGTGATGGAGCCACGATCCGCCTCCTCGTCGCCAGTAATCATGCGGAACATCGTTGTCTTGCCTGTTCCGTTGGGGCCGATCACGCCAACAATGCCGCCGCGAGGAAGGCTGAAGGAACAATTTTCAATCAAGGCAACCGGTGTACCGCCGATTTCAAAACCTTTTGATACATCACGAAACTGCAACACTTTTTCACCCAACCGTGGCCCGGGCGCGATCTGGATAATCGTATCGCTTTTGTCGTCCAGCGTTTGTTGAGACGCTAATTTTTCATACGCATCGACGCGCGCCTGATTTTTTTGCAGCCGGCCTTTGTGGGCCATCTGTATCCAGTCGAGTTCCCGCTGCAAGGTTTTTTGCCGCTGCGTTTCCTTTTTCTCCAGGACTCGCAACAGCTCCGATTTCTGGGCCAGCCATGATGAATAATTCCCCTCGAACGGAATGCCCCGCGTGTTGTCCAGCTCCAAAATCCATTTCGTGATATTGTCCAGAAAATACCGGTCGTGCGTTACGATAATGACCGTGCCGGGATAATCTCGGAGCTGGCCTTCAAGCCACTGCACGGTTTCCGCATCAAGGTGGTTTGTCGGCTCGTCCAGCAGAAGCAAGTCAGGCTTTTCCAGCAAGGCCATGCAGATCGCAACGCGGCGTCTTTCCCCGCCCGATAGTTTTCGTACAGTGGCGTCATCCGGCGGCAAAACCAGCGCGTCCGCGGCCATGTCAATCGTCCGGTCCAGTTCCCAACCGTTCACGGCATCGATCTCTTCTTGGAGCTTGCCCATCTTTTCCATCAGGGCATCGAAATTGTCCGCCTGCTCAGGGTCGGCCATGTCGGCAGCGACCTGATTGAAGGCATCAATTTTTTCCTGAATCGGGGCCACGGCAGTCAGGAGATTTTCGCGCACGGTGGCGTCGAGCAGCAGTTCCGGTTCCTGAGCCACGTACTTGACACGCATTCCCTTGGCAATTTGGGCTGCGCCGTCAATATCGGTGTCGAGGCCGGCCATGATTTTCAGCAGTGTCGACTTGCCTGAGCCGTTTTCGCCCACGATTCCAATCTTCGCGCCGTAAAAAAACGTCAGGCTGATGTTCGATAAAACCGTCTTATCCCCATATTTCTTGGAGACGCGGGACATTTCAAAAATATTATGAGGGGCCACCGGTGTTCGTTGAGAGTTGGGAATGGAGAATACAAAAATTGGCGTCTTGCCACGTCTTTTACACCCGTTTTGGAAAAAAGACGCGAAACAACGCCCCGAGTGCATCATAATTCGCGGGCCAGCACAACAGCGAACGCAGGAGCCAATAAACTTTTTGTCCCTTTGACGTTCGGCCACATGCCCGGCCAAAATAGACATTGGAATGCAATTGCCTCACATGATGCCATTTTACGTATTTTGATCCGCCATATTCTTTGATAAAGCGGGGAATCACGACAGTCATGACGAGATCCCGGCGTTTGTCGCCGCCTTCCTGTGAGATACTCGGATGCCCTGTCCGATATTGTACCAGATTCTCGTCAATGTTGTAAAACATATATTTCATGGCGGCGCGGAGCCAAAAGTCGTAATCCATGGAAAACGGCAAATAATTTTCGTCAAAGAATCCGACTTTATCGTACACTTCCCGCCGTGTAACGCTCGTGGACATGCCAACGCTCAGTTGTCCGGTCACAAGAGCGGGGACGGCGCGGCCGTAAAATTCTTGCCGCTTGCATTCGCCACATACTTCGCCGGTGGGACCAATGAGTTCGGAAGACGTACCGCATACGCCCACATCGGGAAATTTATCAAAAATGGCAATTTGCTTTTCCAGTTTCGTCGGCATCCAAATATCGTCGGCATCTAGCAGAGCAATCAGGCTGCCCTCAGCCATTCGTACTCCCTTATTCCGGGTTTTCGGTTGCCCCAAATTCTCCTGTTTGATATAGCGAATCCTCGTGTCGGCCAGAAATTCTGCGACGACCTTGTCTGTGTCGTCCGTGGAGCCGTCATTGAAGATGAAAAGTTCCCAGTTGGGAAACGTCTGTGTTATCACGGATCGGATGGCCGAACCGACATAATGTGCCGAGTTGTAGCTGGGCAAAATGACACTGACGAGGGGCTTTTCAGCGACGGTGTATGGCGTCATGGCGTGTGGATTTTACTGATTCGCCACGTCATGTTACGACAAATCGGCGTGATATTCCTGTAACGACTTGACCGCCTCACGCCCCTTACGCACCGCTTCGATCCCTCGTGCCGCGGCTAGTGCGGCCGCCAAGGTCGTGATGTAGGGGATATTGAGCCTGATCGCCGTCCTGCGAATGTACGAGTCGTCCAGTTGTTCCGACTTGCCGCCGCTGGGCGTGTTAATGACAAGCTGAATGTCGCCGTTCTTCATGGAGTCCGACAAGTTCGGTCTGCCTTCGTGAATTTTGTTCACTTTCTCGCTTTGAATGCCAATCAATTTCAAATGATTGTGCGTACCCTCGGTGGCCACGATTTTGAAACCGAGTTCGCTGAACTTGCGTGCGACGGCCTCCACGCCGGGCCGGTCGGACTTCGTTACGGTAATGAGCACGGTTCCTTCCGTCGGCAAATTCGTCTTGGCCGCCTCTTCCGCTTTGTAAAACGCGAGGCCGAACGAATTTGACAGTCCCAGCACTTCGCCGGTGGACCGCATTTCCGGGCCGAGCACGGGATCGACTTCTTGAAACATATTAAATGGAAAGACCGCTTCCTTCACACCGTAATGCGACGGCGTTTTCGTCGACAGTTCCGAGGAGGCCAGCATGTCCTCAATGGTCTCGCCAATCATGCAGCGAGTCGCCAGCGTGGCCATCGAAAGAGCGCACACCTTCGAGACAATCGGCACGGTGCGACTTGCGCGGGGATTCGCCTCCAAAACGTACACTTTGTCCCCGGCGATGGCAAACTGGACATTCATCAGGCCGATGACGTGCATTTCGACGGCGAGTTTTCTGGTATACTCCGTTATCGTATCGATATGCATCTGCGGAATGCTGATCGGCGGAATCGAGCAGGCCGAGTCACCGCTGTGAATGCCTGCCAGTTCGATGTGCTCCATCACCGCCGGGACAAAGGCATCATTGCCATCGGAAATCGCATCCGCTTCCGCTTCGGTCGCGTCTTCCAAAAATCGGTCGATGAGGATAGGACGCTCCGGGGTGACATCCACGGCCGTTGTGACATAACGCTTCAAAGCGGTTTCGTCGTACACGATTTCCATCGCTCGACCGCCGAGCACGTAAGAGGGCCTGACCATGAGCGGATAGCCGATTCGACCCGCAATTTCCAATGCTTGTTCGACGTTGGCGGCCATGCCGGACTCGGCTTGAGGGATGTTTAGTGTTTCGAGAATGCGGCGAAATTGATCGCGGTCTTCGGCCAAATCAATCGTTTCCGGCGTGGTACCCAAAATTTTGACACCGTTTTTTTCAAGCTCGGCGGCGATGTTCAAAGGGGTTTGGCCGCCGAATTGCACGACCACGCCGGTGGGTTTTTCCTGTTCATAAATACTCAGCACGTCTTCGACGGTCAGCGGCTCGAAGTACAATTTGTCGGACGTGTCATAATCGGTCGACACCGTTTCCGGGTTACAATTGACCATGATGGTTTCGTAACCAGCTTCGCGCAACGCAAAAGCGCAGTGAACACAACAGTAGTCGAACTCAATGCCTTGCCCGATGCGATTCGGCCCACCGCCGAGCACCATGACTTTTTTCTTATCGGGCGAAAGCGGTTTCAAACCCGGCATGGAAAACGTAACGGGGTTGTAGGTCGAATAGAAATATGCGGAATTTTCCACGCCGCTCACCGGCACAGGCTCCCACTGCTCCTTCGCGTCCAGCGACAGACGCTTTTCCCGGACGCTGCTTTCGTCGACGCCCAGCAGCAGGGCGATGTATTTGTCCGAAAAACCGTCGCGTTTGGCGGCGACGAGGAGATCATCGGGAGTCCACTCTCCATGATATTCCAAAATCTCTTTCTCCAATGCCACCAACTCCGCCATCTGCTCGATAAAATACGCCTTAATTTTAGTGCGTTCACAAATCTGGTCGACCGTCGCACCTTTGAACAGGGCTTCGTAAATCTGGAAATAGCGTTCGCTGTTGGGGATATTGATTTTGTACAGCAAGTCGTCCAGCGACATTTCCTGAAATTTTGGTATCTGTCCCAAACCGTAACGACCGTGTTCCAGCGAGCGAATGGCTTTTTGAAACGCTTCCTTGAAATTTTTGCCGATGCTCATCACTTCGCCGACGGCCCGCATCTGCGTTCCGAGCTGGTCTTTCACGCCCTTGAATTTTTCAAAGGCCCAGCGTGCGAATTTTACGACCACATAATCGCCGGAAGGCGTGTATTTGTCAAGACTTCCATCGCGCCAATAGGGCAGTTCATCCAGCGTCAAACCGGCGGCGAGTTTGGCGGAAATCAGGGCAATCGGAAAGCCTGTCGCCTTCGAGGCCAGCGCGGAACTACGGCTCCTGCGCGGGGTGATTTCAAAAACCACGCCCCGGCGGATCATGCGCAAACTGGACATTCGTGCCGCCGATCACGCCGATGGCCTCGACGATCTTGTACGAATAATTTTGCAACTTGCCTTGAAGCGATTCGGAAATGGTCAGCATCGGGGCAGTACAAAAAGAATCGCCGGTATGCACGCCCACCGGATCGACATTTTCAATAAAACAAACGGTGACCATGTTGCCCTTGGAATCGCGCACCACTTCGAGTTCCAGTTCTTCCCAGCCGAGCAGCGATTCTTCAAGCAATACTTGGCCCACCATCGAAGCCGCCAAGCCGCGAGAGGCGATGTTGCGCAACTCCTCTAAATTGTACGCGATTCCGCCGCCGGTCCCGCCCATCGTGTATGCCGGGCGAATGACCAGCGGGAAACCGATTTCGTCGGCCACCTTTTCGCATTCCTCCAGCGTGGTGGCTATTTCGCTCCGGGCGGTTTCGACGCCGAGCGTTTTCATCGTGTCCTTGAACGCTTGCCTGTCTTCGCCGCGTTCAATGGCGTCAAGTTGCACACCGATGACCTTGATGCCATACTTGTGGAGGACGCCCGCTTTATCAAGCTCCGCAGCCAGATTCAAAGCCGACTGGCCGCCGAGATTGGGCAGCAGCGAGTCCGGTTTTTCCTTGGCGATGATGCGTTCGAGCGATTCGACGGTCAGCGGCTCAATGTAGGTGGCGTCGGCAATGCCGGGGTCGGTCATAATCGTGGCCGGATTGGAATTGACCAGCACAATTTTGTAACCGAGCTCACGCAATGCTTTGCAGGCCTGAGTGCCGGAATAGTCGAATTCGCAGGCTTGGCCGATCACGATGGGACCGGAACCGATAATCAGCACTTTTTTGATGTCGTCGCGTTGTGGCATGGAGAAGCGAGTTATTAGGAAATTATTGTTCTTTATCGTCATTCCCGCGCAGACAGGAACCCAAGCCCCTTACCCGCAGTACGGGAGTGCGGGGAATCATGCCGCCTACGTGGGGGTGATGGGTAGCGTTGTACCCTGATCCACGCAATCCGCCCAAAAATCGGGGTATTATCGCAAGGTCTGGGACGACTGTCAAGGGTCGGGAGCGGACTCACTCCGCGATTTCCGGCGCACCTTTTTCATCGAGCTTGACGGCGGGCAGAACTCGTGGTTCGGCGGCGGCGGGGCCGAGCAGCAACACTTCGCTGAATGGGGCGGCGTCAACACTTTTGCGCAGCAACAGATAAACGGAAACGCCGCTCACCCAGAACCAGCTGAAGGCGAACGCAAGTTTCACGAGCTGGGCCAGCGCGCACCAAACCAACACCAATGTGGCGGGCAGGATCAGATTCGTGGTTGCTTCGGGAATAGCGAGATGACCGAAAGCGGGCAAGGCGGCCTGGGCGGGAAAATGGCCGAGCGTGACGGCGAGATAAACCATGCCGTCAATAAAAACGGAGATGAAGATGAAGCCCAGCACGCCGATGATCCCGGCCAATGCCCAGTAGAACAAATAATGCAACGGTCGCTGAAAAATATAGGAAAAGGTGCGACTGATGGCATCGTAACCGTCACTGCCGTCGGTGCTTACCGCCGCAAAAAGCAGAGGCCAGCCGACCAACAGGCCCAGCGCGAGCAGAACGGCAAAAAAGGCGAACAGCAACACGACCGGGAAGCCGAGGCCGACGAGATAATTCAAGCCCGGCACGGAAAATAATGCGCCGCCGAGCAAAATGAGCAGCAAACAAAAGCCGATTCCGAGCGACAGAATCAAAATCGAACTCAAAAAACCGGTTCCTCGCTCCTTCATAAACCGCAAAAGTTCTCCGGACGATTCGGAACGATCAACGGTCAGCCGCAAGGCCGCCGTGCGACAGATCAGGCCACCGGACAGCGTCCAGATGAACAGCAGAAGCATGAACCAAAAGAGATGGACGCCTCGCTCCGTCCAACTCTGCTTATCGATATTGAACAATCGTTTGCCCGATGCAGAAAAAATGTCCCACGGGACGAAAACAGAACGTTGGGCTAATGTCCAAAGATAGCGGCCCGGCTCAACGCGGAACGAAACCGGGCGGTCGTTTTTGAAATAGACATGCTGGAAATCAACAAGCGGCTCAATGTAGGCCGGTTCTGAAAAATGTTGCTTGGCAGGCGCGCCCTCCGGGCGAAAGTACAGCTCGGAGTTCGGATCATCGGGATCAGCTATTTCCACAGCATGGACACTTTTTAGGACGGCTGCGGTCGTTTCCCTATCGGCACACGTCGCATTGAGCATGACCCCGGCGATGAGCGTCAGCAACAGGCCTATGCCGGACAAGAAAAGGATGCGCACATCCATAGCGGTATTGAAAATGCGCAGCAATCTCACCGCAGGCGTCAACTCCTGCCAGTCAATACGGCGAATGGTTCCTTCTCCGATGTCTCTCATGCTTTGTATCGCAAATGTGAACAAAATGGGCTGTGTTTTTGGGCGATGCGAAAGGTTGGCAGGCGTTCGTGTGAACACGTACCATATTCCCTTCTCCGCGGGAATAACGACGACGAAAAAGCCCCAGCTCTAAATATATTGTCACAGGCCTCCATGTCAACGCAATCATTCCGCCTTTTTCAACCGGGCCACGCCGCTGACATTCATTTGAATGCTGTAGACGCTGTTTCGAGCCGTAATGAAAAGCGTCCTGAAATCCGCCCCGCCGAAGCAAACATTGGCTGGAACTTCCGGCGTTTTGATGCGGAGAATTTCCTTGCCCTCTGGACTGAAAACGATCACTTCCCGTTCCGTGATGTACACGTTGCCACGGTTGTCGATGGTCATGCCGTCAATGCCGGGCGTGCCAAACTTCGTTTTGTTTACGAGCGTGCCGTCTTCCCGGATGTCGTATCGCCAAACCGTTCTGGCTCTTTCGTCCGTCACGTAGAGCGTTTTCCCGTTCGGCGTGCCGATAATGCCATTCGGTCTTTCTAGGTCTTGGGCCACTTTCAGCACCTTACCGCGGTCTGGAGGAATATAATAGACGTGTTCGCCGTCTTGCACGACCTTAAATTCCCGGCCATAAACCGGGTCGGTGAAATAAATACCCCCCTTCGGATCAATCCAAAGATCGTTCGGCTTGTTGAAACGCTTGCCGTCGAATTTGTCGGCCACGACGGTGCGTTCGCCATCCGGCGCGTAACACACCACACGGCCACTGCCGCCTTCGCAAACGTAGAGATGATCGTTTTGGTCGATATATGTGCCGTTGGAATGCCGGGCATCATCGACAAAGGTCGACAGTTTCCTGTCGGACACGGACCAGAAATAAATTTTGTTGTTTGGATCATCCGTGAAATACAGATCCCCCTTGGAATTTGCGGCAGGCCCTTCGGTAAACCCCAAGTCGCCGACGACTTTTTCCACCTGCGCACCGGGCGCGATGAGCGAATCCTCGGCAAAGCACGATGCCGCAAACAAAAAAGCCAAGGGCAAAAAAAGAAAAGAAAATTTTGTCATGGTTGTCTTTTTGAAAGATGTTTCGTATGGCCATTGCAAATTTATTGCTCGGCAATACGGATAAACCGGTCCCGATAACGTCCGAAAGGCCGGAGATGGTCCCTTTCCCAAATTCTGTTTCGATAATAACCCGAATCCGTTTTCACGGCCCCCGCCTTTTCCGCGCTGCGGATCGACGCGGCATTGGCCTCGGAAATATCAATGAACACGCGGTGCTTCCCGGCCACTTGGCAACGACGGCAGATTTCCCGGATGCAGCGCGGCCCCCAACTTCGTCCTCGGCTCTCTGCGCGGGTAAAACACACCGAAATAAAGGCTTCGTCGTTTTCGAGGCGGAAAAACAGGCCATTCATCCGTTTTTGCTCCACAGCGCAGACGGCGTAAGTGTGTATCGTTCCGTTTTGCAAACCCAAGAGCAGGTATTCGTGGTCGCTTTCCACGAAGCTGAGAAAAAAATCCCGGCTCCGTTTGTCCACATCATAGCCCCCCTGCCGGTACATGGCGTCAATGTCCTCGGTCGTGGCCACTTTCCATTCCACGCTCGGTTCGCTCTGTTCGGCGAGGCCCAATCGATCCAATTCGTATACATAGATCATAATCTTGTCGATCCAAAAAACCTCGGTGATAATCGACCGAAAACGCCTCCAGCGCGTGCGGCTTTCCCAACGATTCAAGATTTTAACAACGAAGTCAAAAAGGATCATGTGCTTCAGGAAACTGTCCCGCCCTTCCCGCATAACGAGCGGAATTTTCGGAGATTTCCTCTACGTCTCCGCCATCTCTCGATATCGATTCACGTATTGTACCAAGATTTTCCGTTCGTCGTAGCGGTCGAGAACGAATTCCTTTGCGGCCGTACCCAGCCGCTTTGCGTAATCGGGATGGTCAAGATAATGGATAATGCCGTCGGCCAACGCTCGCGGATTTTCGGGCGGCACGAGCTGCCCCGTTTGGCCGTCTTCGACGATTTCGCCCAATCCACCCACGTTGCTCACGATGATCGGCTTGTCGGCGGCGGCATATTCCAGTACGGCATTGGAAAAACTTTCCGAGTGCGTCGACAGCACGGCAATATCGAAATGTTGCAGAATTTTCATCGGATTGGCCAGTTTGCCGTACCACACGATTCGCGTGGCCACGCCCTCGGTTTCTGCCAGCTTTTCCAGCAAGGCTTTGTGCGTGGCATCCTGTTCACCGACGAAGACGAACCAAGTCGCGGGATATTTTTCGAGCACTATTTTTGCGGCCTTGATGAGCGTGCCATGATCTTTGATGGGTCTGACCGTGGCAATCATGCCGACGATCCGTTCGTCGGGCGAGTTTTGCAGAAACGTGAGCGAGTGGCGCGGCAGTGGATCCCGCAAGCCGTCCTCAAGCCGCTTACGAGATACCGGATTGCGAATCACCACAATCGACTCGATTGGCGTACCGTCATTTTGGAAAGCGGCCTGCCGTGCGGCCTCGCTGTTGGCGATATATTGTGTTTTCAGCAGCTTGGCGAGCCAAAAAATCCAGCGGTACAAGAGCCTTCGGTCGTAACCGCAATCCCGGCGATTGGCCAACACCCTTCCTCGACCGGCCAGTTTGGCGGCCAAAATGGCCACGAGTTCTCCCATAGGCGAAAAGGCGTGAACGACGTCGATGTTATGCTCTTTGAGATAACGAGCGACGAAACGGAGACGCCGGAGCCAGTTTTTTGGGCCGCCGCCAATCGTGCGTCCCAAAATGATCGGATTCAAGACGTCCAACGCGGGGTCAGCCGTGTGGATACTGGAGAAGATGATCAGATGCTTGTCAAAATCTTGTTCGGGAATCGTCTGAAGAAGCCAGAGCAAATGCTGTTCGCTGCCTCCTAGGGAAGACCAGACTTCATCAATCAGGTAGAGTATACGACTGTGGCGCGTCATGGGCGGGAACTTTTCCTATCCGCGAAAAATTCGTAAAGCGAGCGTCGGTCGCTACAAACAGACACTCACCACGTACACGAAGGAATCAAACTAATTGTTGCGCAAACCGGAAGTCAGAGCCAAAAACGACGGCTGCGAGAGTTCACGATGTATGCAAATTCGGTGAATCCGAAAAGGGTCCAAGGTTTCCCTGTTGCGGCACTCTTCCAAGGTAAATGCCAGTTGGAAGCCCAGTTCCTTGACTGTTGCGACAACTTCATCGGAATAGTCGTTTCGAGAACCAAAAGGATACGCAAAACTCGTACACCGAAACGGCTCGCCCAAAACCTGTTCAATTCTTTCTCGTCCCATTCCGATTTCATAACGCTGTTCGGCCTGGGTAAGCAACGCCAAATTGGGATGGGTCACGGTGTGGACTCCGATTTCCAGACCATGTCGTGCCAGCTCCGACAATTCCGACCACGCCAAGGGTTCGTACAGTTCACGCCGCCAAGCCACCGATAAGTCCAGTCCGGTTTCCGCACGCAACTCGTCCAAAAATTTTTCTCGTGGGGCGGGAGGCAAGCGTTTCACCGCGTCCAACAGGGGCAAAACCTGTTCAGCACGTTGGGGGCAGTCTTCCGGCGCGAGCGTGCAAGGCAACGTCACCTTCAGTCTTTGTGCCAATTCCATCAACAACGACGAGTGCGCAACGGCCAGGCGTTCATGCAATTCTAAAGGCCAGAGGATTTTTTGGGTATCGAGAAAGCCCGAAGTCACGAAGACGGTTGCAGGGATTTCATAGCGTGAGAGCACGGGGGCCGCCACGGTTAAATTGTTTCGATATCCATCGTCGAACGATACATGCACCGCCCGATCCGGCAAAGGCCTGCCCCCAATCACGGCGTCTCGAACCTGCGAAGACGTCACCGGCGTCCAGTTCTGCCGCAAATGGCGCATCTGAGCTTCAAACTGCCGCAACGTCACAGCAATGCGGGTCCGCGAATCAACGACAGGCCCGGCCTCCGCCGCGACACCGTGGTAACAGAGTCCCAAAAGTCTACGCCGGGTGTGATGTCTCGCCCAACGATTCAGGCCGCCAAGGTCCGCGGTTTTCAGGAGAATTTGCTTCATATCCGGAACGCGAATGCCACTCGCTCGCTTACGCATCATGCTCTGAAGGCCATTTTACCAAAGCAGGCTGTGAATACATCGTAATTGTTGTTGACATTTTTCAACAGAAGCACTCACCTCAACTCGAAGACGGTTTATGGTTCTACTCTCTCCGATCCTCAATAGATTGATGGGAGTAGAAAAAGCTGAAGAAATTCGTCCTGACCCGAGAAAGTCATCCAAGATCAAAAGATGGTTGTCAGGATTATCCGTACTAAACACAGAGATATTCCGGGAAATTATATCATGTACTTTCTGAAGGTATATCTTTGTTGGTTTGTTGGGCACATTTTTGTTACCTTCTTGCGTTGACCAACCACAGTGTGTCAAGACAACCATTTGAAGTTTTGGACAGAACCGGCTTTCGTCTCCTGTAAGATGCTTTCTAAATTCACTTCCCGGCATTTTTAGAGTATTAATAAGCAATTCAAGAGAATTGATTGATTGCTGGTCTGTTCTAACGGGAATAATCATAGCATCCGCGGCATACCAAGACAATTGCGTTGCGCCCGCAAAAAAAGGTGAGGTGTCAATCAGGCATTTATCTAATTTGTTTTCCTGTAACTCTCTTTCAATTTCCGTTTTCAAGGAGAAAAGGATGTCGTTTAGGGCTTGCTCTCTCTGCGGTGATTGCAAACTTGAGACCTGATTGATAGAGGTGGTTAGCTGAGAAGGCAACAGATACAAGTCATCTGACGACCGAATAAAAAAACTGTTTTTCCCCGTAAAAGCCCCGTTCGTGGCACTAATCTTACTTGCAAATTTCGTGCCGCTCCCTAAGCCGGGGATCAGATGTGGTATAACCATATCCCTGACCGTTGGAGATTGGTTTGCATAATACTGGTTATCGAAATAATACGATAAATTTCCTTGCGGGCACGTATCAATGGCCAGCAAGTTGTCAGCAAGATAACTAAGATTGAATGCCAGTGTTGTTTTTCCAATTCCGCCGCGTAAATTGCAAATGGTGTACTTTTTGAACTTTGGCAACTTGATTGCATCCGTCTTACCATGTTTTGCAATTTCCGGCTGACGATCAATTACGTTTTGAATACTCATGTTTTTTCTCCTGATAGCTACGCGCTGTCACTACTTGGATGTACACCGGCAATTTACAACACTTCAAGCGTAGACAAAACCACGTTTTGTCAACGCAAAAACGCGCATTTTTCAATATTCTGCGGACAAGAACAAGGGAGAAGCTGTTCTTTCTGTCAGTTCTGTCGTCCTAGTGCAATCTCATGCCCGGCTTCGCGCCTTCGTCGGGTGAGAGCAGGAAAATGTCCGGGCCGCCGGGGCCAGCCGCGACCACCATGCCTTCGCTCAGTCCGAATTTCATCTGACGCGGCTCCAAATTCGCCACACATACGACAAGGCGCCCGATCAGTTTTTCCGGGGCGTAGGCCGCCTTGATGCCCGCGAACACGTTGCGAAATTCGCCGCCGCCGAGCGATAATTTCAGTTGCAACAACTTTCGGGCTTCCTTGACCTCTTTCGCTTCCACGATTCGGGCGATGCGAAGATCAACTTTCGTGAAGTCGTCTATCGAAATTTTTCCCATCACAAGCGGTTCCGTTTCGAGGCATTCCGGGCCGTCAACGTCGTTGGCAGGCATTGCCGCCCCCTGGGTCAAGGCCGCCCCGGCCTGCGCCTCTTCCTTGCTGTCTTCAATCATTTTTGTGACCGCGTTCATGTCCACGCGGGTCATCAGATGTTTATATTTGTTGACACTTGTTCCGAGCAGCGGCTTTTGGGCGGCCTCCCAAGAATCCAAGTTGTCGTTCAAAAGCTCTTCGACCTGCGTTTTCAGCTTCGGCAAGACCGGCGCGAGATAAACGACCATTTGCCGAAACAGATTCAGGCCGACCGTACAAATATCCCGCAGATCGTTGGTTCGAGTCGGATCGAGCTTGATCGTCCACGGCGCGGCGTCTTCGACAAACTTATTGGCACGGTTGCCGCATTCCATAATCAGCTTCATCGCCTTGCCGTAATCGCCGTTTTCGTAGGCCTCGGCAATTTCTTCGCCTGCCGTCGCCGCCTGCTTGAACAGCCCGCCGTCGTCGGGATAGTATTCCGAAAGCCCCGTGTGCAGCGCGAACTTTGCGGTGCGGCTTGCCAAATTGACTAGATTTCCCACCAAATCGGCGTTGACTTTGGCTTCCATTTCATCAAAACTCAAGTCAATGTCGTCGACACGGCTTGAAAGTTTGGAAGCGTAAAAATAACGCAAATACGACGGATCCAAATGTTTCAAAAACGTCGACGCCAAAATGAACGTGCCACGTCGCTTGGCCATTTTTTCGCCGTTCACCGTCAGAAAACCGTGAATGTGAACTTTTTTCGGCAGCGTGAAACCGGCCACTTTCAACATAGTAGGCCAAAACAGCGTGTGAAAATACGCGATGTCCTTGCCGATAAAATGATGCACTTCCGTTTCTCTCCCATTCGCCGCCGTATCGGTACGTGGCCACCAATCGTCAAAATCATGGCCCTTCAGGTCACACCATTGTCGTGTCGCACCCATGTAACCTGTCGGAGCATCAAACCAAACGTACCAATAATTGCCCGGCGCATCGGGTATTTCAAAGCCGAAATACGGGGCCGGCCTTGAAATATCCCACGGATGCAGCGGGTCTTTCAAGAATTGCCCCGTCAAATAATGCGCTATTTCCGGCTGAAGTGCCCCGGAGTTGACCCAAGCGTTCAAAAACTCGTGTTGTTTGTCGACATCAACGAAGAGATGCTTCGCTTTTCGCAACTCCGGCTTCGTGCCGGTGATCGTACTGATCGGGTCGGCCAGTTCCGTGGGTTCATAATGGGCACCGCAGGCTTCGCAGTTGTCGCCGTACTGGTCGGGCTTGCCGCACTTCGGGCAGGTTCCCTTGACAAAGCGGTCAGCGAGAAAGGTTTGGGCTTGGACATCGTAAAGCTGCTCGATCTCGCGTTCGTCGACCATCCCCGCCTTGCGGATGGCGGCCCAGATTTCGTTGCACTGCTCTTGATTTTCCTTGCAGTGTGTTGTGCCATAATGGTCGAACTCAATGCCAAAGCCCGTAAAATCCTTGACGTGGGCGGCGTGCATCTTGTCAATGATGTCCTCTTCCTTCACGCCCTCGGCACGAGCACGCAGCATCATAGTCGTGCCGTGCGTATCGTCGGCACAGATGTAGATACAGTGGCCGCCCGTGGTCTTGGCTCGCATCTTTTGGAAACGTACCCAGATGTCGGTCTGAATGTACTCGACCAGATGGCCGATGTGAATGTGACCATTGGCGTATGGCAAGGCACTGGTGACAAGAATTTTACGTGGCATGGGAGAAAAAGGAGTCAGGAGTCAGAATGCGGAAAATGACAATGTTTGCGTTCTGCCGCATCGCGGCGGTTTCCTCAGCATTCTACCGCATTTTCTGCGCATGTCGATTACTTCATCATCATCTTGACGAGCACAAAGCCGCCGATCAGCAGCACGGTGAACACGATAGCCAGCATGTCAAAATACTTTTCTATCCAACTCTTGATTGCCGGGCCGCAGAAAAACATGAGCACGGCCACCAGAAAGAATCTCATGCCCCGGCCAATCAACGAGGCAAACAACAGCATGGCCAGCGAAATTTGGCACACACCCGCCGCAATGGTGAACAGTTTGTACGGAATCGGCGTAAAGGCCGCCGTGAAAACCGCCAAAAAAGCGTTGTCCGCATACTGCTTTTCGACATACTGGAACTGCTCCCGCGAAAACAGGTGCAGATTGTAGAAAAAATTCTGCGTCGCCTCCCAAAACCAGAGGCCGATGAAATAGCCCAAAACCGCTCCTAGCACGGAACCGACGAGGCTGACGCCGGCGTACCAAAAAGCGCGACGTGGCTTGCCAGCGGACAAGGCAATCTGGAGAACATCAGGCGGAATGGGAAAGAATGAGCTTTCAGCAAAAGAGAGCGCAAACAAGGCGGGCGTGCCGTAGGGTGTATCCGCCCAAGACAAAACCCAGTCGTACAGGCGGCGGACGATGCTCTTCTTTTCTTGCGAGGCTTGCGGAATTTCTGAGGTCTCTTGCATGAGGAAATGTCAAAAACGGTCATGTAGCCTGCCCCTCTCCCCCGGAGAGAAAGGGAACTACCATTACAGGCTCTGGCAACACAGGCATGACCATGCCACCTTTGTGGGGCGACGATTATTGAAAAAGCCTACTCCCTCTTTTCCGCTTTTTTCAGCAGCGACGGGGCGTTTCCGTCCACAAACGCCTGGGCAACCGCTTGCGCTTTCGCCTTCGTGCCGTAATCGGGATACGCGACTTCATCGCTGAAACCGTGCTTCGCCAGAATCCGGGCGCAGGCAATGCGCACCTGGGATGCGCGATCCAAGGCCGTGGCCAAAATACGCTGCGACTCCTGTGGGGCGTGAAAACCCATTGCATTCGAGGCGGCAATCATATCCCAGTGCATTTGAGCGTAACGCAATTCCTCTCGCGGCCTCACCAATTCGGCATCGGTCGCTCCGGCCTCCATGCAGGCGGCAATATCAAAGTGAGCCAAAGCTAAGGCGGCCTCCGCACGGTCCCGACCTTCTTTCACTTTGTCTTGAATCTTCTCAATCGCGTCCCGTGCGTCCTTTTCGCTCCAGCGGTGGCAGACCACGCATGTGTTTCCGATGTCGGCGATGGGGCTTTGAATATGGTGATCCGAAAATTTCTCGGCCCCTTCCGTCTTGTACGGCATGTGGCAGTCCGCGCAGGAAACGCCGCGCGCGGCGTGCGTACTGGTCATAAAAAGCTCATAGTCGGGATGTCGCATTTTAATGATCTTAACTTTGCTGATCGGATGCGTCCAGTCGGAAAAGCCTGTTGCCTTGTAGTGGGCTTCGATATTCTCCGCCGAAAGCCCTTTGGACCAAGGAAATGTCACCTCGTTCGTGTTCTCGGCAAAATGATACGTCGCATGGCATTGGCCGCAAATCGCGCTGCGTTTTTCCTGATGCGTCAGGGCGTCCATGTCTTTCTTCATGCTCTTGAAACCTTCGAGCACGGCAGGACGCAGCGAACGCAAGGCCAGCGTATTCTCTTCGTGGCAATCGTAGCAGCTGATGGCGTGTGTGATTTCGCCCTTGAGTTCATTGAATTTTTTCGCACTGAACGCCTCGCTGCCCAGTTCGCCGATCAAACGCGGCACGTCAGGGCTTTTGCAATACCAGCACGAGGCCGAAGTCGCGTCATTGACTCGTTCTGTTTTCGTAACGTCTTCTATCGTGTGCCAGTGGCCGCGAGCTTGATCGTACTGCTTGGAAAATCCGTAACCGGCGAAAAGAATGACGTAGGCAGGCGTGGCTCTGAGATAATCGCGGTGGGCACTGCCGCCATATTTTGTACGAAACTTGTCGTCCGCCGTCTTTTTCCATGAATCGTATTGCCGTGGATAATTCCGGCCCCACTTCGCCGCCTCCATTTCGACGGGCGCGATCTCGTGCAACGCATTTCGTTTGACGGACTCGGCTCGCCGCTCCGTGACGGAGACGAGCAGCAGTCCCAGTGCGAAAAATGCGGCACAGGCGACGAGGAAAAAGAGGTATCCGAGCAGCGTGGACGGTGGCTTGGGCAAATTCGTGTTGTCGGTCATGGTCACCTCATCTTTGGACAGAAATCATTGGGCAGAACAAACCGGCGAATCAGCCCGGCGCATTCCACCACCGCAGTCTACTGCGGTATTCTACCACAAAGCTATCGGGGCAAGCAAGAGGCTCAAGGGTACAAATGCCGAAAGGCTACTTGACACGACGCCTCACGAATTTTCAACCGGCTTGCGTATAGTCAATACCGACAAAAAGTGGTAGATTGAGTGTCTCCGCTTCTCCTGCGTTGGATGGTGCAGTGAACGAAGGCAGCGTTGCGATGCCATCAGGGACAAGGAGGCCGGTTTTCCTATAAACAGATTGCAGTGACAGGTATTTTAAGAACAAGGAGTCTCCAATGGTAATGAAAAAATTTATTAACGATCCCGACAATATCACCACCGAGCTTTTGGAAGGTTTTGCACTGGCCTACCCGAAGCAGGTTAAACTTTCCGGCGACAAAATCGTTGTCCGGGCAACGCCGAAAGCGAAGGATAAAGTCGCCATCGTAACTCTGGGCGGCTCCGGCCACGAACCGGCCTTGAGCGGCTATGTCGGTGAAGGAATGCTCGACGCCTCCGTTGTCGGCGATGTTTTTGCCGCGCCGGGCGGTCCGAAAGTGCTCGAAGCACTCCGCATGTTCAAAGATCATCCCGGCATTTTGCTCGTCGTGCTGAATCACGCCGGTGACGTGATGAACGCCAATATCGCCTACGAAAAGGCGATCAAAGAAGGCATTAACGTCGAAAAAATTCTCACCGCCGAGGACATTGCGCCGGGTGTTGACGCTCCCCTGGAAGATCGCCGCGGCCTAGGTGGCTGCATTCCGCTCATCAAAGTGGCTGGCGCAGCGGCGGAAGCGGGAAAAAGTCTCGACGAAATTCTCGAAGTTGCCGGGCGTTTCAATAAAACGATGGTAACGCTGGCCGTCACGATGAAGACGGCAACCCATCCGCAGTCAGGTCAGTACATTTCGGAATTGGCGGACGATGAGATGGAAATCGGGATGGGCCAACACGGTGAAGGCGGCGGAACCGGGCCGCAGAAAATTGCCAATGCCGACGAAACCGCCGAAGTCATGGTCAAAAAACTGATTGCCGCCGCCGGTGCGACACACGGCGACACAGTGACGCTGATTGTGAACGGTTCCGGTGCGACAACGCTGATGGAAATGTTCATTATTTTCCGCAAAGCGTGGCAAGTGCTGAACGAACAAGGTATTTCCGTGGTCGGTGGCCGTTGCGAGGAAATTCTGACCGTGCAAGAAGCGGCAGGTTTTCAAATGTTCTTGGCAAAATTCGACGCCGAAACACAGAAATTCTATGAAGCTCCGAGCACTGCACCGTATTGGGTCACGCGATAAATGAATGACCCTGTGCGGGAACCGCCATCCCCGCCTTGATCAGGTTGAGGGCAGGCTCCGAGAAGTGCCCCCCGCGAGGGCGGGGCAGTCACTGAAGAGTCCTTATTATTTCCTCAATCACGTTATCCGTCGAGACATTCTCCGCCTGCCCCTCGAAATTGAGGATGATTCGATGCCGGAAAACCATCGGGGCTAGGGCACGAATGTCTTCGCGTGACACGTTGTAACGACCATCAAGCAGGGCATTGATCTTCGCACCCAGTAGCAGCGACTGGGCACCGCGGGGGCTGGAACCGAAACGAACGTATTTTTTGACCATCGGCGGAGCCTTCGGATGGTCCGAATGCGTGCTCATACAGAGGTCGACGCCGTAACTCGCTATTTCGTCCGCGACGGGAATTTCGCGTGCAAGTCGGCCCATCTCCAAAATACGTTCCGTGGGAAACGTCGTCTCGACTTTCGGTTGCATGGCCGTGGTGGTGCGTTCCAAAATGCCCAGCATTTCCGCTTCGGTGGGAAAAGGAACGAGAATTTTGCCGAAAAACCTGTCCAGCTGCGCTTCGGGCAGCGGATAAGTGCCTTCCATTTCCAGGGGATTCTGTGTGGCAAGCACAAAAAACAGCCCTTCAAGCCGGTGCGTCAGGCCGCCTACCGTCACGGAGTGCTCCTGCATTGCCTCCAGCAGAGCCGCCTGCGTTTTGGGCGTGGCACGGTTGATTTCGTCGGCCAAAACGATGTTGGCGAAGACCGGCCCTTTTTGAAACTCAAAGCGGCGTGCGCCCGCTGCATTCGCCGACTCGACCATGATATTGGTTCCGGTCAAGTCGGCGGGCATGAGGTCCGGCGTAAACTGAATTCGAGAAAACTTTCCTGCGACGGCCTCGGCCAGCGTCTTGACGAGCAACGTTTTTCCGAGGCCCGGCACACCTTCGAGCAACACATGACCGCCTGCGATTATGGCGATCACGGCATTGCGCACGACATCATGTTGCCCGACCAGTACGCGACCGATTTCGGCTTCGAGTTTTCGGACATCCTCACAAAACCGTTCGAGCCGGTCACGCAATTCATTTTCGTCAGACATGGCGGGGCTACTGTATGCGTTTCTGTTTCTTGACTGGGGGCGTCATTCCGAGTTCAGGGCTATTGCATGATGTTTCAGGCCGCATTTCTACCGCAGTTCCGCACTCGCTAAAAGCAGAACAAATCAAATCGATTGCTTGCCTTCGCTGGGTGTTCGCTTTTTGGTGTACGGTTTATATTCGATGAGACGGATTTTTCCGCCTGGTAAAATTTCGTATTCCACGCCTCGCCATTCCACTTTCCGCAAAAAATGCAAGCGAATCAGAGCGGCGGTATAGACACAATGCGTCACAGGAATCATGGCCATCGATTTGAGCGTTCCCCACAGCGAGGCCGGAGCAAGTTCTTCGCCCCGATTTTGCAGTTCGCGCCTGACGGCATGATCCATCACGGGCAGAGCGAAAAAAACTCCCAGCCAATAGGCGGCAAAGGCGGCCAAACTCCAGAACAAGGCAGGCCGATTCCCGATAAAAAAGCCCGCCACAAAAATCACCAGACAGGCCAACAACGGCACATTCATCAGGAGTGCCTGAACGATAACGCCCCGCCAAGCGGGGTGATAGAGTTTTGCACACAGCAATTGCCGCATGAACCACGGGCGGCAATCTTTCAGGTGGCACGTTTCCCGGTTCACCATGAATTGCATGGGCACAAAGGCGATCCGTCCGCCGAGTTTTCGCACACGATGAGAAAGCGGCACGTCGTCGCTGAAGGAATTTTTCCAAATTTCTAAAATGCCTTTTTGTGTCAACATGTCACGCCGCAAGGCCATGCTGCCGCCCCATGCAAATTTGTATAGGAATAATTGCACAACGGCGGCGGCGTTCCAGAGATAACGGATCAAGGAACCGGGGTTGGTTTTGTCGGGGATATACCAACGCTGGCCGGTCGCAACGTCGAAGCGAGAATCGGCAAGCGGCTGAACCAACCGGCGAAGCCAACTCGGATGGGGATTGGCGTCGGCGTCAAGCACCGCGATAATTTCGTAACTCGGATCGAGGTTTTGTACGCCGTGGTAAAGCGAATTCGATTTCAAGGAGCATGTTTCAAAATGTTCCGAGGTCACAAGCCATTCCACATTGGTCGCGTCATGCTTTGCCAAAATTTTTTCGGCGACCGAAACGACCGAATCTTCGGGATGATCGATAATCAGGCGGATGGCAAAATTGTCGTAATCCTGCGAGATCAGACCGACGAGGCAACGCTCAAGAAAAGGGTCTTCGCCCCGCAGAGCCAGCAGCACCATCGTTTTCGGACGATACTCGCCGTTCTCAAGTTTTCCGTTCGGCGTCTTCCATTCTTGACGGCGAATGCCGTGGATGAACCAAAACAACGCACCGTAATGAACGATGTCGATGACGATGACAAGCACAAAAAGGGCGATGGCGATGATAAGCATGGCGATAAAACTGATTTCCCTTGCCCTCTACAGCGTATTCAAGATTGCTTTGGAAGTATTCCGCTCCCGTTGATCGCCGCGTTTTCGGCATCAACCACTCCAAACCAATTTTTAACTCGTTCTATGGGAGAGGGTTAGGTGCGGGAGACTCCTCAAGGTAATCGCACAATAAGTCAAAAAAACGTCGGGCTTGGTCGGCATGGAGCAGCGTCGTGTCGTATTGCATGTTAAGCGTCAAGCGACCGGCATAGCTGAGCAGGCTGATGCCGAGAGCGGATTGCGGGCGAATGGGCGGGGCCGTGTCAATACGAACAAGCTCCAGATCACGGTCGATGAGAAGGCGTTCATTTCGTTTCAAAAAAGGCGAGTCGGCAAAGCAGGTTCCCAGATTCGAGACCGTGGCCGTCGTCCAGCAACGATCCTGACCGATCATCCGTGCAAAACCGCCGAAAAGGCGGCGATAGACCGTCAAGCCAAAAATCAAGGCCAATCCCAAGTTGCAGTGCTTGATGTGCTCCATTTCGCGGTGAATTGCGTGAGAAAACGCCGAAGAGTTTTGAATGCTCCCCGGTTTTCTATCCAAAAAGACCATGCTGACGATGTTGGCGGCCGGCATGAGGTGGTCTTCCGGCGTTCGCAGATTGACGGGTACGGCCAGCCGCAGAAAACCCTTGCCGGGCGGGATGTTCTCTTGCGTTTGCCACTCTTTGAGAGCCAAAAAAGCGGTTTGGAGGACAAGGTCGTTCAGCGTCATGTCCGACCGCTTTGCTTGGGAACGAATCTTTCGCGTACATTCATTATCCCATTCTTTGGAAAACAACGCCGGATAGTTCGGCGGCGGGTGGGGACGCGACAAATCCGGCTTTTCTCGAACCAGCGGGATGATTTTATGGAGCAAAAATGTTCTGGCTCGCTCCAGTCCCCAGACCTGACGCGGCAGCATTCGCAAAAATCGGCCCCAGGACAAGCCATAAGCTCCACGGTGACGCAATCGTACCGGCTCGACGGGTTCCCGTGCCGTGCTTTCCGCTGCAAAATTCCGTGCCAGCGCATACCGAAAGAGCAAATCCTCCACGAAACGCAACGTGCCTATCGCATCGGTCGCCGTGTGGTGTACTTCGAGCCGCAGCACAAATTCTTCAGGCGTGTCACCATTCAAGATGACCATTTTCAAGCCCGGTACACAAAAAAGATCAAGCCCCTGCGGAGCCGCAATCTCATCCACGTCCGAAAAGTGAATGTCCGGCTCACGTCCACTTTCCACCCAATGCAGGCGTCCCGAAGTATCCTTTGCCACGATGGAACGCAGCAACGGATGCTCTTGCAACACGGCATTCGCGGCCTGACGGAACAACTCACGGTCCAGTTTTCCCGCAAAGTGAAACCAAAGAAAACAGCTCATCGGATAGGCCGGATGGCTGTCCATGAGCATATATTCCTCAAAAGGTGTCAGCGGGAGAGCGTCCATGATGCGTCATCTTCAACGTGCCAAAACACTGGCCAAATCAGGGGATACAGACGGGGAAACGGGAGAGAGGCCGGTGATGTTTCTTTTCGCCGCCGGCCTGACCGCCGCTTGGTCGACAAACTGTTTTTTCTTTCCAAATTGGCTTAAAATGGCATATCGGGCCAAAAAAAGCATGAGTTCCCGATCCATGACCGGGCAGGGCAAATGAGCCGCCGCGGCCTGCACGTTAGTGGAGTCAAATTTCGGGTCATCCTGAAGATAGGCCCTGTAGATTTGGACTTCGCTAAGATAATTTTGAAAAAACCAGTCTTCACTGGCCTGCCGTGGGTCGCCTTCCCGTGCCAATTCGGAAAAAGTTTCCACGGCATCCTGAACGACATCAACAAAATCGGCTAGCGAAGGCGGTTCGGGCGAAGTCAGGTGATAGGTTTTCCCATGCAGTTCCGGGTGCTGATAAATATGGTCAAAAACATCGGCCACCCAGTCGACAGGCACGAAATTTTTATGCTCTTCTCCGGTCATACCCAGCATACCCAGCAACCGTCGACCGCTGGTAGACCCCAGCGGCAAACGCTGCACAAGCGTATGGGCCAGTTTCAAAACGGCGTAAAACCCGTGAAAAGTGGTCGTGTAGCCCGTCTGAGAATCGCCTGTGACAATGGAGGGGCGGTAAACGGTCAGGCGGTTGATTCCTTCCGCAGAGCGAACCATTTTTTCCGCCTCGAATTTGCTTTGCTCGTAGTCATTGCGCAGCTTTTGACCGACATCAAGGTCGTTTTCAAAGAAATGCGTGGAAGAGCCGGCCACGTAAGCGGTCGAAAAGTAATGCAAATCGTGAATTTCCGCTTCCCGGCAGAGTTCGAGGACATTCCGTGTACCTCGTATGTTTGAAGTCCAAGGTTCCGCGTCCCGCGGGCCGTAGAAAGTCAGGCTTGCGGCACAATGAATGAGCGAGTGGCACGATTCGGCAAACCAATTCAGGTGCGGCCTGAACCATTCATTTTGCTGAAGAGAACCGGAAAAGACCAGCGGATGCGGCAACGCTTCGCCACTGCATCGCTCCCAATCCAACAGCATTTTGCCAATACGTTGTTCCGCACTCCGTTTTTTGTCCGGTCGCGCGAGGACGGCCACTTTTTGCCGCCTTCGCAACAAATCACGGAGAATATAGCAGCCAAGCAGGCCCGTGGCCCCCGTCAAAAAAACGTAGTTCTTTCTCATTCCATCAAATGAACGGCAAAACTTTTCCGGTGGGATGTTCTGGAAGCACGAAAACGCGGATGCGACAACCGCAAGATAGACTAAATGCCCATTATAGAGCAAATAGCCAGAATTGGCAAGAGGCCAAGTCGCAACAAGCCGCGTTCCGCGAAGCGGAGTTGCATTCGCTGACCGCAACTGGTCTGTAACCTGTATATCACTTCCCTGAGCGAGTCAAAAATGGTGTGGAGTGATTGGAGTCTGCGCTGCTCATGGCTATATGGCAGGTGACCAACGGCAACGAAGAACTCCAAAAACAATGCTGAATACGCATTACACATCCAAATTTTTCACTTCGAGCGCATGCTTTTCGATGAATTCCCGCCGCGGTTCGACTTTGTCGCCCATCAGGATTCGGAACAGTCCGTCCGCTGCCGCCGCATCTTCCATCGTTACTTGAATGAGCGTGCGATTATTCAGATTCAGCGTCGTATCCCGCAATTCTTCCGGGTCCATTTCGCCGAGGCCTTTGAAGCGGGTCACTTGCATTCCCTTCTGGCCGCCACTTCGCACGGCATTCAAAAGTTCCCGCAAGTCTTCCAGCCCCTGCGACGATTCGCCGCGACGCAAATAGTAGCGAGATGTATCGGAACCGGTACGTTCCTGTGGCAAGAGCGCATCGATTTCAAAGCCCAGCTCACGGAGTTCGAGCAAATACTTGTTGATTGAACGCACTTCATGCAGCTCCAAAATCCGCATTTTCGGCTGATGGTCGACGAGTTCCGTGCCCTCCGCCGCCTCGCCGACAAAGCCATCGTCGACGGCAATTTCCCGCCCGGCATCCTGTTCCAGTTTTTCACGAAATTCTCGCAACTTGTCCCGGTCCGTGAACCAGTGCTCTTGCTTGTCGTAAAAAACGTGGTACACGCCGAGTTTTCCCGTTTCAATATCTTGCGACACGGCATGGTTTCGCAAACTGATGCCGCGACGTTCCAGCGTGACAATGGCGTCATCAAGATTGGACAGCACTTTGCAGAGCTTTTCGAGATCGTCGCCCTCGAATTCCCGGCCATCGCCCGGATCGAAGACCACGTTTTTCAGGCCCATGTCGAGCAGAATGCGGCGCATTTCCTCGTCGGTCTGAATGTATTGGTCTTTGTGTCCCTTGCGGCGAATGCGGAACAGCGGCGGACAGGCGATGTAAACGTGCCCCGCCTTGACCAAATCGTACATTTGCCGGTAGAAAAAGGTGAGGAGAAGCGTGCGAATGTGCGAACCGTCCACGTCGGCATCGGTCATAATGACGACTTTTCCATAACGCCGCTTGGCCAGATCGATTTCTTCACCGATTCCGCTACCCAAGGCCGCAATCATGCTGCGTACTTCCTCGTTGGCCAAAACTTTGTCCTCACGGGCCTTGTAAGCATTGATAATTTTACCCCGGAGCGGCAGAATTGCCTGAAATTCCCGCGTCCGGCCCCCCTCGGCACTGCCGCCGGCGGAGTCGCCTTCCACGAGATACAGTTCGCATTTGTCCACTTCCCGGCTGGAACAATCGCGCAGTTTGCCCGGCAAGCCGCCGTGAGACAGCACGCCTTTCCGTTCACGAACCAAAGCCCGCGCTTTTCGGGCACTTTCCCTCGCTTCGGCGGCCACGATGCCTTTTTTTACGATGGTCTGTGCCGTCTTGGGATTTTCCTCCAAAAATTTCGCAAGCTGCTCGCCGACGATGGAATTGACAATACCTTCAACCTCGCTGTTGCCGAGCTTGGTTTTTGTCTGGCCTTCAAAACGCGGATTCGGAACACGTACGGAAATGACCGTGGTGAGTCCCTCACGGAAATCATCGCCCGACGGAACCGGCACTTTTTCCTTGAACAGATTATTGTTCTTGCCGTAATTGTTCAGTGTTCGAGTGAGTGCCGCGCGAAAACCGGAAAGATGCGTACCGCCTTCGATAGTGTAAATATTGTTGACATAAGACCTCAAGTTTTCCGTATATTCCACAGAATACTGGATGGCAATGTCCACCGACACGCCTTCCGCGTGGCCTTCGACATGGATGATTTCCTTGTGAAGCGGTTCGGTGGCCCGGTTCATGTTCTCGACAAAATCGACGAGACCGTTTTCGTACTGGAAAACACTTTCTTCATTTGTCCGGGCGTCACGAAAAATGATCTTCACGCCCTTGTTCAAAAATGCAAGGTCTTGCAGCCGCCGAAACAGGATATTGTAGTCGAATTTCCTGTCGGGAAAAATTTCCTCGTCAGGCATAAACGTCGTTCGCGTGCCCCGTTTTTCCGTCTTGCCGACTTTGTCCACGTCCGTGGTCGGAATGCCGCGTTCATATTCCTGATGATAAATAATGCCATCACGTCCGACATCAACCTCGCACCACTCGGACAAGAAGTTGACCACGGTCACGCCCACGCCGTGCAGACCGCCGGAGGTTTGATAGGCCCCCTTCGAGAATTTTCCGCCGAATTTGAGCACGGTCATCACACCTTCGAGCGTGGATTTTTGCAGGTCGGGATGGAAGTCGACGGGAATGCCACGACCATCATCTTCGACGGTGACGCTGCCGTCATTGTTGATCTGCACGATAATTTTCGACGCGAAGCCGGCCATCGCTTCGTCGATGGAGTTGTCGACCACCTCGCTGACGAGATGGTGCAGGCCGCGGCTCGTGGTATCACCGATGTACATGGCAGGCCGCTTACGAACGTGTTCTTGGTCGGAGAGGTGCTCCAAATCCTTGGCGGTGTAATCTTCGTTCGCGCCGGGCAGCGGCGTGTCGTCGGGGCTGAACGTGTATTGTTCGATGGGGGCTTCGTTTTCGCTCATAGGTAAAGATAAAGGCAAGGGATAGGGGAAGCACTGGCGGCCTATTATATCATTTTTACCAAGCCCGGAAAGGAGCGAGGTGACGGCAAACACAAAGCCAGTGCATTTCAAAAATGAGTTTACTGCGTATCCTGTGTGGCGAAAATAGGCCTTGCATTCCCGTTTCGAGAGCAATTTTCCCGATTCAAGCAGGAATCTCTGCAAGGTCGGAACGCCGCGTGTAGAGAGCCGGACGATGCCATTTGGGAACCGCTCATGCCATAGTATCATCCAAAATTCAACCCGGAAGTTCCACTTTGTTGCACTTCCGGCTCTTGGGGTGTAGAATCGCGTTTGCAATGCGGATGTTCCCCTGATATTCTTTTGATATTCTTTTACTAAAAATACTAAAAAGAAATTGCCATGAGTAAAAAGCCTTTGATTTTCCTTTGCGACGATAAACCGAAGTGGACCAAACTGTTCGGCGGCAGGCATGGCTTGGGCATGAATATAGTAGACGAAAAGGACCCACAAGCCAGTTCGGTCGAACCTACGGGGACAGAGATAGGATGGGGCGGTGATGATGTAGATGTTTTTGAAGGTTCTTCTGGTGAGTATACGGTTATGACCCTCAATCAATCTAGGCACTTTTCACAGATTTTAGATGCTCTCAAGAAAAGAGGGAAAAAACCGGATATTGTCCTCATTGATCTCTATCATCCAAATGATAAGACGCCAGAGAGAGAGAAAGAGGGCAGTGACGCTATCAAAGCACTCACGGAAGCTATTCTGTCAGCAAAAGGGGCAATCGATGCGGCATGGTCGCGTGAAGGTCTCACGATGCTCGAAAGAACAAGAAGATTACTCCCCGACACTCCTATTGCGATCTATACCGAACTGGGTGTAGCTTTGGCAAGCAAAGGAGACGATGACGATTTATGGGGGCATCTATTCTCGCAACACGCCGAGTGGTTTGTGAAAAGAGACAAAGGCCGTGAAGATTTACAGTTGCGATCAATGTTGGAAGCAAAAAAACAATCCGACAGAAGATGCCTGATAACGTTCGTCGCGTTTTTGGTACTTGCAGTTATCCTGTTGTTCACCCCTTTGTGGGGTTATTTTGTGTGTGGTAAAGAACTGGATGTCTGTCAAGACTCCATCGGGCCTGTCACATCCGCCCTCTTCTCGGTTATCGTGCCCTATATTCAGTGGGGAAAAATGTTGCCGTGGCGCAAATAGCCAAAGAAAACGATGTGACCGCAAGATGGAATCCGCCGATTTTCAACGCTAATCGCGCTAGAAACAGAACTCAATCCGACCCATGATACGCGCAATCCACGTTTCCCGTGCAGATTACGGCGATTTTACTGACTGAAGAAATCGCCTTCTATGATTCTTGGCGCGTCCAAAGGAAGCCGGAGGGGGCAACGCCCCTGCCCGATCAGAATGACAGACAAATCTACGGCACTGTAAAATTACGGTACCGCCACCGGCTCTGTTGTCGGTGCGGGCACTGTCGTGGCTGGCGGCGGCGTGGGGGCCGTTGTGTTTTCTGTAGCCTCGTTTGCCGCCGGAGCATCAGCGGAGTCGGTCGTCGGTTGACCGGAGCCGAATTTACTCGTGTACCCGCGCCCGCCGCTACCGTTGCCAAGATTGTAGACCGTGGCGGTGCAAAGCAGGAACCACAAGACCGCCGTGACCACGGTGATCCGCGTAAAAGTGTCCCCGGCCTTAGTCCCAAACGCACTCTGTCCGCCCATACCGCCGAACGCACCGGCCAAGCCACCGCCTTTGCCACGCTGAATCAAAATCAGCAAGATCATAAACAGCGACAGAAGTGTCAACACAATGATGAAAAAAGTTTGCATTTTTCGCCAATCTAATTATTCATTCGGCTTGTTTGGAAACCGCTTCTCCCCTTGTCAGTCGCTCCGCATCCGGCTCTCCTTCCGTCTCAGCGGGAATGACGGATAAGACCGATTCCCTAAATTCCCTCATGCGGATCGAATGATTCCCATGAACGATTCGACTTTCAGCGAGGCACCGCCGACCAAAGCACCATCGACGTTCGGTTTGGCCAAGATTTCCTTGGCATTTTTGTCGTTCACACTACCGCCGTACTGAATGCGGACCGCCTCGGCCACATTTTTGTCGTAATTCTTTTCGATCATGCCGCGAATGGCCAGATGAACTTCTTCGGCCTGGTCGGGCGTGGCCACCTTCCCGGTTCCGATAGCCCAGACCGGTTCGTAGGCGATGACGCATTTTTTCATGTCCTCCGCGGAAACACCGGAAAACGAGCCATCAAACTGACGTCGTACCACATTCTCCGTCTGGCCGGCCTCACGTTCTTTGAGTAATTCACCCACACAAACAATCGGCGTCAGACCGGCTGCTAAAGCGGCATGAGTTTTCAAATTAACCTGCTCGCTGGATTCGCCTAGGATATTGCGACGTTCGCTGTGGCCGAGGATGACGTACTGGCAACCGACATCACAGAGCATGGCCATGCTGATTTCGCCGGTGAATGCTCCTTCTCTTTCAAAATACGCATTTTGGGTTCCGACACCGATATTTGTGCCTTTCAGCGCGGCGGCGATAGGCTGGACATAAAGGCTGGACGGACAGACGGCGATGTCAACACGGGTTGCGGAAGCCGCTTCTTCCTTGAGGCCTGCCACTAAGTCAAGGGCGGAGGCCAAGTTGAGATTCATTTTCCAATTACCGGCGATAAAAATGCGTCGTGTCATCGTAAGTTTGGCAAAGATTGCGGTTGGGCAAAAACGGCGAGAGGGTGATTATAACGGAGGGCGTTCAAAAATGAAGGGGGGAAGGGGAAAGACGGCATTATCAATCCCTCTGCCTTCTCGCCTCGTAAAAAAGGACGGCGGCGGCCACGGAAACGTTGAGGCTGTCGGCAATTCCGAGCATGGGCAGCATAATCACCGTCACGCCATCGCCGGTCCAAGTGTCCGTAAGTCCGTTCGCCTCACTGCCGAGAATGATGGCCGTCGGTTTGCGAAAATCGTAATCGGTATAGGGCATCGCGCCCTCACACCGCGCCGCGACAATGTGAACACCACGATTTTTGAGCCATTGTGAGATGACAACCGAATCATCTTCCGCAGCTGGAAGCCGAAAAACCGTGCCGAGGCTGTTGCGGATCGTATGCGGATTATAAATGTCACTGCGTTCGTCAGCGATCAGCACTCCGTCGAGTCCCGCCCCGTCGGCACTACGGAAAATGGCCCCCACGTTGCCCGGCTTCTCGATGCCTTCCAGCACGGCCAAGAGCGGCGATTCGGCGTCCTTGGCGCGACTGCCAAAGATTTTCCTGCCAAATTGTTCCAGAGAGCATTCAGGCCGCTTGGCCACCGCCACAACGCCATCCAGCCGGTCGCCGAAAGAAATTTTCGCAAACACCGATTCGGACACAAAATGCACGGAACAATCTACCTTCGCATCAAACCGTTCATAGCTTTTTTCAACAGCAAAAATCTCTAAAATTTCAACCTCGGCGGCGATGGCCCTTTGTACTTCCCGCAAGCCTTCAATCAAAAATAGGCCTGTTCGTCGGCGATGCTTGCCGTCACGCAACTTGGCGGCTTCTTTGATTTTCGGGTTGGCGGAACTGGTGATGTGAGACATTGATATTTCAGGCTTGCGTTATCGACAAAAGCTGTGAATAAACGGTGACGAATCACTCGAAAATCCCCTCGCCTCCAAATAAATGACGAAAGTTGTTTTTATAAAAAGAATTGTATCTTTCCATGATGGGAAAAGTGTTTCTTCAAATAGCCATCAAAAGCAAATTAGTGGACATTCAAGTCCAGAACGGGAGATGTTTTTTGTATTTTTTCACGTCCTCCCGCGGAGTCGCCCGGCGAAAAAGCCCCCCCTGTTGTCAATTTTGCCGCACCTGCTAGACTGGTCGGCGGTGGAATTAGCCGAGAAGTATGAATCCGTTTTGAGGAAAGTCAACGCCCATGACATTGCTGACGAAAGAAGAAAAGAAGGAGTTGGTCGAAAAGTTCAAACGCTCCGAAGGTGATACCGGTTCTTCGGAGGTTCAAATTGCCATTCTCACAAAGAAAATCAATCTCTTGACCGAACATCTTAAGGCCAATAAGCGGGATCACTCAGGCCAGCGAGGTCTGATGATGATGGTCAGTCGCCGCCGACGTCTTTTGGACTATCTGAAGTCGCTTGAGCCGCAACGCTATGTTGACGTGATTCAGACTCTCGGTATTCGTAAATAATGTAAAAGCCGGATGTTCGTTGGAATGTCCGGCTTTTTTCTCCAAAAGCGAGCATGGGCTTGCCATTCCCGCGAAAGTGGTCGCGTTTATGGAAAATGCGGCTAGGCAGGAAATGCCTTTAATTTTTGCGTACCGCTTGGGTCGCTGTGTGATAAATCAAGCCACCTCCCCCAGCCCAGCCTGCGCGGGGTGACGAATCTTGCCCACTTGCCGGAATGCTCTGCGTACAGTGTTTTGTGAAAAGTTTGTTGCAAAGAAAAGAGAAAATCAATGAAAATCAGAGTAGAAAAGAAAATCGGAAAAGGAACATTGTGGATTGAGACCGGAGAACTGGCCAAACAGGCCGCCGGAAGCGTTTTGATGGGCTATGACGACACTATCGTTTTGTGCGCCGCGACAACCGGCCCTAGCAGACCCGGCACGGATTTCTTTCCGCTGACCTGCGATTATCGAGAACGAGCTGCCGCGGCAGGAAAATTTCCGGGGGGATTCATCAAACGAGAAGGCCGACCCGGCCTGAAAGAAATCCTGACGGCCCGGCTCATTGATCGTCCGATGCGACCGCTGTTTCCCAAGGGATTCTTCAATGAAGTTCAAGTCCAGTCGTTCGTTTTGGCCTCAGATAAGACTATCGATCCCGATATTCTGGCCATGAATGGCTCCGCCGCTGCGGTGGCCGTGTCTTCGTTGCCCTTCAATGGCCCGCTGGCTTCGATTCGGCTGGCATACATCAACGACAAGTTTGTCCCGTTTCCGACAAATGAACAACTCGAAGACAGCGACCTTGATCTGATCATTTCCGGCAACCGCGAAAATGTGCTGATGATCGAGGGTTTTGCGCGCGAAATGCCGGAAGACCTGATGCTTGAGGCCATTGCGACTGCCCACAGCTACATCAAGGAAATCGTCGATCTGCAACTCGAATTGGTGAAACAGGTCAATCCGAAGCGTATGGAATACGCCGAGCCGGCCTACGAAAAATTGTACGAAGCTCTGAAAGAAAAATACTATGACGCTTTCTGGACGGCCAAACGCACCGTTGGCAAACTCGAACGCAACTCGGCCTGCTCCGACCTGAAAGACAGGGCGCGCGAAGATTTTTTCCCCACTGAAGTTCGAGAACCCCTCACCGCAAACGCCGAGGACGGTGACGACGAGGCCGCCGATTTGGACCCATCGACAAATCGCCAGCCCCGACCACGCAACGATTGGACGATTGATCTGTTCGACATCGCTTGGCATGAACTTGAAGAGCGTGTGGTGCGCGACCAGATTCTTTCCGGTACGCGGCCTGACGGTCGTGGCATGAAAGACTTGCGCGAGATTGAGTGTCGCACTAATGTTTTGCCGCGTGTTCACGGCTCGGCCGTTTTCCAACGCGGAGAAACTCAAGCACTGATTACTGTGACCCTGGGCACGGCACGGGATGAGCAGCGCGTTGACGGCCTGTTCGACGAATACGCCAAAAAATTTATGCTCGACTACAATTTTCCCAGCTTCTCGGTGGGTGAATGTAAGGCGATTCGCGGTCCTGGTCGCCGCGAGTACGGTCACGGAGCCTTGGCGGAACGGAGCGTCAAGCCGGTCATTCCAGAGCCGGATGTTTTTCCGTACACGGTGCGGGTCGTGTCCGACATTTTGGAGTCGAACGGCTCCAGCTCAATGGCCTCGGTTTGCGGTGCCACGCTCGGACTTATGGCGGCGGGCGTGCCGATCACGAATCCCGTGGCGGGTATTTCCGTTGGTTTGGTGAAAGAGGCCGACGATAAGTGGGTTCTACTCACCGACATTATGGGCGACGAGGATCATTTCGGCGATATGGATTTCAAAATTGCCGGAACACAAAACGGCATCACGGGCATTCAGCTCGACCTGAAAATTGACGGCATCAGTGAGGAAATCATCCGCGAAACCTTGGCGCAGAGCCGTGAAGCCCGCATCCAGATTTTGCGGAAAATGCTCGGTGCAATTCCAAGGCCGGCCAAGGAGATTTCCGCTTACGCTCCGCGATTGTTCAAAACGCATATCGATCCCGACAAGATTGGCCTCTTGATTGGTCCGGGCGGAAAAACGATTCGTTCCATTCAGGAACGCACGGGGGCTTCGATTGAAATCGACAATGATGGCACAGTCTGTATTGCGTCAAACGACGAAGCGAGTGCTCAGGCGGCCTTGGATGAAGTGACGGGCATGACCGGTGCGGTGGAAATTGGCAAAATTTACAACGGCACAGTGACGGGGATCAAAGATTTCGGTGCTTTCGTCGAGATTTTGCCGGGTCGGGACGGACTCTGCCATGTCAGCGAGCTGGCGGAAGAGTATGTCGACAATATCCGAGACCACGTCAAAGTGGGCGATCAGTTCAAGGTCAAAGTCATCGCCGTCGACGAACAAAACCGAATCAAACTGTCTCGCAAGGCCGTCTTGAGGGAGCAAGCCGAATAAGCACCCTGCTGACATTGCGTGAAGGTGTTTGGACTGTATACTAGGTGCGTTTGATTTCCCGCCGAACCGCCCTTCGATGCAATGTTTCGGGAATGGTCAACCGATCATCTGAGTCTGAAGAGGAGGCGGCTGTCGCAAGACGGTCGCCTTTTTGCGTCGAAAAATGGGCATACGAGGATATAAATTCCGACGGCCGTTCACGGACGCCACTCAATCGGCCTGTTCACCCACTTCAAAAAGGGAGGAAAAACAGAATAACAGCCGCCCGTCTTTCCCGCGCGAGGCGGAGGAAGTCGTGAGGAACAATAACTATTTCTCTCTCCCCTCTGGAGAGAGGGTTAGGGAGAGGGGGCTTAGATTCCCGCCGGAGCCTGCCCTCGACAAGATCAGGCGGGAATGACGCAATGTTATGTCCCATCATGGAAGTCATACTCACCGTTGAACATCTTCGCAAGCATTTTTCCGCCGACCCCGTTTTGGTCGACGTGACCTTTCAACTGCGCGCAGGCGACAAAGTCGGTCTCGTTGGCCCGAATGGCTGCGGAAAAACCACGCTGCTGAACATTTTAGCAAACCGGGAAGAGTCCGAAAAAGGCGAGATCAACGCACCGGGCATTTCGATTGGCTATCTCGAACAACGACCGGCGGCGGCGTCGGACCGCAGCGTGCTGGAGGAGGCGAAAAACGCGCTCGCTCCGCTGATTGCCATGCAGCAGGAAGCGGAACAAATCGCCACAAAAATGGGCGAGACGAAGGATGAAACCGAGTTGATGCGGCTGGCCTCGCGCTATGACCGGCTGCATGAATCCTTGATACGGCATGATGCGTATCAACTCGACTACCGGATTGAAAAAATCCTGCACGGCGTGGGCTTTCTTGACGAAGACTTCGCAAAACCGACTGCTGCTCTGAGCGGTGGCGAAAGGAACCGGCTCAGTTTGGCCAAACTGCTGCTCGAAGAACCGGAGGTCATGCTGCTCGATGAGCCGTCGAATCACCTCGATTTGCTGGCAACGGAATGGCTCGAAAACTTTCTCAAGGAAACGTCGGCGGCGGTGGTTTTGGTGTCGCATGATCGGTACTTTCTGGACCGAGTCACGAATCGGACTTTCGAGCTTTTTCACGGCACGATTGATGATTACCCCGGCAATTTTTCAAAATACACGCTACTCAAGGAAGAGCGGCTCGGCGTGCAAACGCGGACTTATGAAAAATACGTCGAAGAAGTCGAAAAGGCAAAAGAATTCATCCGGCGAAATCATTACGGCATGAAGGCGGCCCAAGCGGAAGACCGGCGCAAAAAGCTGGAAAGACTCATGGAGACGCCTGCCGCGCCGCCGAAAAAAATTGAAACGCCGCCCATGCACTTTCCGAAACCCGGTCGTACCGGCGACATTGTGTTTCGGGTCGAAGGGTTGTCGAAGGGCTTTGTGGACGGCAGGCCGCTGTTTCGGGATTTGACCTTTGATGTTCAGCGAGGCCAGCGTTGGGCGGTGTTAGGGCCGAACGGCTGTGGCAAAACAACGCTACTACGCTGTCTACTCAATGAAATCAAGGCGGATGCTGGCCGGGTCGTTCACGGCCAAGGTCTGGTTATCGGCTATTTCGATCAGCAGCTTCACGTTTTGGATGACCAAATGCAAGTCGTCGATGCCATCAGGCCGGCAAAGAAAATTCTCGAGGAACCGGCCCGGCGAAGTTTGTTGGGGGCTTTCGGCTTGACTGGCGATCAACAGCTTCAGACGGTGGCCAGCCTGAGCGGCGGCCAGCGTTGCCGAGCGGCACTGGCGAAACTTTCGGCACAGGATGCGAACGTGCTGATTCTCGATGAACCGACGAACCATCTTGACCTCTGGGCACGGCAGGCGCTGGAAAAGGCGGTACGGGAATTTGAGGGTACGGTGCTGTTCATTTCGCATGACCGCTATTTTGTCGACCGCGTGGCCGACCATCTGCTGATTATTCAACCGGATGCGCGATTCAAAACGCTGGAAGGCAATTATTCGACGTTCCGCATGATGGTGTCACAAGGCTTGATGGCCGACCCGTTTTTGACCGATGCTGCCTGCGACCGCAAAGCCGCCGCAGGCGCGGGAAAGTCGATGGTTTCCACTATTCAGAAACATAAATCGTCACAGCAGAAAGCCCAAAAAGAAAAAAAGAATTCCATTTCAGAATCAAAAACAACGGAGCGGAACGCTTGGGACGCCGAAGCGAAACAAAAAGTGGCCGGGGAAAAAACGGCGCGGAATTTGGCCGCTCCGGCTTCCCCCAGAAAAAAACGGAAAGAGCCGCTCCGTCAAGAAGAGCACTGGAAAAACGCCCAGGGCAAGCCGGACAAGCAAGGCAAGCAGAAATCTGGAAATATGCCGAAACGGGAACGAAAATTCCCGTTTCGGAAAACGCATGACATCGAGGAAGAGATTTTCGCACGAGAAACGCAGGTCATGGCACTGAACGACGATTTGTTGCGACCTGAAATTGCGCGCGACGGCGAGCGGGTGCGCGCGATTCACTTGGAAATCAAGGAAGAACAGGATAAAATCACGCAGCTTTACGAGCACTGGGAAGAAGCATCGGAATTGAATTGGTGATTATTGAGTTTAGCCCGGTTTCACAGAAGAAACCGGACGGAGGAAACAATCATGTCAGAACAGCAACAACCGCTGACTCTCGAAGGCTTGTTTGAATATTTGCGACAAAGCGATCTGCAAATGCAGGAGTTTAGGCGTGAATCGCAGGCAAGGGCCAAAGAGCTTGACCGTCAGATGCAGGCAACGGACCGCAAAATCGCGGCTCTCGGCTCGCGCGTCGGCCAGATCGTGGAGAATATGATCGGCGGCGACATCATCAATCAGTTTCGAGCACTGGGCTACGAAGTCACTTCTCTTTACCGCAACAGAATTTTCGGCAAAATCGGCACAACGGAGCAGGGTGAAATCGATTTGATTCTGGAAGACGGCGATGTGGCGATTCTCATCGAGGTGAAAGTCAACTTGCAAACGGACGATGCCCGCGACCACGTCAAGCGACTGGAAAAATTCCGGCGTTACCGAGATTCTCGCCCCGTCAAGGATAATTGCCAGTATATCGGCGCGGTCGCCGGGGCGGTCATCGAACCGAATGTCACCGAATTTGCTCAAAAACCAGGCATGTACGTTATCGTTCAGTCAATACGGCTTCAATATCGTTGCGTTAAAAAACGAACATTAGCTCTATCCTTACACGGCCACATACAACGCCGGGATCGCGCTGCGCTTTGCAAGCCGGGTTCGCCAACCGCTTGTTTGCCTGAAACCGAGTGATCTTGTGACATTCAAATCGAGTCCGCTGAAAATCGACGAAGACCGCTTTCTGTCGGCGGTGAATGTTCGCCCGGCCAAGGATGGAACCGGGGCGATTCTCCTCAATGTCGTCAATCCGACGGACGAACCGATCACGACGAAGGTGAAACCGCAGCCGCCGTACACGAACATTTTCCGCTCCGACACCGCGATTGAAAAATTCGAGATCGGCCCCGGCGAAACGGTGCCGTTACGGGTGGAATGACGGGGGGGGCTTTACCCGAACGGCTCTTTTCTTTTTGTCAATTCCGTAACACGTCAGCCAAAATATCAAGCCCCTCTCGTGCGATTTTTTCGTCGATATTCATGGCGGGCAGTAGACGCAGCACGTTGCCGTGCGTGCAGTTGACGAGCAGACCGCGATCCATACAGGCTTTGACAAACGGTGCTCCGTCGACGGCCAATTCCACACCGATCATCACGCCTGCCCCGCGAACTTCGCGGATCATGTCAATTCCAGTCGCAAGATCGTTCAGTTCCGACATGAACATGCTGCCAATCGTTCGGGCTTTTTCCAGCAGGTTTTCGCCTTCAATCATTTCAATGGTTGCAATGCCTGCGGCGGCGGCAATCGGATTGCCACCGAACGTCGCGGCGTGCATACCGGGCTTGAGCGACGGCGCAATCTCTTTTTTTGCAAGCAAAGCCGCCCCGGCCAGTGAGCCGCTGACTGCCTTGGCCAAGGTCATAATGTCCGGTTCCACGCCGAAATGTTGATACGCAAACCAATTCCCTGTGCGTCCGCAACCGGTTTGCACTTCGTCGAAAACCAAGAGCAGTTTGTTGTCGTCACACAATTTTCTCAGGCCGGACAAAAAACCTTCAGGCGGCATTCGGACGCCGCCTTCGCCTTGAATGGGTTCGATCATGATGGCCGCCGTTTCGTCGTCGATGGCCGATTCCACCGTCGCCAAATCACCGTAAGGCACGTAAGTGAAACCGGCCAGCATGGGGCCGAGGCCGGCGTGGTATTTCGGTTGGGCTGTTGCGGAAATCGCGCCCATCGTTCGACCGTGAAAGCCGCCTTGGAAGGTAATAATTTTGTAACGGCCTTTGGGAGAATGCAATCGCACGAGTTTAATGGCCGCCTCGTTGGCTTCGGCACCGCTGTTACAGAAAAATGCCTGACCGCCGAAACTGCGTTCGGACAGCAGTTTGGCCCACTGACCTTGCGGTTCGGCATACCACGTATTCGGAACGTGAATCAGCTTGGCCACTTGTTTTTGCACGGCCTCGACGACAGGCGGCGGGCAATGTCCCAACAATCCGCAGCCCCAGCCGGGAAAGAAATCAATGTAGCGGCGCCCCTCGGCGTCCCAGATTTCGGAACCTTCGCCGCGAACCAGCGCGACCGGATACCGCGTGTAGTTACCGATGACGTATTTGTTGAATAGTGCGATTGTTTCTTGGGATGATAGCATTTTAGTCTAATTAAATATTGAAATTGTTGTTCGCGGCCGGCGCAAACGGCGTCGAATCATTCATACAGCGTAGCAAAGTACCTTCCAGAATTTCTGGAACGGAACGTATCGCTTTATGTTTTTGGTATGATGCGTAAGTGATACGGTTCGCTCCCAATACATGCGGATAATCACGCCAAAAAACGTGAAAATCGCTGGCGACATGATTGTTTCTCCAAAAAGTTGAATTGTTGGGTTATTCTCCGAAGAACGTTTGCGTTTTCATCATTCTTTCTCGTGCCTCGACTTTCATGCGCAGGTACTCCATCGTCCTGTCACCCTTGATTTTATTGCACGAACCGCACAATAATTGATAATTCTCCAAATAGTCACCGCCGCCTTTGGACTTCGGAATAATGTGGTCGATTTCGAAATGACGAATCTCAAATTCCGTTCCACACCCGTTACATTTTCTATCTTGGGCTTTATAAAGTTGTTTTTTAACGGGTTCCGACGGTTGAACCTCTGTCAAGTCGGTTCGTTTCGGAATTTTATCGGTTGCCACAAAATCTTTGAAAAGCCCTGCATCGTCGCTCAGACGTTCAATCAAAATGCCGGTCGCCTGCTTTTCAATGTCAATGCCAATCCATTTTCGATCCAACTGCTGGGCAGCCACACAGGTTGTCGCGCAGCCGCAAAACGGATCAAGCACAATATCATCTATGTTGGATGATGCTTCAATGATTCGACGTAACAACGCCAGAGGCTTTTGTGTCGGATAGCCGGTGCGTTCCTTGGCAGTCTGATTGATAATATCGATCAACCACCAGTCTTCAAGTGCAACGCCGTTTTTTTCATCCAAATAATCACGCACAACAAGTTCGGGATTCGTGATTTCCCAGTTTGGGTCGACATCTTTGGCACTGCGGATAGGGCTGCCTGTGATGCCACGGCCCTGCAAGCGATATTTTCGTCCTTCTTTGTCGGTTAATCGGTATTTTTTTACCGTTTCATCGGCCAGTGGCCTAGCAACTACCTCCCAATGAAACCGGTATTTGTCACTTTTGGTGTAGAAGAGAATGGAGTCGTGCTTCTTACCAAAATGCCGCTTCGATTGCGGGCGAGATTTATAGCACCAAATGATTTCGTTGCGGAAATTGTTTTTGCCAAATACAATATCCAATAACAGTTTCAAATAATGCCCCGCCGTGGGGTCGCAATGCAAATACAATGAACCGGTGTCCTTCAAGATACGGTGCATTTCAATAATCCGCTGGGCCATGTATGTCAAGTAGGCCATCATCGGCTTGCTATGAAAGACACCGACATTCGTGATGTATCGTGCAAGTGCCGGAAATTGAACGGCCAGGGCATCAAGATAAAACACGTCGACATCTTGCCAAGTCCACATGTCCTTAAAACTTGTCCCGGCTGCCTTGCTACCGACAGGAGCAGAGTACATGCGTTTGGAGTTAAACGGTGGATCAAGGTAGATCAAATCGACAAGTTCGCTGTTCATGCCCGACAAAACATACAAATTGTCGTGCGTGTACAGCGTGTTGCGGAAACGTGGTTTGGCATTCATGGAGGCAGATGTTCTATCGCGGGGGCGACGAAGTTGTTTTCAAGTTTGACGGTATTCAACAACGCATGATTACCCGTTTGTAATCTCCGTGCCCACGCCCATGCTGGTGAAAATTTCCAGTAGCAGTGAATGCCGCAATCGGCCATTGATGATGTGGATTTTGTTCACGCCGCGTTCCAGTGTTTCCAAACACGCCTGAATTTTCGGGATCATACCGCCGACAATCGAGCCGGAGGCCAACATTTCGCGGGCTTTTTCCGCCGTGATCGAGTCTATCATTGAAGCCGGATCGTTCGGGTCGGTCCGCACACCGTTCACTTCGCTGACATAAACCAATTTTTCGGCGTGCAGCTCTTTCGCCACAGCTGTGGCCGCCGTGTCGGCGTTCACGTTCAAGCCCTGTCCACTGCCGTCATCCATTAAGGTGAGCGACGGGATAACCGGCACAATGCCGTGGTCGCAGAGTTTCATGATCCGCTCCGTGTCCACCCGCGTGACCGTGCCCACAAAGCCTAGGTCAATCTCGCTACCGTTTTCATCAGTCAGTGCCAATTTTTTTCCGTAAAGCACGTTGCTGTCAAAACAAACGCTCAGCGGCATGGCCTGACCGCCGAATTCCGTGATCTTATCGACCAGATGCCGGCTGATGTCGTATGCAAGCACTTTTTTGACGATTTCCAACGAAGCGGCGTCCGTGTGGCGGCGACCTTGGACAAAACGCGGCTCCAAACCCGCCGCCGTCATGGCCTGGCTAATGGCCGCCCCGCCGCCATGAACCAGCACCGGTTTCATACCGACGGATTCCATAAAGACAATGTCCAACAGCAAATGCATCATGGCCAACTCGTCCTCCATGAGGCTGCCACCGATTTTGATGACCGTGATTGTTCCGCGATGCTGCCGAATCCATTTCATGGCTTCGATGAGCACATCCGCTTTTTCCATTGCTTTATTCATGGCGCCAATCCGATGAGCTGTGGAGTATTTGCAGACTTGAATTGAAAAAAACGAGTATTCCCGAAAAATACGCAAAAATAGCGAAAGAACGACGGGGCATCCGTTGAACGCTCCCTCATTCTTTCGCTCTCAAGTGCATACGCGAGACCAGTACCGACCGAAGGCGATACCTCAGTCGGCCACGTAGGGCAACAGGGCCATGAACCGGGCACGCTTGATTGCAGAGGCGACGGCATGTTGACTCACGGCGGAGCAGCCATTTTTGCGACGGCTGATGATTTTTCCTTGGCGACTTGTCAATTTTTTGAGGAGTTCGACATCCTTGTAATCAACGAACATCGGGCGAGGACGTTGGCCATCTACCATAATCGGGTCTTTCCGCTTGCCACGCACTTTCGCCTTTGCCCGCTTGCGCTGCTTGAATTTCGACTTCTTGAATCTCGCCATTTCTTTCCTCTACAAAGGTTTACGCAAATCTACTCAACGCCTGTCGGCGTGACGGCATCAGCCGCTTCACTTTCGTACCACCAAAAGGTAGCAGTTTACCCTTTTTTTATTCCCCTTCAAGACCATGCACTTGCTTTTCGGAGGATTTTTTTGTACCCTAGTGGAATCGTGTATCTACCGGGAAAGCGATAGATCGGCTTGTGAAGAACCGCTTGCAGCTCCGACAGCGTAGGAAACCAATGCAGAAGGCTGAACTGCGGCAGATTGCCAAGGCACGTCTGGCGAATAATGCGCCGCTCCGAAGACCAAAAAGCACGCAAATTTGGCAGCGACTCGAAACGCTGGATGTGTTTCAGCAGGCCGTCGCCAAGGATAAGTTGATGGCGTACCTCGATTTTCAACATGAAGTCGAAACGACGAGATTTATTAAACCGGGGCGAGGTATTGTCGTTCCGTGTTGCGAAGGCGAGCAGATTATTCCAATTCTGACTGCGCTGGACGAATTGGAAACAGGTCGATTCGGTATTTTAGAGCCTCGAAAAGAGATTCGCCATAATCCGAAGCGGCAATTTTTGCCCGATGACCTCGCCGTAGTCCTTGTGCCGGGCTTGGCTTTTGATGCCTGCGGCAATCGACTTGGTCGGGGCAAAGGATTTTATGACCGCTTGTTATCAACCTTGTCGCCGGAAACGGTGAGCATTGGCTTGGCCTTTGAGTGCCAGATTTTCGAGCACATTCCCACCGAGCCGGAGGACGTGTCGGTGGATTTTATCGTCACGGAAGATCGGATGATCTCCGCCGAGGTGTCCCCCTCACCCTAGGACGTCAGCCGCAATACTCGACGAGCCTCGTCACCTTGAAATACGTTTGTGTCAACACCCCTCACGACCTGCCCCTATCCATGAATCCTATTTTTGACCAACTTCGTCATACTGCTGCCGCATACCAAGAGTCCTCCGTACTGACCGCGGCGGCGGAACTTGACGTGTTTACCGAAATTCTCAAGCAAGACAATCACGTCGGAGCCGAGCAACTGGCCAAGGCGATGAATGTCGACTTGCGCGGCCTGACCGTGCTGCTTGATGCACTGACGGCTCAAAAGTATCTCGTGAAATCCGGCCATGCTGAAGAAACCGCCGCCTACGCGGTTGCGGATCGATTCAGAAATCTGCTGGATAGCCGTTCGGCGGACACGTTTATTCCCATGCTGCGGCATCATGCCCATGTGCAGCGGAATTGGACGCAACTTGCGTTCGCCGTCAAAAATGGTACGCCGCCTGAACCGCTAGGCAGCTTCCTCGGCCAAGAGCAAGATTACGTCTCGTTTATCTGGGCTATGAATTCCATCGGGCGAGTTCTTGTTGAACCCACCGTCGAATCGCTGAAGCGAGCCGGCATCGGGGCATTTGCTGCGGAGAATATCGACAAAAAAATCCGGTTTCTTGACATCGGCGGTGCATCCGGCACATACACGCAGGCTTTCTTGGATGCGCTGCCGAATGCCGAGGGCACGCTGTTTGATCTCCCGCCGGGCGTGGAGGCCGCCAAAAAACGCTTTGCCGGTTCGACTTACGAAGGTCGCGTCACGCTGGTTGAAGGCGATTTTATGAAAGATTTTTTGCCGCCGGGCCACGATTTCGCTTGGGTCAGCGCGATCATTCACCAGATGGGCCGGCAAGAAAGTCGCTTGCTTTTCCGTAAGGCTTTTTTGGCTCTGAACAGCGGCGGCACGATTGCCGTCCGGGATTTTATGATGACTGCCGACCGCACAAGCCCGAAGGACGGCGCATTATTCGGCGTGAACATGCTCGTGGCCACCGAAGCAGGCCGGGTTTACAGTTTTGACGAAGTGCGTGAAGACCTCGAAGCGGCGGGTTTTGGCGAGGTGACTCTTGCCGTGCCCAGCGAAACGATGTCGGCCATCGTTTCCGGGAAAAAACGGGCATAGGAGGCCTTCTTTTTCCAAACGGCCTTTTGCCGACGGCCATGATGTGACGCATTGTCAAAATGCCGAAAGCGTGTAAGGTGAAAGGCATAAAGTGCAAGGTGTAGGGAACGTTTTCCCGCTTGCGCTCACCGGTCACAAGTCCGCTAGTCACTCGCCCATGTCCATTCCCAAAATCGCCATCGTGGGGCGGCCCAACGTTGGCAAGTCTTCCCTCTTCAACTGGCTCATCGGCAGACGTGTTTCCATCGTCGATCCCACGGCGGGCGTGACGCGCGACCGCGTTTCGTTCCTCTTGGATTTGAATGATGAGGGCGACAAGCCTTCATACATCGAGCTGGTCGACACCGGTGGTATGGGCATCGTCGATGAAGACAATCTGTCCGAGCACATTGAGGAGCAGATTCGCGTTGCCTTGAGTTCAGCGGACATCATTCTTTTCGTGACCTCAGCCCAAGACGGCATTGCCCCGCTGGATGAGGAGGTTGCTGCCCGACTGCGTAAACTTGATTGCCCTGTACTGCTTGTTGCCAACAAAGCCGACAACGACAAGCAGCAACGCAACGCCGAGGAATTCCAGCGTTTCGGCTGGGGCGTGCTGGCCGTCAGTGCCATGCAAAAACGCGGTCGAGTGCATCTCACGGAAACGCTGCGAGACCTGCTGGAAGAACGGAATCTGTTTGACGAAAACGGTGAAGAAACGGAAGAGCCGGCAATGAAATTGGCCATCGTCGGTCGCCGCAACGCCGGAAAAAGCACGTTCATCAACACGATCCTGAACGAAGAGCGGGTCATTGCCAGTGATGTGCCCGGCACGACGCGGGATTCGATTGACGTGCGTTTTGAAATGGACGGCAAAACCTTTGTGGCCATCGACACGCCGGGCTTTTTGCGCAAACGAGGCGTGAAAACCGATTTGCAGTATTACAGCACCAACAGGGCCGAAAAAAGCGTGCATCAGGCCGACGTGGTACTGCTGTTTTTCGAGGCAAATTCCCGTATTCAGGCCACCGAGCGGCAATTGATGCAGTTTATCAAGGATGAGATGAAGCCTTGTATTTTCGTCGTGAACAAGTGGGACACGATGGTTGGCCAGATGCAAACGGAAATCTGGGGCGACTACATCCACGATGTTTTTCCCGACATGGCCTACGCGCCCATTGCGTTCATCACGGGCAAGACGGGCAAGAACTGCAAGATGATGCTGAATCATGCCCAGATGCTGTACAATCAGGCTCGGCAACGGATTTCCACGCCGCAGCTCAATAAATTAGTGACGCAAGCCTTGGATTACAACCCGCCGCCGTTGCATTACCACCACAAGCCGAAGATTTATTACGCTTCCCAGGTAGGCGTTGACCCGCCGACGATTGTGCTGCACTGCAACATGCCGGACGCCTTCACATCGCCCTACCAACGCTATATGCTCAATTTCCTGCGCGACGGCCTGCCTTTCGCCGAAGTGCCCATCCGCCTCATCTTCCGCAAGCGTGAATCGAACGACGATAGGAATGAAATTGAAAAGAAGAGGAAGAGTTAAAGTGGGGCGTCGACGCCTTCTTCGATTTTGTTTCGGCATATTCAGGGGAGCGGCGGCAGATTATTTTGAAACGAAATATCCCGATTGGCTTGAGTTTCATGCCGTATTTCCATAACACGTTCCGACGCCTTCGCCGGAGTTGAAGCCGGTCGAGCCATGTTGAACCCACACGAAGGGAGTTGAATTGGCGAATTTTTTGTTGTTGTAACAAAGAGGAGTTGGCGGCGGAATGAATCAACGAGGAAAAATTGTTGCCATCTTTTTGCAAGCACGCCGGCATCGGAGAAAGTCCCGGATAACGGCATTGTCGAAGAAGGTTCCATCAGGGGGGCTTGCGAAGGGGGGAATCGTGGATGATAATTTCCCCCCAGTGTAGCGTCGATTGAAGCAGTCGACCATCGGGGCGTGGCGCAGCCTGGCTAGCGCGCCTGCTTTGGGAGCAGGAAGTCGCAGGTTCAAATCCTGTCGCCCCGATTTGCTAAAAAGCCTAAAAACCCCTTATTTTCAAGGCTTTTTCCATTTCTTGGCTGCTTTTCCCGCCCCT